>Ga0194123_10001349_pt1 | contig 37652 bp, 36 predicted proteins | sample TA2MahsurfametaG_5_FD_155479 | JGI IMG/M metagenome (GOLD analysis project Ga0194123, IMG submission 155479) | Freshwater microbial communities from Lake Tanganyika, Tanzania - TA2015023 Mahale A surface | ecosystem: Environmental > Aquatic > Freshwater > Lake | place: Tanzania: Lake Tanganyika... | reverse complement strand
GGTTGGCAGTGGTTCGACCATCCATGGAGCCGTTCTGTTGAATGAATACGGAATCAGCACTGAGTTCGCCCTCCAGCTTGCCATCGATGCTGGCGACGCCAGGCACTCGCATGAAGCCTTTCATGAAGACACCTTCTCCCACCAACAGTGAGCCGGACGCATGAATCTCTGCCATATTGTTCTCTTTCGACGAGTTTGAGAAGAAAACAGACTTTCGCATCATACAATTTTTTTCTCATTCGAAAAACAATATCGACAACTTTGATAATCATTTGAAAACGCCTGATATGCCCGATCCTAGACTCATCCTGTTTGCAGGCCACGCTGGCACAGGCAAAACCACTCTCGCTAAACGCGCCGTGCCGCTGCTCTCGCAGAAATTTGGCCATGACTTTTTTTTCCTGGACAAAGACACTGCCTATGGCGCATTCAGCTCACACATCATGGGCCTGCTCACGGGTGACCCCGCGGATCGCGATAGCCCGACTTATCTGCAGCATTTGCGTGACCAGGAATACTCGGGCCTGCTTGATATCACGCGCGAGAATCTCGAGATCGGCAACCATGTGATTTTGGTTGGCCCGTTTACGCGCGAGATTTTGGCAGGTAAATTTTTTCAGCCGACGTCACTCGGCATGCCCGAGCACACAGTGTGCAAAGTGGCATGGATTGATCTGTCCAGCGAAGAAGCCAAGCGACGCATTCAAAAGCGCAATGACAAGCGCGATCACTGGAAGCTGGCTAATTGGGAGACGTACATGAAGCGACGCGTCGAGCCGCCTTCGCACCCGGCGCTGATGCGACTGGACAATGGCAGCTTCGACGCGGCGAAGTTTGATGCGCTGCTTGAGTTTCTGTTGGCGTAGGCCGGAGTCTGGTAAATCCATACGTTGGATGCCGGCCTACGCCGGCAGGACGGATCCATCAGAGTTCGTTTGTCGCGGTAGCCGGTATGTTTATGGGTTATTCGCAAATCAACTTGAGCCGTTTGCTCTAGTCGAGTGCTTGATAAACCAGCGTCTTGATCATCCGCCGATATGACTGCCGTATCGGCCCGGGTGTTTGCGCCATCATCACGGCCACTAGTTGCTCTTTCGGGTCGATCCAAAAAAACGTACCTGCAGCACCGCCCCAGGCGTAGTCACCTTCTGAGCCTGGCACCGCTGCAATGCCCGCTTGCTGACGCACCATGAAGCCCAAACCAAAGGTGTAGCCCTGCACACCCATCAACACCTCACCCGGCTGTACCGGTGTGGCGACCTTGGGGCCCAGATGATCGGATGCCATCAGCGCCACCGTAGTACGCGAGAGATAGCGCCGACCTTCGAGCGTGCCGCCATTCAGTAGCATCTGACAGAAGCGCAAGTAATCATCGGCGGTGGTGGACAACCCAGCGCCACCGGATTCATTACCGGTGGGCTTGGTGACATCAAGCACTGGCATGCTCGGGCCACCGGTTGCGGGATCCAACTTGAAAGGCTCAGCGATCCGCGTCACCTTGGAGGCAGGGACCACGAAGTGGGTATCTTTCATGCCAAGGGGCTTGATAAGTTTTTCATCCAGCAGTACCCCGAGCGATTTACCAGAAATTTTTTCTAATACACGGCCGAGTAAATCGGTAGACAAACCGTAGTCGAAAGTAGTGCCCGGCTGCCAGACTAGGGGCGCTTTTGCAAAGGCCTCGATCTGCTGCTCGGGCGACATCGCGATGGACACCATCGGTATTTTTGGTGAAAAAAGGCCGGCCTCTTCGTAGGCCGCTTTGACACTAGCAAAGCGGGTAAATTCACCGTAGGTGATACCCGACGTGTGCCGCAGCAAATCGTGCACCGTAATTGACCGCTTCGCCGGTTCGCGTGGGCTATTGGGATCAGCGGGGTTGGTGAGTACTTGTAGGTTGGCTAGTGACGGGTAAAACTTGGAGACAGGGTCTGTCAGCTGTAACTTGCCCTCTTCCACCAGCATCATGGTCACCACCGAAACCAGCGGCTTGGTCATGGAGTACGCGCGGAAAATAGTGTCACGCTTCATCGGCGTGCCGGCGTCTTTATCTTGCCAACCCAAGGACTCGGCGTGCACCACTGCGCCCCTGCGCGCTACCAGCACAACGGCGCCCGGCATACGGCTGTTATTGATCTCGGCCTCAATGGCACCATGGACACGAGCCAGTCGCTCTTTCGACATACCTTGCGACTGCGGGCTTGCGGTCGGCAGCTCCGCGCTACTGACAGTTGTCGCAACCGATACCAGCAACATCGGGAGGCTAATGCGCTGGAGGCGCGACAGCGTCAGCCAAAAGGTATTGATGCGCGATAGAGTTATAGATTGCATGACTAACCTCACATTGTTTTTCTACGGCGGGTTTCGGTAAAAAATGCTCGCAACAGTTGCTGATTCAGAATCGTCATCAACAGTCGCGCATCAGTTCGGCTACGCTATCGGGCCTTGAGCCATGCGTCGCGCAGCTTGGCCGCAGCGACAGGCTTTTCCAGCATCGTTAGGTTGACCTTGGGCGAAATGTCAGGCCGCAAGCTGACCTCAAAGGCAAGTAACTCATCACGACGGAACGCGTGAATCCGAACCTTATCGCCGACACGGTATCGTGTCAGCAAGTGATCCAGATTAGAGGCAGTGACCCGCAAATCATCAATCGCCACCAAGCTATCACCCGCTGATAAGCCCGCGTGGTGCGCCGCGCCGCCCTCGTAAACGGAAGCCAGCTTGCAGTCGGCACCGTCGCGACGGGTGCGAACGCCGAGCGATGGCGTTGCTTTGGCTGGGCGATCTTGAAAACGTATAGCAAACGAGGCTAATACATCGCTCAAGGGTAAGTCTTTGGTGCCGCGCACGGCATGATCAAATACCGGTTTCAGGCGCAGCCCGGTAACTTCATCAAATAATGCCTCTACATCTTTGGCGCTGACGCCCACGCCATGTCCGTCGCTGTAAAAATCACGGCCATAGCGACGCCAAAATATACGCATCACATCGTCTAATGATCGCTTGCCCCGTGTTCGACTACGGATAAGCAGATCGAACCACAACGCTACGAGTGAACCTTTTTGATAGTAGCTGACGATGGCGTTAGGCGCGTTCTCATCTTGCCGGTAGTACTTGGTCCAGGCATCAAAGCTGGATTCAGCAACGCTTTGCTTCAAGCGGCCGCTTCCTTTTTGTACAGCATTAATTGTTTTAGCGAGCAAACTGAGGTAAGTAGAACGATCAATCAACCCGGCACGAACTAAAGTCAGATCGTCGTAGTAGCTGGTAAAGCCCTCGAATAACCATAGCAACGAGGTATAGCTTTCTTGAGTGAGATCGTAAGGCGCGAACACCGCTGGCTTGATACGCTTCACATTCCAAGTATGGAAATACTCATGACTGCACAAACCAAGAAAATTACGATAGCCCTCGCTGATCGCCGGTTGCCCGCGCACAGGCAGGTCGGAACGCGCGCAAATTAAAGCTGTCGAGCTACGATGCTCCAGCCCACCGTAACCATCGCCGACGGCGAGTGTTAAGAACACATAGCGCTGCATGGGCGCGCGCTTGGTGCGTGGCTCGAATAAGGCGATCTGATGTTCACAGATTCGCTGCAGATCATGCGCCAAGCGCTCGTTATCCAGATTCGGCACATGCCCGGTGATCACCATCTCGTGCGGCACACCATGGGCTTCAAATTCGATCAGGGTGAAGTCACCCATCTCTACAGGATGATCAATTAATTCATCATAATCTTGCGCACGGTAGGTACCAAAGCGATGGCGCCGGGCTTTGAGTTCAGGCAATGTAGTGGCAACCCGCCAGCCGGTATAGGCTTCACCCTGTGGCGGCTGTATATCGACCACATGCGCAAGCTGCTCTTTGCCATGGGCTTGCAGGAATACGCTAGTGCCATTGAAAAAACCGTGGGTTTGATCGAGATGCGCTGCGCGTACCGATAAATCCCATGCATAGACCTGATACGTGATGCTTAACGCGCCTTTGCAGCGCGCTGCGCGCCAGCTATGCTTATCCAGCTTGGTGAGTTTGACTTTACGTCCGCCTGCTTCGGCACGAATTTCAATGATATTGCGCGCGAATTCGCGAACCATGTAGCTACCGGGAATCCACGCCGGTAGCGATAGCACCTGTCCTTCAGGGTCAGGGTGCGTTACTGTTAGTGCGACTTCAAACAGATGCAGCGCCAGATCATGTGGCCGGATTGCGTAGTGGATGACTTCGCGGCGCGGGGGCATAGTGCTTGGTAGGTGATGGTGCGGTGTTCGGCGACGTCTGGGTCAAGCGTTGACATCAACCACAAGTCGACCACGAACTTCACCAGCGAGAATTTTCGGGCCCCATGCCAAAGCATCTACTAGCGAGATTTGATGCGTTATTTTCTCAAGCGTGTCAGGCTTGATTTCTGACGCCAGGTTGGACCACGCCGCAACCCGACGTTCGATCGGCGCCATGACGCTATCAACGCCGATTAACTTCACGTTACGCAAGATAAACGGCGCCACGGTCGCAGGAAAATCCATACCCTGCGCAAGACCGCACGCGGCAACGGTTCCGCCATAGCGAACTTGTGCCACGGCGTTAGCCAGTGTGTGTGAGCCCACCGAATCCACCACGCCAGCCCAGCGCTCCTTTTGCAACGCCTTGCCAGCTGCCGATAACTCGGCGCGGTCCATGACATCAGCTGCGCCGAGTGACTTCAGGTAGTCGGCCTCAGTTGTTTTTCCGGTAGAGGCCACCACGCGATAGCCACGCGCTGCGAGGATTGCAACAGCAACGCTGCCTACGCCGCCGGAGGCGCCGGTGACCAGGACGTCACCATGCTCAGGCTTGACGCCGTTCTCTGCCAAAGCCATGGCGCATAACATTGCTGTGTAGCCGGCGGTACCAATGGCCATTGCTGTGCGCGCACTCATGCCATTCGGCAGCGGGATCAACCAATCACCTTTTAACTGTGCCCGTTCGGCAAGACATCCCATATGACCTTCACCGACGCCCCAGCCGTTCAATAGAAAATGATCGCCGACCTTCCAGTTGGGATGTGAGGACGCGATGACTTCACCGGCGCCGTCAATGCCTGGCACCATCGGCCACTTGCGCACGACCGGCGATTTTCCGGTAATGGCTAAGCCATCTTTGTAGTTGATTGTGGAATACGCTATCGCTACTGTCACATCACCGTCTGCGGGCAATTGTGAATCATCGAGCTGGCTGAGTTCAGCTCGGGTGGAACCGTCGTCGTTCTTGGTGAGTAGAATGGCGCGAAACATGTGATTGGTCTCCTTGGTTTAATTTTTATTCGCTTAAACACAACTAGCTCAAAAGATAATTCGGCGTGGGCGAAATCAACTACTGCCCGAGCTATTCTTGAGTTCTAATCGAGTCGTACTTGAGCGGTACTGTATCTGTGCTCTATCCGTACTTGATGCGCACTTTATCCGTACCCTATTCGGTCTTTTTCCGCTCTCGAGTCGCATTCGAGTCTCATTCGAGTCGACTTCGAGTCGCAGCTGCTTCGTGTGACTACCGTTGCTAAACCTCAGTCTCGGTCAATGCTGACGCTGATACTGATGTTAGCGGAAGACTATGGTCGTTTTGTTATACCGGGCGGCCGGCGTCGATGAATGATTTTCACGTAACCGGCTTTGCCCGAGACAGTTATTTGATTTGCGCCAGCTTGCTCTCAAGTGTCTTTGCATCGATTGCGCCGGGAACCCGCGACCCATCCGCAAAGATAATCGTGGGCGTGCCGGTCACTCGATGTTTTTTACCCAATTCAATGACTTTGTCGATTGCTGCAGTGCTACATGATTCTGGGGCATTCGGGGCGGCCTTGTTTTCGAGCATCCAGTCGTCCCACGCTTTCGCTCGATCTACGCTGCACCAAAGATTTTTGACTTTTTTCAGCGAGTCATCGCCCAGGACCGGGTACATGAAGGTGTAGACAGTCAGGTCTTTGATCTCGACCAGCGACTTCCGAAATCGTTTGCAATAGCCACAGTTCGGATCTTCGAATACGGCGATGACGCGCTTTCCATTGCCTTTTACCGACTTCGCGGCCAAATCCAGCGGCAAGTCGGAAAATTTGATCTTGTTGATGTCGTCCAGCTTTGCTTGGGTCAAGTCTTTTGAGGTTTCGGTATCGAATACATGACCAATAAAAACAAACTTGCCCTCGGCATCGGTGTACACCAACTCATTACCCACCTTAACTTCATACAGACCGCCATAGGGCGTTTTTGTCACAGATTCAACCGGCTGCTCATTGCCGAGCCTTCCCTGTAGAAGTTTTTTGAGTTTTGCCTCTGTGGTCTGAGCGAGCGCTGCAATAGGTAACAAGCACATGAGCACTGCCAGCCATTGAATTTTTTTCGTGTTGTTCATTACTCGCCTTCAGCAATAGCAATTAAAAAGAAAGTGGCCGCCCTAATGCTTGGTTCATTAGCCTGCGCTTCAAGAATGGTATCTGATCTAATGCCGACATACCCAGGTTACGTAGAAGCTTCACTGGCGCGAGGGATGTATCAAATAATCGATGTAATCCATCTGTCGTTAACTGCATCAACATGACTTCCTCAGCGCGATGGCGGGCGTAGCGAGCTAGCGTGCGTTCGTCGCCGCAGTCGGAAGTGTTTTCACTTTTTGACAGAGCGGCTAACAAGGCATCAATATCTGCGAAGCCAAGGTTCATCCCCTGCCCGGCCAAGGGGTGTACGACATGCGCGGCATCACCAATTAACGCTATACGCGGCGCGATCATGCTGGCAGAGCGTATGAGGCGCAATGGAAAAGCCTGTGGCTTGGAGGGAGGCAATAGCGTGAACGCACCCAACGATTGGCTTGGCAAGTTCGATAAGCGTCGGCAGAGTTGTTCGGGTGCCTCTTGCATGAGTACGCTGGCTAAGCTATCCGGTGCTGACCAGACGAGCGACACGCATGAGCCAGACAACGGCAGCAAGGCAACAATGCCTTGCTCCCCCAAGAACCACTGCCTTGCGACGCCATGGTGCGGGTACTCGCAACCAAAATTTGCAACGACTGCGCGCTGATTGTACGAGCGATACTGGATACCGATATCCACTTGTGAGCGCACCCACGAATTGGCACCATCTGCACCTATGACGAGCTTGCTGACAATTTGCGCTCCGTCTTCAAGGTACAAGCACACGCCTTGATTATCTAAGCGTAACGCCTTTGCGGATCCAAGCTGTGTCGTGACGCCGTTTGCAAACTGTAGTGCATGGTCAAGCGCCTGATTGATGTTGTTATCTTCTACAGTCCAAGCCAATGCCTCTGTGTGCGCTGCATAGGCATCAAAACCGACATGGCCGGCCGCGTCGCCGTCGCCATGGACTTCAATGGTATCGATAGCGGCAATACGCGATGGATCCATCGCGTCCCACACCCTCAAACGTGACAGCAAGTCGTACGCAACATGATTGAGCGCGTATACGCGCTGATCCCAATGGGCGGTTACTGGCGTTTTGTAATCAGTTCTCTCGGCAGTGAGCAAGGTTGTTTGATGTCCGGCACGCGCCAGCGCTAGCGCGGCCGTTTTACCAATCGCGCCGCCACCAACAATGCAGATGTCTGTGGTTTTTAACATCAGCGGATTATATCTTTCGTGTCGATTTACCCTGAGAATCCCTGCAGTAGCTATCGGCGCTGTGCGGGTTTTGCTATACTTACATGCCTTGGCCTGGTAGCTCAGTTGGTAGAGCAGAGGACTGAAAATCCTTGTGTCGGTGGTTCGATTCCGCCCCGGGCCACCAAGAAAGTAAAGCCCTCGTTAGCAATAACGAGGGCTTTTGCATTTTCGGAACAGCCCAATGCGAGTTACGGATTTTGGCTCTTTCGAACATACCGGGCTCTTTCCGTTCGTCAGGTTGCTGGTCTCTTGCGGTGGAATCTTGAGCTTGAGGCGAGGCAGCAGACGCCAACTACTTTCTCGCTACGGTGTTTATCCGATGGTTACGTTAACCGGAGGATAACCATCCATCAGATTCGAATGATCGCACTGCATCAACCGCGGGGCGGCTCTACCTGCTGCTTCTCACGAAGAGCATCCGCAAAATAAAAACCCCCGGCCAAGCATTTGGTCGGGGGTCTTCAATGGAGTAGCCTGACGATAACCTACTTTCACACTGGTTGCAGCACTATCATCGGCGCGAAGTCGTTTCACGGTCCTGTTCGGGATGGGAAGGGGTGGTACCAACTTGCTATGGTCATCAGGCATAACTTGTAAAGTCGCCTGTGTGCTTTTGTCAGCAACACAAACAACCCAATCTGGAAGAAGTAGAAGAACTACAAATTTTGGCGGGCGTGATGCACAAGTCACCTTGGCATTTACGCTGAATACTTGTCTATAACTATCAATGTTATAGGGACAAGCCGCACGGGCAATTAGTACTGGTTAGCTTAACGCATTACTGCGCTTCCACACCCAGCCTATCAACGTCCTGGTCTCGAACGACCCTTTAGGGGAATCAAGTTCCCGGGAAGTCTCATCTTGAGGCAAGTTTCCCGCTTAGATGCTTTCAGCGGTTATCTCTTCCGAACTTAGCTACCCGGCGATGCCACTGGCGTGACAACCGGTACACCAGAGGTTCGTCCACTCCGGTCCTCTCGTACTAGGAGCAGCCCCCCTCAAACTTCCAACGCCCACGGCAGATAGGGACCAAACTGTCTCACGACGTTTTAAACCCAGCTCACGTACCACTTTAAATGGCGAACAGCCATACCCTTGGGACCGGCTACAGCCCCAGGATGTGATGAGCCGACATCGAGGTGCCAAACTCCCCCGTCGATATGAACTCTTGGGAGGAATCAGCCTGTTATCCCCAGAGTACCTTTTATCCGTTGAGCGATGGCCCTTCCATACAGAACCACCGGATCACTATGTCCTACTTTCGTACCTGCTCGACTTGTCGGTCTCGCAGTTAAGCACGCTTATGCCATTGCACTATTAGCACGATGTCCGACCGTACCTAGCGTACCTTCGAACTCCTCCGTTACCCTTTGGGAGGAGACCGCCCCAGTCAAACTGCCTACCATGCACTGTCCCCGATCCGGATAACGGACCAAGGTTAGAACCTCAAACAAACCAGGGTGGTATTTCAAGGTTGGCTCCACGAGGACTAGCGCCCCCGCTTCAAAGCCTCCCACCTATCCTACACAGATTGGTTCAAAGTCCAATGCAAAGCTACAGTAAAGGTTCATGGGGTCTTTCCGTCTAGCCGCGGGTAGATTGCATCATCACAAACATTTCAACTTCGCTGAGTCTCGGGAGGAGACAGTGTGGCCATCGTTACGCCATTCGTGCAGGTCGGAACTTACCCGACAAGGAATTTCGCTACCTTAGGACCGTTATAGTTACGGCCGCCGTTTACTGGGACTTCAATCAAGAGCTTGCACCCCATCATTTAATCTTCCAGCACCGGGCAGGCGTCACACCCTATACGTCCACTTTCGTGTTTGCAGAGTGCTGTGTTTTTATTAAACAGTCGCAGCCACCTTTTTATTGCAACCCTTTCACCCTTCTGTTGTTCACAGTCAAGCTACCGGGGCGTACCTTATCCCGAAGTTACGGTACCAATTTGCCGAGTTCCTTCTCCCGAGTTCTCTCAAGCGCCTTAGAATACTCATCTCGCCCACCTGTGTCGGTTTGCGGTACGGTCTCGTTAGACTGAAGCTTAGAGGCTTTTCTTGGAACCACTTCCGATTGCTTCGCGAGCAAGCTCGCTCGTCTCAACCCCTTGAATTACGCTGCCGGATTTGCCTAACAGCCTTCTCCAGGTCAAGAACCGGGACATCCAACACCCGGACAACCTTCCGCGATCCGTCCCCCCATCGCATCTAACGACGGTGCAGGAATATTAACCTGCTTCCCATCAGCTACGCATCTCTGCCTCACCTTAGGGGCCGACTCACCCTGCTCCGATGAACGTTGAACAGGAAACCTTGGGCTTACGGCGAGAGGGCCTTTCACCCTCTTTATCGCTACTCATGTCAGCATTCGCACTTCTGATACCTCCAGCATCCTTTACAAGACACCTTCGCAGGCTTACAGAACGCTCTCCTACCATATGCTTACGCATATCCGCAGCTTCGGTGACTGGCTTAGCCCCGTTACATCTTCCGCGCAGGACGACTCGATCAGTGAGCTATTACGCTTTCTTTAAAGGGTGGCTGCTTCTAAGCCAACCTCCTGACTGTTTTAGCCTTCCCACTTCGTTTACCACTTAGCCAATCTTTGGGACCTTAGCTGGCGGTCTGGGTTGTTTCCCTCTTGACGCCGGACGTTAGCACCCGACGTCTGTCTCCCAAGCTCGCACTCATCGGTATTCGGAGTTTGCTATGGTTTGGTAAGTCGCGATGACCCCCTAGCCATTACAGTGCTCTACCCCCGATGGTGATACTTGAGGCACTACCTAAATAGTTTTCGGAGAGAACCAGCTATTTCCAAGTTTGTTTAGCCTTTCACCCCTACCCACAGCTCATCCCCTAATTTTTCAACATTAGTGGGTTCGGACCTCCAGTACCTGTTACGGCACCTTCATCCTGGCCATGAGTAGATCACTTGGTTTCGGGTCTACACCCAGCGACTGAATCGCCCTATTCGGACTCGCTTTCGCTACGGCTTCCCTATTCGGTTAACCTCGCCACTGAATGTAAGTCGCTGACCCATTATACAAAAGGTACGCCGTCACCCCTTACGAGGCTCCGACTGTTTGTATGCACACGGTTTCAGGTTCTATTTCACTCCCCTCCCGGGGTTCTTTTCGCCTTTCCCTCACGGTACTGGTTCACTATCGGTCGATTACGAGTATTTAGCCTTGGAGGATGGTCCCCCCATGTTCAGACAGGATTACACGTGTCCCGCCCTACTTGTCGCAAGCTTAGTTCCACACCACTGATTTCGCATACGGGGCTATCACCCTCTATGGCCGCACTTTCCAGAGCGTTTTGCTATCAATGATGCTAAATCTTGCAGGCTGATCCCATTTCGCTCGCCACTACTTTGGGAATCTCGGTTGATTTCTTTTCCTGTAGCTACTTAGATGTTTCAGTTCGCCACGTTCGCTTCACACACCTATGTATTCAGTGTGAGATGACCTTACGGCCGGGTTTCCCCATTCGGAAATCTGCGGATCAAAGCTTGTTTGCCAGCTCCCCGCAGCTTATCGCAGGCTACAACGTCCTTCATCGCCTGTAATCGCCAAGGCATCCACCATGTGCACTTATTCACTTGTCCCTATAACGTTGATCTCTGTCCGACTTAAAGAGCGCTATAGAGGTTTGAGTATTAAGCGTTTGCCGTATCCAAAGAAGATTCGCATTTACTACTAGAGAACTCTTTGATACTTGTTGATGATTGTTGCAATCACAACCCACCAGTTATTACCTCTGCGCTCATCACAAACGCATCAGCTTTAACTGATAAATCTTTACTACTTCTTCCAAGTTGTTAAAGAACTGAACAACATATTGATCGCAAATGATCAAACCTGAGCCTGCGGCGCGATTGCGCTTGGCTCAGGTTTGATGTCTGTGGTGGAGGTTGACGGGATCGAACCGACGACCCCCTGCTTGCAAAGCAGGTGCTCTCCCAGCTGAGCTAAACCCCCAAAACTGTGGTGGGTCTGGTTGGGTTCGAACCAACGACCCCCGCGTTATCAACACGGTGCTCTAACCAACTGAGCTACAGACCCTATTGGATCAGTACCGAGTCAACACGTGGCTACTGCCCTTTGCCGACCGTTCACTGTTCTTTCAAATAACAGGCCGATAAGTGTGAACGCTTGATTTGAATGCACGCTCTAGAAAGGAGGTGATCCAGCCGCACCTTCCGATACGGCTACCTTGTTACGACTTCACCCCAGTCACGAATCCTACCGTGGTAAGCGCTCTCCTTGCGGTTAAGCTACCTACTTCTGGTAAAACCCGCTCCCATGGTGTGACGGGCGGTGTGTACAAGACCCGGGAACGTATTCACCGCGACATGCTGATCCGCGATTACTAGCGATTCCAACTTCATGTAGTCGAGTTGCAGACTACAATCCGGACTACGATGCACTTTCTGGGATTAGCTCCCCCTCGCGGGTTGGCGGCCCTCTGTATGCACCATTGTATGACGTGTGAAGCCCTACCCATAAGGGCCATGAGGACTTGACGTCATCCCCACCTTCCTCCGGTTTGTCACCGGCAGTCTCATTAGAGTGCCCTTTCGTAGCAACTAATGACAAGGGTTGCGCTCGTTGCGGGACTTAACCCAACATCTCACGACACGAGCTGACGACAGCCATGCAGCACCTGTGTTCAGGCTCTCTTTCGAGCACCCCCACCTCTCAGCGGGGTTCCTGACATGTCAAGGGTAGGTAAGGTTTTTCGCGTTGCATCGAATTAATCCACATCATCCACCGCTTGTGCGGGTCCCCGTCAATTCCTTTGAGTTTTAATCTTGCGACCGTACTCCCCAGGCGGTCAACTTCACGCGTTAGCTGCGTTACCAAGTCAATTAAGACCCGACAACTAGTTGACATCGTTTAGGGCGTGGACTACCAGGGTATCTAATCCTGTTTGCTCCCCACGCTTTCGTGCATGAGCGTCAGTGTTATCCCAGGGGGCTGCCTTCGCCATCGGTATTCCTCCACATATCTACGCATTTCACTGCTACACGTGGAATTCTACCCCCCTCTGACACACTCTAGCCGTGCAGTCACAAATGCCATTCCCAGGTTGAGCCCGGGGATTTCACATCTGTCTTGCACAACCGCCTGCGCACGCTTTACGCCCAGTAATTCCGATTAACGCTCGCACCCTACGTATTACCGCGGCTGCTGGCACGTAGTTAGCCGGTGCTTATTCTTCAGGTACCGTCATTAGCAGGAGGTATTAGCCCCCACCGTTTCGTTCCTGACAAAAGTGCTTTACAACCCGAAGGCCTTCTTCACACACGCGGCATTGCTGGATCAGGGTTGCCCCCATTGTCCAAAATTCCCCACTGCTGCCTCCCGTAGGAGTCTGGGCCGTGTCTCAGTCCCAGTGTGGCTGGTCGTCCTCTCAGACCAGCTACTGATCGTCGCCTTGGTAGGCCATTACCCCACCAACTAGCTAATCAGACATCGGCCGCTCCAGGAGCATGAGGCCTTGCGGTCCCCCACTTTCATCCGTAGATCGTATGCGGTATTAGCTAATCTTTCGACTAGTTATCCCCCACTCTAGGGCACGTTCCGATGTATTACTCACCCGTTCGCCACTCGCCGCCAGGTGCAAGCACCCGCGCTGCCGTTCGACTTGCATGTGTAAGGCATGCCGCCAGCGTTCAATCTGAGCCAGGATCAAACTCTTCAGTTCAATCTCTGTGGTTGGCATTTCTGCCAACGTCCTTGCGGACTTCGCTCACTCAAAATACTGACAGGATAAGCTCTTGCGAACTTACCTATATTTCTTTGTGAGCACTTGATTACTTTAGCTTTCGGAAGCGCCGAAGCACTTCCGCTGCACGCCATCAAGCGCCCACACTTATCGGCTGTTAATTGTTAATGAACCTGTGTTAATCACGCCAGACCGAGGTCCTGCGCTTCGTTTACAGATCGTCGTGTCTGCAAACAGCAAAGGAACGAGATTATGAATTGCCTGAGCAACTTCGTCAACTGCTACTTTGTTTTGTCTTTCGCTAAGCGGCGCACTTGCTTAGAAATGGCCCGCGATCAGCAAAGAAGCGGAATTATGACCGAATCCTGAACTTGCGTCAACCCGCCCGTTAGATTCGCCACGAGGCACGGCGCGCCGAACCGACGCGGGGCTGCCGCCTCATTCTGAGTAAGGCGAGCTGCCGCGTAAGCTTTTTGACAATAAATCCGCGGCGCTGTCTGATCTCAGCGATCATTGAAACTCGGCTGACGCTTCTCCAGAAATGCTTTCATGCCTTCCTTCTGATCGTCGGTTGCAAAAGTGCTGTGGAACATACGGCGTTCAAACAAGACACCCTCAGTCAGAGAAGACTCATAGGCGCGGTTTACCGACTCTTTGATCATTAACACCGACGGCAGCGACATCGACGCGATCACGTTCGCAGCCTCCAGCGCCTCATCAATCAATCGCTCCGCGCTAACTACACGCGACACCAAGCCGGCGCGCTCGGCTTCAGCGGCATCCATCATGCGCGCGGTCAGGCACATGTCCATGGCTTTGGATTTGGAAACTGCGCGTGGCAAGCGCTGGGTCCCACCTGCGCCCGGCATGATGCCGAGCTTGATCTCCGGTTGACCGAACTTTGCGTTCTCTGCTGCGATGATGAAGTCACACATCATCGCCAACTCACAACCGCCGCCCAAGGCGAAACCGGAAACGGCTGCAATCACAGGCTTACGAATCTGTCGAATCTTCTCCCAGTTACGCGTGATGTATTCACCTTTGAAGGCATCCATGTAGCTGTAGCTCGCCATAGCACCAATATCGGCACCTGCGGCAAATGCTTTCTCACTTCCCGTAATCACCATGCAACCGATCTGCTGATCGCTGTCGAAGGCGAGCAGCGCATGACCCAGCTCGTCGATCAAGGCGTCATTCAACGCATTGAGGGCTTTGGGGCGGTTCAGCCTCACCAGACCCACCTTGCCATGGGTCTCGACCAGAATATTTTCGTATTGCATTCCTCGCTCCTTCGGTAGTTTTGGAATCTGACCAGAAATTGTATCCCGGCTGATTATCACGCCAAGAGATTCCGGTTTTTATGGATCGTTGTGATCGATCGAAGGTCTACTTAAAGCTTTCCACAAAATCTCATCTACCGTGCTCGGGGTACTTCTCCGCACGGCTAATACGTTCATTGGCGATTTACTTCACGGGCCTCAGCTCGCACGCCAAATTTTTTACAGCTTTTTTAGCCGTCTTTCGTTTTCGACTCTCATCTATTAAAAACTATGTGCAAACAACTCGATGAAATTAGTGCAACAGAGCAGGCGCTGCGGTCGTCCGTTGCTCTGCTTCAGCATTGCCCCGATATCAGCGTACCCGATGCGTACCATGCCGTGATAAGAACCATCGAGCATCTTTTCTGGTTGGAGCAAGAGCTCATGGAAGCTTACGACTTCCCGTCACGGCAAAGCCATCTTGAGCAACATGCGCGGGTATTGCGTGGGCTGCACTGTGCCCACAGCGCGGTATTGAGAGGCTCAGTGGCACATGCGCGACATGCGGGCGGAAAGTTGCTGTTGGATTGGTTAACTCTGCACCGCGACACCATGCATGCAGTGTTCACGATTTGGATGAGTTATTGCGATAACGGCTTGCTCAATAAGCAAACGCAGCCGCACGAAGCAAGTTTCATCGCGCACTGACGGCAAGCGCTGCTGGGAGCAACACCCACATCTGTGCGGGTTGCTTCATCTTGCCGGCTAGCTCGCCCGAGTCTTTGCCAAAGCCCCAAAAAAAATCGGCGCGTATCGGGTTGCGAATCGCACCTCCGGTATCCTGCGCCAGCATCAAACGCCGCAACGGCGAGCTGCTATTAGGGCGCGTAGTAGACAAGAACACCGGCGCTCCAAGCGGGGTGAACTGCGGATCAATCGCAATAGAACGCTGCGCCGTTAGCGGCACCCCGAGCGCACCCTTTGGTCCGACGCTGGGATCACTGATCGCCTCTTCTTTGAAAAAAACATAGCTCGGGTTCGCATCCAGCAGCTCTTTCAGACGTCTCGGGTTACTCGCAGCCCAGGCCTGTATGCCCTGCATCGAGGCTTGCTCCAGCGTGAGCTCGCCGCGGTCGACAAGGTAGCGGCCAATTGACCGGTAAGGGTGTCCATTCTGGTCGGCATAGGCAAGTCGAACGGTCTCATTGGTATCAGCAAGAAACACACGACCCGACCCCTGCACCTGCAGAAAAAACGCCTCAATCGGACTATCCACCCACAGCAAAGCGGTGTCAGCAAGTGCGCTTTGCTGTTCTAGTTCCGAACGAGCGAAGTAAGGCACCACCTTATTGCCCACCACACGGCCACGCAAACGAAAGTTTCTCAGCTCCGGGTAAAGCCCGGCCAATTCAATCGTCAGCAAATCAGCCGGCGGCTTGTGTAATGCCGTCTGGAAAACGCCTCCGCGTTTTCTTGATCCACGTAGCAGCGGCTCGTAGTACCCGGTCACCAGCCCTTGAGTGCTCCCGTCCGGGTTGCGCAATTGATGCGGGACGAAATACTGTTCAAAAAACTTACGTACCGCCACAGCATCAGCGCCGTCGACCAAGCCTGCCGCTGCGCACACCGCCTTCCATTCCGGCTTGGCCGCCAAGGCGCGGCACGATGCCAGCATGGGCGCCCACGCCTCGCGCTGGTCATCATCCGCCCAACCAGGTAGGTCATTAAAATTGGCTCGCTGCAGGAAGTCGGCCGGGCGCGTTGAATCTGCGGATGAGGGCGGTGCGGATGAGGGCGGTGCTGGAGGGGTTGGCAATGAAGAGGATGGCGCGACAGGCGCCCCAGAAGACACGACCGTCGCCGGCACGGTCTGCGTCTGAGCCGGCTGCCGCGCCGGCTTGGTCGCACAGCCAGCGACCAAGCTGAGCACTAGCCAAAGCAGAGGCAAGCTGGTGGCGCGCTGCGATGATCGCATTCGACTAGTGCAGCGTGCGCGGTAGTGAGAGCCCAAACTCAGGTATCGGCACTTCAAAGCGATGGCCATCTTCAGCGACGCAAAAGTACTCGCCATGCATCGAGCCCTGAGGCGTAGCCAGCGATGTACCGCTGGTGTATTCAAACTGCTCGCCCGGTTGCAGCAAGGGTTGGTGGCCCACCACGCCCAGGCCACGCACCTCCTGGATTTTGCCGCCTGCATCTGTAATGACCCAGTGCCGGGAGATCAGCTGGGCCGGGACCGACCCGGTGTTCTTGATCGTCACTGCGTACGCAAACACATAATGCGAACGATCCGGCTCGGATTGCTCTTCGAGGTACTGTGTTCTCACGCTAATGCTCATTTCATAGACAGCCATGGCAACCTGTCGCAGTGTCAGATCAGAAAGATGGCGATTCCACACGAAATCACGGGCACTTGCAAGCAGCTTCATGGATGCCGGCGAGTAGAATGCGGCACTCGTACTCAGAAAGACACCCATGAGCACTTATCGCATCGCACCCAGCATCCTGTCGGCTGACTTCGCCCGCTTGGGAGATGAAGTCAAAAATGTCGTTGCCGCTGGTGCCGACATCATCCATTTTGATGTCATGGACAATCATTACGTACCCAATTTGACGATAGGCCCGCTGGTGTGCGAGGCGATTCGGCCGCACGTGCAAGTACCCATTGATGTGCATTTGATGGTTAAACCGGTCGACCGCATCATTCCGGATTTTGCCAAAGCGGGCGCCAATATCATCAGCTTCCACCCGGAAGCCAGCGAGCATATCGACCGCACATTGCAGTTAATCCATGATCATGGCTGTAAAGCCGGGCTGGTGTTTAATCCGGCCACACCGCTGCACTACCTTGAGCATGTGATGGATAAGCTCGACCTCATCCTCATCATGTCGGTCAACCCGGGATTTGGTGGTCAGTCTTTTATCAACCAAGCCTTGAAGAAAATCGCTGCTGTGCGGCAGATGATCGATGCCAGCGGTCGCGAGATCATGCTGGAGGTTGATGGTGGCGTTAAAGTTGAGAACATTGCCGACGTAGCGAGGGCAGGCGCCGACACTTTCGTTGCAGGCTCGGCAATTTTTGGCAAGCCCGACTATAAAGCGGTCATCGACGCCATGCGCCAACAGCTTGCCCAAGTCTGAACGTCTGAGCCTGATTGTGCGGCCCGGCTGAAGCGTTCGGCCGGCGACGCCACCGGTACGACGCCCGATGGTATATTCGCGGCGTGACAAAACCGCTTTGTTGAACCAAGACTGCTTTCCTTCCGATGTTTCTCGTCAATATACCCAAACTGATCCCGCGCGGTGCCTTCGAGGCCTGGCTGTGGCGACGCTGGCACGCGCCGATCTGATCTTGCATCACCAGCTGGACAGGCTGGATGGTTTATTGCCTAGGGCGCTGCCGCCGTGTTGTGGCAGCCGGAGAGAAACATGACTGAACTCGAATTTCAATCGTTGGCCGCGCAAGGCTACAACCGCATTCCCCTCATCGCCGAGGCATTCGCAGACCTTGAGACGCCGCTCACGCTGTACCTCAAACTTGCACAACCGCAGCAGCAGGGCCGAAACACCTTCTTGCTGGAATCTGTCGTAGGCGGCGAGCGGTTTGGTCGCTACTCATTTATCGGCCTACCGGCAAACACCTTGCTGCGCGCGTCGGGCCAGCACACCGAAGTTGTTCGCAACGGCGAAGTGATCGAGACCTCCGATCAAAACCCGCTGGATTTTATTGCCGAATTTCAGGCGCGCTACAAAGTAGCACTCAGTCCCGGAATGCCGCGCTTCTGCGGTGGATTAGCCGGTTACTTCGGCTACGACGCGGTGCGCATGATCGAACGCAAACTCGAAAATAGCGCGCCACCCGACCCGCTGCAGCTGCCTGATATTCAACTGCTGCTGACCGAAGAACTCGCCGTCATCGATAACCTCTCCGGCAAGCTGTATTTGATCGTCTACGCTGACCCCACCCGACCCGAAGCCTATAGCCGTGCCCGACAGCGTTTGAAAGATCTGCGCGCCATGCTGCATCGTCCGGTGGATGTGCCGGTAACGTCGGCTTCCGTTCGCACCGAGGCGATTCGCGATTTCAAGAAAGAAGATTTTCTGACGGCGGTGCTGAAGGCCAAGGACTACATCATGGCCGGTGATTTGATGCAGGTACAAGTGGGTCAACGCATTCGTAAGCCGTATGTAGATTCGCCATTGTCTTTGTATCGCGCGCTGCGCTCGCTGAATCCCTCGCCTTACCTTTACTTCTACAACTTCGGCGATATGCAGATCGTTGGTAGCTCACCCGAAATTTTGGTGCGCAATGAAACCAACCGTGACGGGCAGCGTAAGGTCACCATTCGCCCACTCGCAGGTACACGCCCGCGTGGCGCGACACCCGAGCTGGATGCCAAACTTGCCGATGAATTATTGGCAGACCCTAAAGAGATCGCGGAACACGTGATGCTAATTGATCTCGCACGCAACGACATCGGTCGTATTGCCGAGATCGGTAGTGTGAAAGTGACTGATAAATTCGTCATCGAAAAATATTCCCACGTGCAGCATATCGTGTCGAATGTCGAGGGAACACTCAAAGCGGGGATGAGTAATCTTGATGTGCTGCGCGCCACCTTCCCTGCGGGCACCTTATCCGGCGCACCGAAAGTGCGTGCGATGGAATTGATCGACGAGCTTGAGCCTGTTAAACGCGGCATCTACGGCGGCGCCTGCGGCTATATGTCATTCGGTGGCGAGATGGATTTGGCCATTGCTATCCGGACCGGCGTGATTAAAGACGGCATGCTGTATGCACAAGCCGCTGCCGGCATTGTCGCCGACTCCATCCCCGAAATGGAATGGTTGGAGACAGAAAATAAAGCGCGCGCGGTATTACGTGCGGCGGAGCAGGTGCAAGACGGACTGGATGGGGAACTGTGATGCTCAATCATCGATTAGCGCGCTTTATTTCGGTGGAGGCTAACCTGCAAGAAGTGCAGGTTAAGCGTAGCGGCCGGAACCAAAATAAAGCAACAGCAATGCTGCGAGCTGCCGGACAAGTACCAGCTGGCCTCGATGGAGAAAGATGATGTTTACCCACCAATCAGCGCGCTTTATTTCGGTGGAGGCTAACCTGCAAGAAGTGCAGGTTAAGCGTAGCGGCCGGAACCAAAATAAGTTCTACGCGGTATTACGTGCGGCGGAGCAGGTGCAAGACGGACTGGACGGGGAACTGTGATGCTACTGATGATCGACAACTACGATTCCTTCACCTACAACCTGGTGCAGTATTTCGGCGAGCTGGGTGAAGACGTTCGTACCTTTCGCAATGATGAGATCACGATCGAAGCAATCGAGCAGCTGAATCCCTCGCGCATCTGTATCTCACCCGGGCCCTGCACCCCGCATGAAGCTGGCATCTCGGTACCTGTGCTCCAGCACTTTGCCGGCAAGCTTCCTATCTTGGGCGTTTGCCTCGGCCATCAGAGCATGGGCGCTGCGTTTGGCGGCAAGGTCATTCGCGCGCAGCAAGTCATGCACGGTAAGACATCCCCGATCAAGCATACCGGGGTGGGCGTATTCAAGAATCTACCCAGCCCGTACACCATCATCCGTTACCACTCGCTCGCAATCGAGCGCGATTCATTGCCGGATTGTCTTGAGGTCACTGCCTGGACCGACGACGGCGAGATCATGGGTGTGCGGCACACACAGTTCCCGATCGAGGGCGTGCAATTTCACCCGGAATCGATCCTCTCAGAGCATGGCCACGCGCTGCTGAAGAACTTTCTCAATCAGTGACGGAGACAAGGATGACACTCAGTCCACAACAGGCGCTGCTACGCTGTATCGAGCACCGAGAAATCTTTCATGACGAGATGTTGGCGCTGTTTCGTCAGATCATGGGTGGTGAGATGTCGCCGGTAATGATCGCCGCACTCACGATGGGGCTTCGCGTCAAGAAGGAAACGGTTGGTGAGATTGCAGCTGCCGCACAAGTTATGCGCGAGTTTGCCGCCAAGGTGGAAGTGGCGAACCCCGATAACTTGGTGGATATTGTCGGCACCGGTGGTGATGGTGCGCACACTTTCAACATCTCGACAGCATCGATGTTCGTCGCCGCTGCGGCCGGAGCGCGTATAGCGAAACATGGTAGCCGGAGTGTTTCATCTTCTTCCGGCAGTGCTGACGCACTCGAAGCTCTTGGCGTGAATATCAATCTCACGCCAGCGCAGATTGCACACACTATCGAAGAAACCGGTATCGGCTTCATGTTCGCGCCAAACCACCATGCAGCGATGAAGCATGCTGCACCGGTTCGCAAAGAATTGGGCGTACGCACGATCTTCAATATTTTGGGTCCACTGACCAATCCGGCTGGCGCGCCCAACATCATGATGGGCGTGTTCCACCCGGATCTGGTCGGCATTCAGGTACGGGTGCTTCAACGACTTGGCGCCAAACACGCGGTCGTTGTCTGGGCGCGTGACAACATGGATGAAGTCTCTTTGGGTGCCGCGACGATGGTCGGCGAGTTGGTGGATGGCGAGATTCGTGAATACGACATCCACCCGGAAGATTTCGGTTTGCAGATGAGTTCGAGCCGCAACTTGAAGGTTGCCAACGCAGCTGAATCGATTGCCAAGATTCATGAAGTGATCGACAACCAAGCAGGCCCGGCGCGTGACATCGTGCTATTGAATACCGGTGCTGCCCTCTACACCGCTGGCATTGCTGGCAGTATGGGCGATGGTGTTGATCGCGCACGCGAGGCGATTGCTTCCGGTGCGGCGCGCGTCAAGCTGGAGCAATTTGCCAAGCTGACGCAATCGCTTGCATCTGCCTGAGGAGCCGGCCCGTGGCAGATATTCTGAACAAAATTCTTGACGTTAAAGCGGATGAAATCCGCGCCGTAAAAAAACAGCAAGGCCTCGCTAGCTTGCGTCGGGACGTCGAAAGCAACGCAGAGGCGCGCGCCCAGATTCGTGGTTTCGAGGCTAGTCTCCGTAGCAAGATCGCCGCTGGCAAGGCCGGCGTTATTGCCGAGGTGAAGAAAGCATCACCATCGAAAGGCGTGTTGCGCGAAAACTTTCGTCCCGCCGAGATCGCCACCAGTTATGCGCAGCATGGCGCTGCTTGTTTATCGGTCTTGACCGATGAGCAGTTTTTCCAGGGCGCTCCCGACTATTTGAAGCAAGCGCGTGCAGCGTGCAGCATTCCTGCGCTGCGCAAAGACTTCATGATTGATCCTTATCAGGTCTATCAAGCGCGCGCCTGGGGCGCGGATTGCATCTTGCTGATCGTGGCGGCACTGGATCATGGCCTGATGCGCGAACTGGAAGCCTGCGCCCATGAGATTGGCATGGATGTGTTGGTGGAGGTTCATGATGCTGACGAGCTTGAGGCAGCCCTGACGCTGAAAACTGCGCTACTTGGTATCAATAACCGTAACCTGCGTACGTTTGAAACTACCTTGGATACCACCATCACGCTGCTGCCGCGCATTCCTGAAAACAAGCTTGTGATCACTGAATCGGCGATCCGCACACGCGACGATGTACAGCGCATGCGCGATCATGCGGTTCATGCGTTCCTGGTCGGCGAGGCGTTCATGCGCGCGCCAGATCCCGGTGCAGAGCTGGCGCAGCTGTTTTATTGACCGCGTAGAGGATCAAGTCGCTCCACCCATTCGCGTCCTAGTGGAAGCGGCTCATCACAGATCATTGCCGCTAAAAACTCCGCACACAGCGGCGCTGTGGTCATGCCACGTGCGCCATGCCCCATGCTTGCGTACAAGCCCGGAGCCAATTTGCCAACGAGGGGCAGACGGTCTTGCGTAGTCGCGCGCCAGGCAACACGGCCACTGCTGAGTTGTGAAGCATCGCTGGCAAAGCCCGGTAACAGCCGCTGCAATCGCTCGAAATTTTCCACATCGTCTGAACGACGAGGAGATTCATCTTCGTCATCATGCTGCATCGTCGCTCCAATCGTATGCATACCATCGACTGCGGGCGAAACATAACCCTCGCGGCAAACAACCATCGACAGTGGATGATCTTCACGCCCCGCTAACTGCGAGAGTTGCCCTCTCGCCCGACCTGTCTTGACGCTTGTGGGCGCGAGCCCTGTGTCGAATGCGGTAGCAATGATCAACAGCGATGTCTCGATCGACGACGCATCTGAAAGCATCACTCGCCAGGCCTGACCATGGCGCGTGATGCTGGTCACAGCGAGTCCGCTTTTTACGGTGATTAAGGGGTGATCCAGCATCGCCTTCACTAGCGCAGGCGGCGCCACCCAACCTGCCTCGCGCAGAAAAAACCCGTCAGCTGCCGTTGCCCAGCCGCACAGTGGTGCTGATGATGTGATGTCGAATGGTGTTAACCAATCCTCGCTCGCGATTGCAGCCAGCTGCGACATTTTGTCGTGCTTACGCGTGTCGCGCGCTATGCGCAGAACGCCACACCATGCGTGAGGCACCCGATCAGGTTGATGACTGATCCAACGACGCAACCAGCTAGCGCCCGCTGCAGTAATCTCCGTGACAGGGTTACCAATCGCACCTAACTCTGGGCGAACGATCGCGACCGGATTACCCGAACCGCCTGCCCCAGGCGTGGCCTGCTCGATGACGTTAACAGCGATACCGCGCCGCGCCAGTTGACGTGCCATGCTCGCGCCGGCAATTCCTGCGCCAATAACAATCGCCGCAGTTGGGTAGTCAGCGGCTCGGATCGCGCCTGGAAAACGTGCAGTCAGCGCATCGCGCTTACCGCCAAAGCCAGGCCTTTTTTCAACATGAAATCCAGCCGCTACCAAGCCGCGTCGGACAACACCCGCAACACACCAGCTCGCCAACTGCGCGCCAGGCGCGGCTAGTCTCGGTAATTGCGATAACACCGATGAAGACCACATCTGCGGATTGCGGTCGGGCGCGAAGCCATCCAGAAAAAAAATATCGAACGGCCCTTGAATCGCGGCGATGGCATCGACAATATCAGCGAAAACCAAAGTCAACGACACGCGCTGATTTAGCTCGATGGCATGCACGCCCTCCAGCAACGGTGGCCATTGCTTGATTAGCTGATCAGCCAGTGCACTGAGTCGCAGCCGCCTATCATCAGGAGCCTGGGCAAGCGAGTGCCTGAGTGCCAGACGCAGATCATCGCGTGTGAAGGGATGCTTCTCGACCGACACATAGTGCAGCCGTGCCTGGCTGCCACTTTGCCTGAGGCTATCCCAGGTAGCGAGAAAATTGACGCCCAAGCCGAAACCGGTCTCCAGCAAGCGCACACGGGTTTGCGCTTGCCAGCGACGTAATGCATCACATCCCTCAAGGAATACTTGCTCAGCCTGCCCCCACGCACCCGCACGGCTTGCATAGCAGTCGCCAAACTCGGGGGCATAGATCTGGCCTTGCTCATCGCAGCGCCAGCGCGCTGCTTGCAGTTTTTTCGAGAACATCGCGATCAACCGACACGCGCACTAAGCGCTTTACACCATGAGCGCCGATCATACATGGCACGCTCTGGTGCGGCGTGCGAGCATTCTCTGGCACACTGCGGTTTGCTCGAGCTGAAAGCCCCCGTCATGAAAAAAATTATTACGCTGGTTCTGCTGCTGACCACTCTGCCTGCTTGGTCGCAGGCATGGATACGTTACGCACAAACAGAGTCTGCCACCTTGTATTTCGACAGCCTGCGCACGCGCAAAATGGGCGATACCGCTTTCGTGTGGGATCTGCACGACCTGAACACGCCCGCAGTAGATGCCACAGGCCGCACCTATCGCTCGATCATGCACGCGACCGAGTACCAGTGCCGGATTCGTCAGCGTCGCGTACTCAGCATTTTGCTGCATAACGAGCCAATGGCTAAAGGCGCGTCGGTCGAAATAGTGAGCAGCGCCGATTGGACAGCAACGCCGCCAGATACACTCGCCGGAGAGTTATTCAACCATATCTGCGAATAACGCCGACCCGATCTGCTTCACGCTTGGACTATGCGTATCGCCATCGTCGACAGCGACCCGAAGCAGCGCGCACGCATCACCCAGATGCTGCGCGACGCGCAGCATAGCTGCACTCCTCTAAGCGGGTTTGAAAAGCTGGTTTCAGACCCTGACGTCGACTGCGATCTGCTGCTTTGTCATTGGCAGGCAGCCGCGACCCCCTCAGCCTTGCCCGCGCTGCAGCGGGTGCGACAGGTGCGGCCGCTGCTGCCGGTACTAGTGTTAGTGGCGCAGGCGCCCGATCAAGCCCTGGCTGGCCTCCTGAGCAAGCCACACGCGGACTATCTCGTTCTGCCGTTGCGCGCGCATGACTTGCGTTTACGAGTGACGCTGCTCCACCGACAAGTCTCACCGCAGGGGCAGCACTCCGTTCTGCAATTTGGTGCCTACGCGTTTGATATAGACAACGCCACCGCTTACCTCGACGGCAAGCCGATCACCCTCACCAAAAAAGAGTTCTCACTAGCGCTGCTGTTGTTTCGCCACTTGGGACAGCCGCTCTCACGCGCGACCATCCACGAAGCCGTCTGGCCCAAAGAAGCCGAGTTCAGCTCGCGCAGCCTCGACACCCATATCGCCCGAGTCAGGCTAAAGTTTGCGCTCCAGCCTGACCGGGGTTACCGACTGACCCCGGTGTACGGTTACGGTTATCAGCTTCAGGCAACTGATTTTCCGGGGTAAACCAGCATGCCACAGCAGGTATAATCGACGTCGACGATTGCCGGGGATTCTCAGGGATGCAACTGATTGCGGTTGGGCTCAACCACACCACGGCTCCGCTCTCATTGCGCGAGAAAGTGGCCTTCCCCGCCGACCAGCTTGGTCAGGCGGTAGCCTCTGCCTGTGCCTGGTTCGGCAACACCAACCAGCGCCCTTTCGAAAACGCTATTCTGTCTACCTGCAACCGCACCGAAATCTACGGTGCCAGCGCCAATGACGGTGATATCGACGCGGTGGTTGATCAGACCGCTCATTTTGTCGCCGACTTTCATAAGCTACCTTACGCCGAGCTTCGGCCTTACCTGTACGCCCTGCCGCACGATAGCGCCGTTCGTCATGCATTCCGCGTGGCCTCTGGTCTCGATTCAATGGTGCTGGGCGAGCCGCAAATTTTGGGGCAGATGAAAGACGCGGTGCGACAAGCCGAAGCCGCAGGCGGTCTTGGCACCTATTTGCACCAGATGTTTCAGCGCACCTTCGCGGTGGCGAAAGAGGTGCGCTCGACGACAGAAATCGGTGCTCATAGCGTGTCGATGGCGGCTGCCGCAGTGCGTCTGTCGCAAAGAATCTTCGATGATCTCTCACAGCAGCACGTGCTTTTTATCGGCGCCGGTGAAATGATCGATCTCTGTATCACCCACTTCGCTGCACAGCACCCGAAAAGTCTTACCATCGCCAACCGGACTGTCGAGCGCGCTGAAATTCTCGCGCAGCGATTCAATGGGCACGCGATGCGGCTCGGCGAACTACCCGATCAGCTGTCACGTTTTGATGTGGTAGCGTCTTGTACCGCCTCATCACTGCCCATCATGGGGCTTGGCATGGTTGAGCGCGCCATTAAGGCGCGCAGACGCAAACCGATTTTCATGGTCGATCTGGCCGTGCCTCGCGATATCGAGTCTGAAGTTGGGCGTCTGAATGATGTGTTCCTGTACACCGTGGATGACCTCGGCGCCGCGGTGCAAGTTGGCTTGGAAAATCGTCAGCTAGCAGTTGCACAAGCCGAGGCCATCATCGAAACCCGAGTGCAAGCGTACATGCACTGGCTCAGCAGCCGCAGCATGGTGCCGCTGATTCAGGATTTGCAAGAAAGCGGTGAGCAGATGCGCCGCGCCGAGGTTGAGCGCGCAAAAAAATTACTCGCCAAAGGCGAGGATATCGATGCGGTGCTGGAAGCACTCTCGAAAGGCCTGACCGCGAAATTCCTTCACGGTCCGCAGCAAGCCTTGCACAGCGCCGACGCTGACGAGCGCGCTCGACTCGCGCAGCTACTACCGCAACTGTTCCGCACCAAACGCTAGCGGCCCTCGCCACGGCAAGCGCGGCCCCACCGGCCGTTTCATTCCTCTTCTGACGTATACCCCCGAATGACGCCTTCATTGTTAATCAGGCTCGAGCAGCTCAAGGAAAGACTCGACGAAGTGAACGCGCTACTAGCGCAAGAAAATGCCACAGCCGACATGGATCAGTACCGCAAGCTGAGCCGAGAACATGCCGAGCTAGAGCCATTGGTGGCGCTGCACGCGCAGTGGCTTAAAGTACAAGAAGATATTCGCGCCGCAGAAGATCTGATGAGCGACGCAGAGATGAAAGCGTTCGCCCAAGAGGAGCTTGCAGCGGCACAGACCCGTACCGAGGTGCTGTCGCTCGAGCTGCAAAAAATGATGCTGCCGAAAGACCCCGATGACGAGCGCAATATCTTTCTGGAGATTCGCGCTGGTACCGGCGGTGATGAATCTGCTTTGTTCGCAGGAGATTTATTGCGCATGTACACCCGCTACGCCGAGCGGCAACGCTGGCAAGTCGAGATTATGTCGGCATCGCCCTCGGAGCTTGGCGGTTACAAAGAAGTGATCGTTCGTATCATTGGCGCCGGCGCATATGCCAGGCTGAAGTTTGAGTCAGGTGGACACCGGGTACAGCGCGTACCTGCGACCGAGTCACAGGGACGCATCCACACCTCGGCCTGCACGGTGGCCGTGATGCCGGAAGCAGACGAGATCGCCGACGTGCATATCAATCCAGCCGACCTGCGGATTGACACCTTTCGAGCCTCGGGCGCTGGCGGTCAGCATGTCAACAAAACCGATTCTGCTGTGCGACTCACGCACCTGCCTACCGGTATCGTGGTTGAATGTCAGGATGATCGCAGCCAGCACAAAAACAAGGCGCAGGCCATGAAAGTACTCGCGGCACGCATCAAAGATGTGCAACTTCGCGAGCAGCAAAGCAAGGAAGCCGCTACCCGCAAGTCGCTGGTCGGCTCGGGTGATCGCAGCGAGCGGATTAGAACGTATAACTTCCCGCAGGGCCGCCTGACTGACCACCGAATCAATTTGACGCTGTATAAACTCGAGACCATCATGGACGGCGATCTGGATGAGCTGATGGCGGCGCTCACCACTGAACATCAGGCGGATCTACTCGCAGCGCTATCGGACACGGTGCAATGAACATCTCGGTACTCGGCAAACCGCTACTGCTTCTGATTTCACTGGCCTGCATCGGCATGCTCGCAGTAGGACTGTATCTTCAGCTGCAGCTCGAGATGCTGCCCTGCCCGCTCTGTATCTTGCAGCGCTACGCATTTGCCCTGGTCGCGGTAAGTGCGCTGCTGGGTGTAGCGATGTCGTCACGGCTGCTGTGGCTTGGTGCAGCACTGACTAGCCTGGCGGCATCGGCGGGCGCTGGAATCGCGGCACGGCATCTGTGGGTCAAGGCACACCCGAGTGTTTCGTGCGGTATCGATCCGCTCGAGACCTCTCTGAACGAGATCATCACGGCGCGCTGGTTCCCTGCGCTGTTTCAGGCCGATGGCCTGTGCACCACCGAGTATGAGGCAATTCTTGGGCTATCAATTCCGGCGTGGGCGCTGCTCTGGTTCGTTGTCTTTGCAGTGCTTGGCGCAATGATTGCGGTGATGTCTTGGCGACGTAGATGACGATCGAGGACCTGCTCAAGCTGTCGCTGATTGATCCACTCGAGGCGCAGGTGCTGCTGGCGCACGCTTTGAAATGTACCCGAGTACAACTCGTGATTCGCAACAAAGATCCGTTAACGCCGCAGCAGGTGACTGAGATCAGCGCACTACTCATGCGCCGGATGCAAGGCGAACCGATCGCCTACCTGACTGGCGAGCGCGAATTCCATGGGCTACGGTTCGAGATCACGCCCGATGTGCTCATCCCAAGACATGAGACCGAGTTGCTGGTTGAGCTTGGCAGTGAAAAATTACCCAAGAGCGGCAGCGTGCTTGATCTCGGCACCGGCTCGGGCGCGATCGCCGTGTCGCTTGCACACGCAAGACGTGACGCCCAAGTCACTGCCACCGACATCAGTCAGGCGGCGCTCGCGGTTGCGCGACGTAACGCTTCGGCGCACGCGGTCAGCATCCAGCTGGTGCACAGCGACTGGTGGGACAAGGTAGAGGATTTGTTTGATGTGATTGTCAGCAATCCCCCCTACATCGCCGCCAGCGACCCGCATCTGCTGCGCGGCGATCTGCGCTTCGAGCCACGTACTGCGCTGACTGACGAGGCGAACGGCATGATGCACATCAGCGCCATCATCGATGGTGCGTCGCGACATCTCAACCCCGGGGGCTGGCTGTTGATCGAGCATGGCTATGATCAAGCCGCTGCGGTCCGCACCTTGCTGCAAAAATCCGGTTGGCAGCACGCACAGAGCTGGAAAGACCTGGCCGGTATCGAGCGTGTCAGCGGAGCGGTACTGGAAGGCAACCACGCCGACAAACCCCTATAATGTGGCCTCGATTGTTGCGAGCTTAGGGGAATTCTGTCTATGAGCGATGTGCATGCTTGGATCAAAGAAACCGTCACTACCCATCCGGTCGTGCTGTTCATGAAGGGCACTGCCCAATTTCCGCAATGCGGATTTTCTGGCCGCGCTATCGAGCTGTTGAAATCGGTGGGTGTTGATAATCTGGTGACCGTGAATGTGCTGGAAGACGATGAAGTTCGGCAAGGCATCAAAGACTTCTCCAACTGGCCAACCATACCGCAGCTGTATGTCAAAGGTGAATTCATTGGTGGTGCCGACATCCTCAATGAGATGCACCAATCCGGCGAACTAGAAACCTTGCTCAAAGGTTGATCACTTGAGGCGCCTGGTCGTCGCCATCACCGGCGCGTCAGGCGCGGGCTACGGCGTGCGGCTGCTGGAACTGCTGCGCGCCACTGAAGGCGTCGAGAGCCATCTGATGATCTCCGACGCTGCCGCGCTTAATCTTCACCACGAACTTGACCTCAAGCGCAAAGATATTGAGGCACTAGCCGATCACGTTCATAGCGTGCGTGACATTGGCGCGTGCGTCGCCAGTGGCTCGTTTCACAGTGATGGTATGGTGATCGCCCCGTGCTCAATGAAGACGCTGGCTGCAGTTGCGCACGGACTGTGCGACAACCTCATCACGCGCGCCGCAGATGTGACGCTGAAAGAAAGGCGTCGACTCATTTTGATGGTGCGCGAAACACCATTCAATCTGGCGCACCTACGCAATATGACGGCAGTGACCGAGATGGGCGGCATTATCTTCCCGCCGCTGCCGGCGCTGTACCAGCGACCGCAATCTGTTCAGGACATGATCGACCACACTGTCGGACGGGTGGCCGAGATGCTCGGTGTTGCACAAAGCCTGGCGCCCGAGTGGCAGGGTTTGAAACCTTAGACGGCTTTACCGAGCATCAGTCGGTGGCAGCGCCCACACCAGATAGGCACTAAATTTTTTTGATTTCGATCTCGGTAGGAACAGGCTCACCATCCGGCACTTCCTCAGGTACCGGCGAAGCGCCTGCCTCCTGCTGCGGCTGATCTTGCGGTGACTGATCTTGCTGCTCGAGCAGCACGCCCACCATGCGGCCTATGGCTTCGCTGTAGCCCGACATCGAAAATACATTGGTACGGAAATGACCGCTGGTCAGCGGAAACGCAAAACCCACCGACTCCGACTGCGAAAACGCATCATTGAGCTGCGCTGATTCACCGAACCAGTACAACATCACCTCACCATTTGCAGTTTGCATAGGCTCGCACACTGAATCGAGGGCGAGCGCCCCCACTTTGGTGGTGAGCATGATGGGGTAATTGTTACCCGCCTCACACGGCGTGCCATTGGCAAAGTAGTAGCGGCAAAGTCGATCTGCGCACAGCATGCCAAACATGGCAGTGCCGTTGTCGTGAGTAGAAGCTTCACCCATACCCTCGCGAAACTGCGAAGCCCAATCCCCATGCTCGATCCTATCGTCGGCGTGCGAGAGATGGCTGAAGTACAGACTGAATAGCAATAGCAAAAACGGTAGCCGCATTACGCCCCCAAGCCAAATAGTCATGAGAATTTAGCACGTAGCTCAACTATCGGTTGCGGCCGGCCTCAAGCAGCGCTGCGCTCGCATGGCTCGCAATTTTTTGTTAAGAGCGCGGACCAACAGCAGCACCTGGCCGCTTTGCAAGCATGTTAATTTTCAAGCAAGCTTGCGATTTACAGTGTCAACCAAGCAATTCGAAAAAAGCCCGATCGCAAAGGAGTTTTTAATCGGTGAGGGCCGAATTTTTCATGCCTACAGCCTAAAAAATCGCCTCTCCATAGGGGATATAATCTGAGGCTTGTCAAGGCGTTATCAAGTTGCGCTGGCTCAGTTACTGGAGGTACTTCATGGGATCAATCATTAAGCAAGCGGGATGGATTTTGCTGGCCGTGTTGGGCGCATTCGCGCTTGGCACAATCGCGCTGGCGCGCGGCGAAACCATCAATGCATTATGGATCGTGGTGGCAGCGATCGCGATCTATTTGATTGGTTACCGCTACTACGCGCAGTTCATTGGAAACCGCGTGATGCAGCTGGATGCAAACCGCGCCACGCCCGCAACCCGTCTGAATGATGGTTTGGACTTCGTCCCGACCAACAAGCATGTGCTGTTCGGCCATCACTTCGCCGCTATCGCAGGCGCTGGGCCCTTGGTCGGGCCAGTACTGGCAGCGCAAATGGGTTATTTGCCCGGCATGATGTGGCTGATCGTGGGTGTGCTGCTCGCGGGCGCTGTTCAGGATTTCATGATCTTGTTTGTCTCGACCCGCCGCGATGGCCGCTCGCTCGGTGATTTGGTGAAAAGCGAGCTCGGTATCGTGCCCGGCGTGATCGCGCTATTTGGCACTTTCATGATCATGACGATCCTGCTGGCGGTTCTGGCGCTGATCGTGGTGAAAGCGCTGGCCGAAAGCCCATGGGGCACCTTTACCGTTGCGGCAACGATTCCGATCGCATTCTTCATGGGCATCTACAGCCGCTATCTGCGACCAGGTAAGGTCGGCGAGGTATCGATCATTGGCTTCGTGCTGCTGATGGCGTCGATTGTGTATGGCGGGCATGTTGCTGCTGATCCTTACTGGGGTCCCGCGTTCACGTTCACCGGCAAGCAGCTGACCGGCATGCTGCTGCTGTACGGTATTGTCGCCTCGGTCTTACCGGTATGGCTGCTACTGGCACCGCGAGACTATCTCTCGACCTTCCTGAAAATCGGCGCGATCTTCGCTCTGGCGATCGGCATTCTGGTGGTAGCCCCCGATCTGAAAATGCCAGCGACGACGAAATTCATCGACGGCACTGGCCCCGTGTGGTCGGGCACCCTGTTCCCGTTCTTGTTCATCACGATTGCGTGCGGTGCGGTATCCGGTTTTCACTCGCTGATTTCCTCGGGTACGACGCCCAAGTTACTGGAAAACGAGCGTCATATGCCTTACATCGGCTATGGCGGCATGTTGATGGAATCCTTCGTTGCGATCATGGCACTGGTGGCCGCGTCGGTGATCGAGCCGGGTGTGTACTTTGCCATGAACAGCCCTGCGGCTGTACTTGGCACCACGCCTGAGTCAGCCGCTGCAGCCATCAGCCAATGGGGCTTCGTGGTCACGCCTGAGATGTTGCAGCAAACTGCAAAAGATGTTGGCGAGGCCACCATTATTTCGCGCACCGGTGGTGCGCCGACTCTCGCCGTGGGAATGGCCTACATCTTCTCTGAAATGTTCGGTGGCAAAGCGCTGATGGCGTTCTGGTACCACTTTGCGATTCTGTTCGAGGCGCTGTTTATTCTCACTGCAGTCGACGCCGGAACGCGCGTGGGCCGTTTCATGCTGCAAGATTTATTGCGTACGCTGGTGCCGCCATTCCGCGCTGTGCCAGATTTAGCCTCCAGCATTATCGCCACCTTGCTTTGCGTTGGCGCTTGGGGCTATTTCCTGTACCAGGGCGTGGTCGATCCGCTAGGCGGCATTAATACCTTGTGGCCGCTGTTTGGTATCTCCAACCAGATGCTGGCGACAGTTGCGCTGATTCTCGCCACGGTGGTGCTATTCAAAATGAAACGTGAAAGATTCGCGTGGGTGACCGTGGTACCGACCGTTTGGCTGCTGATCTGCACCATGACGGCGGGCTACCAAAAGATCTTCCACGAAAATCCAAAGATCGGTTTCTTGGCGCATGCCAATAAATTCCAAGCCGCCGCCGCAAAAGGTGAGGTGCTTGCACCCGCGAAGTCGCCGGAGCAGATGCAGCAAATCATTCTTAATGACTACATCGATGCGACACTGGCTGCGATATTTATCTCGGTGGTGTTGTCTATTCTGGTGTTCGGTATTCGGTCTTGCTTGCTGGCGCTCAGAGAGCGCGAGCCGACCACGGTAGAAGCGGCGGCCGTGCCGATTAACACCGTATCCGCCTGATCGGAAGGGGGCGCGTATGTTCAGCGAGCTGGGAAAATTCGGCGCATATCTCGGCCAGACAGCAAGGCTAATGGTCGGGCTGCCGGACTACGACAACTACCTGAATCACATGCAGGTCAATCACCCCGATCAGACCCCGATGAGCTACGAGGCTTTCTTCCGCGAACGTCAAGAGGCTCGCTACGGTGGCAATGGCAAAATCGCACGCTGCTGCTAAAAATAAAAACGCCCGATAACTCGGGCGTTTTCACGTGCTACTTCAGAAACTGTGGTGCCGACTGCAGGACTCGAACCCGCCACCCCATGATTACAAATCAAGTGCTCTACCAGATGAGCTAAGCCGGCAACGCGCGCGATTATACGTTATTTGATTCTGGTAAGCCTCGGCCGACCACCCTTTTGCGGTGGCGGCTCATCGTCGCCGCTGTCGCCGCCACCTGCGGCGGTAGGCGTCACCGCTGCAAGCGGCGTAGGCTTTGGCTCCTTCAGACTGGGCGACGCCGCCGCCGGTGCGATGGTGGTGGCGCCTTCACCGCGCTTCACCTCGAAAGCCATACCTTGGCCATTTTCGCGGGCGTAGATGGCGCTGACGTTTTCGACCGGGATCTCGATCTCGCGCGAGATACCACCGAATCTGGCCTTGAACGTGATCAAGTCATTGTCCATTTTCAGATTTCCGGTGGCCTCGAAGCTGATGTTGAGCACGATCTCGCCGTTCTTCACGAACTCGACTGGCACGCGGGTGTAAGCATCAACCACCACCACGATATACGGCGTGAAACCGTTATCGGTACACCACTCGTACAGTGCTCTGAGCAGATAGGGTTTGGTGGAAGTCTCGCTCATTACCGGTGAGTCAGTCAGGTTCAGCGGCGCATCACTTTCTCTGAGGGCGTCAGCGCCTCAATGTAGGCCGGGCGGGAGAAAATGCGCTCAGCATACTTCAGCAAGGGTGCGGCCGTCTTTGACAAATCAATACCGTAGTAGTCCAGACGCCACAAGAGCGGCGCGATGGCGACATCCAGCATGGAGAAATCTTCGCCCAGCATGTACTTGTTCTTCAAAAACAAGGGCGCGAGCTGGGTAAGTCGATCGCGAATCTCTTGACGCGCTTTCCCGTGGGCCTTCTCGGCAGAGCGTGATTTCTCGTTTTCCAGCGTATGAACGTGGATGAAGAGTTCTTTCTCGAAATTGAATAGCATGAGCCGAGCACGCGCGCGCATCAGCGGATCAGCAGGCATTAGCTGCGGATGAGGAAAGCGCTCGTCAATGTATTCGTTGATGATGTTGGACTCGTATAAAACCAGCTCTCGCTCCACCAGAATCGGCACCTGCCCATACGGGTTCATGGTCGAGATGTCTTCGGGCTTGTTGAACAAATCAACATCGCGAATCTCGAAATCCATACCTTTCTCGAACAGCACTAAGCGGCAACGTTGCGAGAACGGGCAAGTCGTGCCCGAATAAAGAACCATCATGATTACCGTTCCTTGAAACAAAAGGGTGAGACGTCAACCGCCTCACCCTGTGTGGGGATACTCCGCGCATTGCGCCGCTGTGCACGCCAGTTGGCGTCAGCGACGAAACATGCGGAGCTGCTTACTTGACCTCTCTCCAGAACGACGCGTTCAAACGCCAGGTAAGCAGTACCAGGAAGGCCAGCAGCAGCAATACCCAGAAACCGATGGCCTGCCGTTTTGACTTAACCGGCTCAGACATCCAATCCATGAACGCGACCAGATCGCCGACTTGAGAGTCGAACTCATACTGGCTCAACTTGCCCGGAGTAACCTGCTGGAACCCGGCGAACCGGTGAACCATTTTTCCCGCTTCATGCGGGTCTTTTTCTTCTACGAATTTCGCTTTACGCACGCCCTGCAACTCCCATAGCACATGGGGCATGCCGACATTGGGGTAAACCAAATTATTCCAACCAGTAGCTCGGCTGTCGTCCTGGTAGTAGGTACGCAGGTAGGTGTACACATAGTCAGCACCAGATCCTGCGGAGGATGACTTGGCGCGCACCAACACCGACAGATCCGGCGGCACAGCGCCGAACCAGGCTTTGGCATCCTTCTCGTTCATCGCCGTCTTCATCAGATCGCCCACTTTGTCACTGGTAAACAGCAGATTGTCGCGGATCTGCGGCTCGGACAAACCGATATCGCGCAAACGGTTGTAGCGAACCAGCGAAGCGGCGTGACAATTCAAGCAATAGTTGACGAAAAGCCGCGCGCCGTTTTGTAGTGAAGACATCTGGCGTGAACGGTCCGGCGCATGATCAAGCGGATAGCCTCCTTCCGACGCAAGCGAAAGCGCAGGAAGCAGTGCCAGCACCATGAGCAATTTCTTCATGAGTTTCATTATTTATCCTTTACGGCTCAGTGCGGCTTGAAGCTCACGCGCGTCGGTACGGGTTTAAATTCGCCCATCTTGCTCCACCAAGGCATCAGCAAGAAGAAGCCAAAGTAGATGATGGTGCAGATCTGTGCCACCAGCGTACGGCCATCGGTCGGTGCCTGCACGCCCAGATACCCGAGAATCAGGAAAGAAATACCGAACACGATGTAAACCCATTTGTGCCAATCAGGACGGTAGCGAATCGACTTTGCCGGCGAGTGATCAATCCAGGGCATCAGTGCAATGATCAGCACTGACACACCCATCAGCACCACGCCCCAGAATTTCGCGTCGAACACCAGCATCAAAATCGCTGTGACCACGGCAATGCCCATCGCCGCTTGCTTTTGGCGTGATGGCAGTTGGGTTTTGGTCATGATCAAAGCACCGTACGCCAGCACACCAATAATCAATGCGTACATGAACTGAGACGTCGTCGCACGCAGGATCGAATAGAACGGCGTGAAGTACCAGACCGGCGCAATATGCGCCGGCGTCTTCAGCGGATCTGCCGGGATGAAGTTGTTGTACTCGAGGAAGTAACCGCCAAACTCAGGCGCATAGAACACAACTGCGCTGAAAATAAACAGGAAACAGGCGACGCCAAAGATATCTTTGGTGGTGTAGTAAGGGTGCGAAGGAATCGTGTCGACGCCATGACCATCCGGGCCGAGATTTTCTTTTACTTCGACGCCGTCAGGATTGTTCGAGCCAACTTCGTGTAATGCGATCAAATGCGCAACGACCAAGCCGAGCAACACCAGAGGAATCGCAATCACATGGAATGCAAAAAAGCGATTCAGCGTAGCATCTGAAACAACGTAATCGCCGCGAATCCACAGCGACAGGTCAGGGCCGATGAACGGAATCGCGCCAAACAAGTTGACGATGACCTGCGCACCCCAGTAAGACATCTGGCCCCAAGGCAGCAGGTAACCGAAGAATGCCTCAGCCATCAAGCACAGAAAAATACCGACACCGAACAACCAGATCAACTCACGTGGCTTGCGATACGAGCCGTACAGCAAAGCTCGCGTCATGTGCAAATACACGATGATAAAGAACGCGGAGGCGCCGGTCGAGTGCATGTAACGAACCAGCCAGCCCCAAGGCACCTCGCGCATGATGTACTCAACCGATGCAAATGCAAGATTCGCATCTGGCTTGTAGTTCATCACCAGAAAAATACCCGTGACGATTTGGATGACCAGCACCAGCGCGGCGAGCGAGCCAAACAAATAAAACACGTTGAAGTTCTTGGGCGCGTAATACTTGCCCCACTGATCATTCCAAAGTTTGGTCAGTGGGAAGCGATCGTCAACCCAAGAAAGTGCCTTTTGCGCGACCGGCGCATCTTCCGGCAATTTAGTTTCATGGAATGCCATGTTAGGCCTCGCCTTTCTCGTCTTTACCGATCACGATTCGGGTATCACTGGTGAACATGTGACGTGGAACCTGCAAGTTATCAGGAGCAGGTTTGTTCTTGAAGACGCGCCCTGCAAGATCAAACGTCGAGCCATGACAAGGGCACAAGAAACCGCCTTGCCAATCGCTCGATAGCGACGGCTGCGCACCGGCCTCCAACTTCGGCGATGGGGAGCAACCGAGATGACTGCAGATACCCACCGTCACCAGAAACTCGGGCTTGATCGAGCGGTGCTCATTGCGGGCATACGCGGGCGTTAAATCGTCTGCGTTACGCTCAGATTTGGGATCGGCGAGATCGCTACCGGTTTTTTTCAACGACGCGACCATCTCGGGAGTGCGGCGTAAAACCCAAACGGGTTTACCGCGCCATTCAACGGTTTTCATTTCACCTGGCTTCAGATCAGCGACATCCACCTCGACCGGTGCGCCTGCAGCCTTCGCTCGCTCGGACGGTTCAAATGTGGCCACGAACGCACCCGCGCCAGCCACACCCGCCACACCGCCTGCTGCAGCGGTAGCAACTAGCAGGCCGCGCCGGCCCGAGTCGACTTGATTCTCGTCACTCATGACAACCCCAATCAAATAAATTGCAAATCAATACGCTTCATGCGCGTCGTCCTGCTCGCCATGCACCGCCACCCAATTGCCGCTCGGGTGCTGCGGTCGCACATTAAACGCCAGACGGACGATGGAAAGCTCAAGGGAACTTCCAGCAACCTTCCATTATATCGGAGCCG
>Ga0194123_10001346_pt1 | contig 37687 bp, 28 predicted proteins | sample TA2MahsurfametaG_5_FD_155479 | JGI IMG/M metagenome (GOLD analysis project Ga0194123, IMG submission 155479) | Freshwater microbial communities from Lake Tanganyika, Tanzania - TA2015023 Mahale A surface | ecosystem: Environmental > Aquatic > Freshwater > Lake | place: Tanzania: Lake Tanganyika... | reverse complement strand
CGTCTTCATCGGCTACAACGGCGAGGCGCTCGACGAGCTCGCCCCACTCTTCCGCTCGAGCGAGGTCCTCTCGACGGCGGCGCGTGAACTCCTCGACACCGTCGGCGATGTCGGCGCGCTCCGCGTCTACACCACGATGGGCGCCGAGCAGGAGTTCTTCATGGTCGACCGCACGCACGTCGCGATGCGCCCCGACCTCGTGATGGGGGGCCGCACCTTGGTCGGCGCGCCGCCGCCACGCGGTCAGCAGCTCGAGGACCACTACTTCGGTGGGATCCCGGAGCGCGTGCAGGCCTGCCTCGCCGAGGTGGAGCACGAGCTCTACAAGCTCGGCGTACCGATCGTGACGCGGCACAACGAGGTCGCCCCCTGCCAGTTCGAGATGGCGCCGCAGTTCGAGGAGACCGATATCGCGGTCGACCACAACCAGCTCGTGATGTCGGTGCTGCGCGACGTGGCGATGCGCCATGGGCTCCAGGCGCTCCTGCACGAGAAGCCCTTCGCCGGGATCAACGGCTCCGGGAAGCACTGCAACTGGTCGCTCTCGATCGCGAGCGACAACGCGCTCGACGGGATCAACCTCCTCAAGCCGGGGAAGACGCCGCACCAGAATGTGCGCTTCCTCCTCTTCTTGGCCGCCATCCTCAAAGGCGTGCACAAGCATCAGGGGCTCCTCCGCGCGGGCATCGGGACGAGCGGGAACGAGCACCGGCTCGGCGCCAATGAGGCGCCGCCGGCGATCATCTCGGTCTTCATGGGGAACGCGCTCACCAAGATGATCGAGGACATCATCGCGGGCCGTGCGGGCACCAAGGCCGAGCAGGCGATGCTCACCCTCGGCGTCGCGAAGCTCCCCGAGATCGAGCAGGACAACACCGATCGCAACCGGACCTCACCCTTCGCCTTCACCGGTGCCAAGTTCGAGTTCCGCGCGGTGGGATCGTCGCAGAGCATCGCCTTCCCGGTGATGGTGCTCAACACCGTCGTCGCCGAGGCGATCGTCGAGCTCACCGGGGCGCTCCGCGCCGAGCTCAAGAAGGGGGGCTCGGTGGATGACGCTGCGCTCAAGGTGGTGCAGAAGGCATTCAAGGAGACGAGCGCGATCCGTTTCGAAGGGAACGGCTATAGCGAGGCCTGGGTGAAGGAGGCCAAGAAGCGTGGGCTCCTCAACCTCCGGCGCGCCCCAGAGGCGTTGGCGCAACTCCAGACCAAGGGGGCGAAGCAGCTTTTCACGAGCGCCGGCGTGCTGAACGAGGCCGAGCTCGAGAGCCGCTACCATGTCCGCGTGGAGCGCTACGTGAAGGACGTGCTGATCGAGATGGAGACGATGGCCGAGATGCTCGACACCCAGATCCTCCCGGCCGGGTATGGTTATCTCAGCCTGCTGGCCGAGGGCGCCGCGAAGGCAAAGCAGGGCGGGATCAAGACCATCCCGCAGAAGGCGGCGGCGGAGAAGGTCGGGAAGCTGGTGATGGCGCTCCAGGCGAGGACCGCGGTGCTGCACACGGCGATCGCGCGAGCGCATGCGCTACACGACGATATCGCCAAGTGCGCGGCTTTCCTGACCGCGACCGGTGCGGACAGCATGGCGGCGTGCCGCGCGGTGTCGGACCAGCTCGAGGTGACGATCGGTGATGCCTACTGGCCGCTGCCGCGGTATCGGGAGATGTTGTTCCCGGTGTGACGGCAGGGATCAGGTAACAGGTGTCAGAGGGGGTGAGACCGGTCGGCTTCACCCCCTTCGCTATCCTTCACCCATGGCGCGCATCCTGATCGCCTGCTGGGGGTCGCACGGCGACGTCGACCCTTCGATCGGCCTCGGCCTCGGGCTCCATGCTCGCGGCCACGATGTCACGATCGCGACGATGCCCTACTTCGGGCCGATCGTCACCGCCGTGGGACTCGACTTCCATCCGATCCCACCGGACATCAGCCCAACGGACACGGCGATCGTGTCGCGCCTGATGAGCCGATGGCGCGGAGCGGAGTACATCGTGAAGGATCTCGTCGCCCCACAGGTCGCGGCGATGCATGCCGCGCTCCTCCCACGCGTGCACGACACCGATCTCTTCATCAGTCACCCCCTCGCCTTCGCCGTCCCGATCCTCGCCCAGCGATATGGCATCCCCTGGGCGAGCACGGTGCTCTCCCCGATCTCCCTCTTTTCGGCGACCGACCTCCCGATCTTCCCCCCGGCCCCATGGGTGCGGCATGTCGAACGGTTGGGAACATGGCCTGGACGATTCCTCGCACGGTCGGCCCGGATGATCTCCAAACAGTGGACGCGACCCGTCGCCGCGCTGAGGCGCCGCGAAGGGCTCCCGCCTGCGCCGAGCCCACTCTTCGAGGGCCAACACAGTCCCCACCTCGTGCTGGCTCTCTTCTCCAAGGTGCTGGGCGCCCCGCAGCCCGATTGGCCCGCCAACATCATGGTGACCGGACAGATGTTCCATGATGCCGCACATGGCACCGCACTCTCGCCGGAGATCGAGCGGTTCCTCGATGCTGGTCCGGCCCCGATCCTCTTCACGCTAGGCTCGTCCGCCGTGCTCACACCGGGACGATTCTGGGAGGAGAGTCTCGTCGCCGTCCGTGCGCTCGGCCAGCGCGCCATCTGCCTCGTCGGGCCTGAGAACCCCGGGATGCTGCGCGCGAGCTATCCGCCCGAGGTGCTCGTGGTCGAACGGGCCCCACATTCCCTGCTCATGCCGCGGTGCGCCGTCGTCGTCCAGCAGTGCGGCGTGGGCACGTTGATGCAGGCCTTACGCGCGGGCGTGCCGACACTCGCCGTTCCGTTCGCGAACGATCAACCGGACAACGCCTACCGCGCGGCAAAGCTCGGCGTGGCGCGGATCGTCGCAGCCCCGCGCTATCGGCGCCGGCGGGTCGCGGTGGAGCTCGATCGACTCCTCACGGACCCTGCGCATCGCGCGGCCTCGGCTCGTGTGGCGGCGGAGGTACGCGCCGAGCGCGGGGTGGCGGGGGCGTGCGATGCCATCGAGAGGACGTTCGCCGAGGCACTCGGATTGCGAGGCTGAGCCGGCAGGGACAAGTTCGGGAGGACGACGCTGACGGCGCGACGGGAGACATCGGCTCAACACCGCTGAGTTCTGCCGCGTAGCACCGAGCAACGTCGATCCTTTCCCCCGAGCCGGAGCCTGCATGTCCGTTCGTCCCTGGTCATTCACCCGGTCGTCGCTCCGCTACGCGACCCTCGCCCTGCTCACAGCCGGTGCCCTCTCCGCCCAGGGACAGCCGATCGATCGCGAGTACACCTCGAAGATCAAGGAGCATCTCCAGGATCCACGGATCACGACGGAGCTCGTCGACCATCTACCCGCCTCGGACAAGGTGCCGACCCCACTCCGCTTCCTCGGTCGGATCGTAGGGACCCCCGGGGAGCTGACGTACGCCAAGGACATCCACCGCTACTTTCGGGCGCTCGACGAGGCCTCCGATCGCGTGAAGGTCTGGTCGCTCGGGCAGTCCGAGGAAGGACGGGAGATGATTGTACTCGCCGTCGCGGACGCCGCCGTGTTGCGGGACCTCGACCAGCAGAAGCGACAGCTCAACGCACTCACCGATCCCCGCAAGACCACTGAAGCGCAGGCCCAGCAGCTCCTCGAGACGGCGAAGCCGATCTATTGGCTCACTAGCGGGCTGCACTCCGGGGAGACCGGTGGCCCCGAGATGCTGATGGAGCTCGCCTATCGCCTCGCGGTGACCGAGACCCCGTTCTACGAGAACATCCGGAAGAATGTCATCACCTTCATCACCCCGGTCCTCGAGGTCGATGGGCGTGAGCGGCAGGTCGATACCTACTACTTCAACAAAACCCGTCCCGCCGGCGAGTCGCGTCTCCCGCTCATGTATTGGGGCAAGTATGTCGCCCACGATAACAACCGCGATGGGATGGGGCAGTTCCTCGCGCTCACGCGTCATGTGAACCGAGCCTTCCTCGAGTGGACGCCCCAGGTCATGCATGATCTGCACGAGTCGGTCTCCTACCTTTACTCCTCCACCGGCACCGGCCCGTACAACGAGCAGGTCGATGCGATCACGGTACATGAGTGGTGGATGATGGCCCAGGCCGATGTGATGGAGATGACCAAGCGCGGCGTGCCCGGCGTCTGGACCTACGGCTTCTACGACGGATGGACCCCGAACTACCTCTTCTTCGCCGCCCACACGCGGAATGCGACGGGGCGGTTCTACGAGGTGCAGAGCTACGGTCCCGACAACAATCCCTCGCTGCGCGTCCCCCCGCAGACGACGAGCCGCGAATGGTTCCGGCCCAATCCGCCACTCCCCGAGATCAAGTGGGGCCCGCGGAACTCGGTGAACATCGGGCAGTCCGGGGTGCTCTTCTCCCTCGATCACTTCGCCAAGAACCGGCGACTTTATCTTGAGAACTACTGGCTCAAGAACAAACGCGCCCTGGCCAAGGGGACGGGCGGTCCGATCCATGGGTGGGTGATCCCGGCCGCGCAGCGTCGCCGCGTGGACGCGGTCGACGCGGTGAACGAACTGATCCGCCAAGGACTCGAGATCCACGTCGCCGATGCCACATCCACGGTGGGCGGGATCACGATCGCGAAGGGCGACTTCGTCATCCGGGGGGACCAGCCCTATCGGACGCTCGCCGAGATGTATTTCTCGACCCAGCGATTCCCCTCGACAAATCCACGGCCGTACGATGACACCGGGTGGACCTTCCAGCTGATGCGCAACGTGGTGTTGCATCCCGTCAGCGACTCCACCCTCTTCACCCAGCGGATGAGCCGCCTGATGGGGACGACCAAGGCGACCGGTGGGATCACGGGAAGTGGTCCGGTGATCTTGGTCGATCACACGACGGACAACGCGCTGATGACGATGCGCTTCAAGCTCGCACCGGTTGCGATGCGGGCCGCGCAGGCGGACTTCGAGGTGGCGGGACGGAAGTTCCGCGCCGGGACCTTCATCATCCCGAACGCCGACGCGAGCGTCGTGGGCCCGGTGTTGCGGGAGCTCGGTCTCCAGGGTGTCGCCGTCGCCACGGTGCCAGCGGTGAAGCACCACGACCTCGACCTCCCGCGCATCGGCTACGTGCACAGCTGGCAGCGTACACAGGACGAGGGATGGGTCCGTGCCGCGCTCGATACCTACGGCGTGCCCTACACCTACTTCGCCGATCAGAAGCTGCGGGACGGGAATCTGCGCGCGAAGTACGATGTGATCATCTATCCGCATGTCGGCGGAACCGCGGAGTCACAGGTGAATGGGATCGCGAAGACCGGCACGCTCCCACTGCCCTACAAGAAATCCGATGCCACGCCGAACCTCGGCGCCAACGATGCCTCGGATGATATCCGCGGCGGGATGGGCTTCGAAGGGCTTCTTGAGCTCAAGAAGTTCGTCGAGGCCGGTGGCACGCTGATTGTCGAGGGAGCGACCGCCATGATCTTCCCTGAATACAAGCTGCTCAGCGGGATCACCGTGGAGACACCGGCGAACCTCTTCGTGCGCGGGTCGGTGATGCGTGGGATGGTGACCGATCGTACGAGCCCGATCACCTATGGCTACGGCGCTCAGCTCCCCGTGTATTTCAATCAGGCGCCTGTGCTGAGCGTCGGCGGAGGCGGGATGGGGACGATGATGGGGATGGGTGGTGGTGGAGCGGCTGGACAGAATGTCACGCCGATGGCGACCGCCGTGACGCTCTCCGTCTGGGATTGGGCGACGGTCGATGGTGACGGGCGCGCGGCACCCACGGCGAGCGCGGCAACGAACCAGGGGGCACGGACCGGCGGCGGTGCCTCAGGTGCGACGAGTGCGGCAGGGGGTCAGGGGGGCGGCCCGGGGGTCACCGCCGGGACGCGCGTCGTAATGCGCTTTCCGTCGAATACGGCGGAGATGCTCCTTTCCGGTTCACTCGACGGTGAGCAGGCCCTCGCGAACCGCGCCCAGGTGGTCGACTCCAAACTCGGGGAGGGTCATGTCGTGAGCTTCGGGATCCGGCCCTTCTGGCGGTGGCAGACGCACGGGACCTTCTTCCTCGGCTTCAACACCATCCTCAACTGGAACGATCTCGACGCGGGCCGATGATCGTGTTCCCGGGGCGTCCGTGGACCGTGCCACGGCACGCGGACGCCCCGCACTGGCAGGTGAAGCTCGCACTCTGCTCGTTGAGCATCATCCCGTAGTCGAGGGTGAGCTCCTCCTCCGCCGTGATCGCGCGGAGCGCGACGACATCGAGCCCTCGATAGCCAGTGTTCGGCGCACAGCTGTGGTTCATGGGCGCCCAGGCCGTGGGATCCTCGTCCCAAATGGCATAGACCTCGTCGCTGATCGGGACGGCGTAGTGCCGGAAGAACTCCTGATCGCCAGCCTCCCACTGCGCGAGCACGTGCGACCGCGTGACCAAGCGATACGGGCGTCCCTCCCCGCGGAACACCACATCGCCGGGCGCCATCGTACGACGCGCGACCACGCCATAACCGGCGATCGCGTTCCCCTTCATCTCGTGTAGCGGCTGCCGCTCACGGTGCCGCGCGATCCCCTCGGCGATGATCCGTTCGAGGAATCCCTGTGGGCCCATTGGATCGAGCCGGAGGATATGATCGGCGGAGGCAGCGAGGTCCCCCGGATAGAAGACCGAACAGGTGAAGTTCACCTCGAGGAACCAGAGGGTCCCCTCGCCGTCCATCCGGAAGTCCATCCGTGCATAGCCCATCGCGCCGAAGCCGGCGAAGATCCGCTCAGCGGCCTCGCGGAGCCGCACTTCGATGGCGGGATCATCGACCGCGACATTCGCGGCGGGATGCATCTCACTCGTCTTGAGCGCGTAGCTCTTGTAACGGAACCCCTCGGGGAAGCGATACTCGACCGGGGTGAGCGCACGTCCCTTTCCCCGACGATCGGGATCCCCGACGACGAGGACCGTGAACTCGCGTCCGTCGATGTACTCCTCGATCAACAGCTCCGGGAACTCGTCCGCGAGGCGCAGCACCTGCGCGAGGAGCGCGGCGCGATCGCGCACGACGGCGTGCTCGTCGACGCCGAGGCTGTCCCCGGAGTGCGCCGGCTTCACGAAGCAGGGCATGCGAAGGGCCGTCACTGGAGCGAGGAGCCGCTCGACCGTCGCGGCATCCCCCGCTCGATGTGCGGACGCGAGAGCAGGTGCATCGAGCAGCACATGCATCGGCGTCGCGACCCCGACTGAGGTCGCGAGATACTTCATCGTCGGCTTCGGAACGTGAAAGAAGGTCGCGGTCGGGCCGGTGTGCGGGAGATTGAGCGCCGCGAGGGCGTGACAGACATCGACCCCCGGGGTGTCCCATTCGTGATACCCCTCACAGAGGTTCACGAAGATGTCGTACCCCTGCGAGGCGAGCGCCTGCAGCTGCCGATAGGTCGAGAGCTTGTGAATCAGGACGTGATGGACCTCATACCCTGGGAGGAGGGGCGAGAGATCGCGCGCGGGATCGTAGTGCCGATAGTCGACACCCGAGGTCGAGTAGTCCGGTTGGAGGACGCAGACCTTCATGGGGTGTTCGCAGCCTGGAGGATCGCGCGGACGGCGCGGTGGTATGGGATCTTCACGAAACGGAGGATCGCCCCGATCGAGGTGTAGAGATCGTCCTCGGAGAGCCCGCACTGCGCATTCACCTCGAGCACGTGGAACTCCCCAGTCTTGCGATCGCGCCGGAGATCGACGCGCCCGTACCCGCGCCCGTGCACCGCCTGATAGGCCTGCCAGCTCACCTCATTGATGCGCTCGACGAGATCGGCGCGTGCGGGGCGATAGCGCCAGAGCTCACCATCCCCACCGTCGATCTCCGACTCCTCCTCGTAGAGCCCCCAAAGGCGATCGAAGGAGAGGAAGCGCTCGGTGCGCGGGATCGTCGGATTGAAGAAGCGCTCGACGGGGGGGTAGATCGTCGCCCGCCGACGATCCTCCGCCGATCCGACGATGAAGGTCGTGAACTCGGGCCCATCGATGAAGCGTTCCACGAAGGCCCCGCCATCGGCGAGGCTCCACCCGCGGTACCCATCGTGCAGCCGAGCGAGCTGCGCACGGAGCGCCTGATGCGAGTGCACCACCGACTTGAGTCCGATGCCGAGGCTTCCAGCGGAGATCGCGGGCTTGAGGATCAAGGGGGACCCGATCGACCGGAAGAGCGGCGCGCACCCCACGCCATCCCGCGGCACCACCGCCCATGGAGCCGTCGGAACACCGGCGTCATCGAAGAGCCGCTTCATCACGATCTTCGAGGTCGTGAGATCGTAGAAGCGCTCATCGGACCCAGTGAAGCGGAGCCCATGCTTCCGAAGCGTCCGGATGATGCTCAGCCCCGGCGAGCCGTTGATCTCGTCGCCGTCGCAGAGGTTGAGCACGGTGGTGTCGCGCCCAGCGGATTCCTTCGCCATCCGCGCGATCACCTGCTTGTGATCCTTCATCGAGATCGGCTGCCAGCGCCACTCGGTCTTCAGCACCTCGAAGGCCCGCGCGAACTCCGCGTGTGCCATCGAGTGATCGCTATACCAAGCGAGGTTGGGATCGTCGGTGGGGACGACGGGGACCAGCACCCAGACGAGCGGGGACGACGCAGATCCGCGAGGGCGGGCGACGGTCGTCACTGGGTCGGCTCGGATAGCATCGGTGAAGGATTCAAACGTGAGCCGAGAGCGATCGCAATGGGGGCCGCAATGAAGGTCCCTGCCGCTGACGAAGCGAGGGGTGGATCAGACCCCGACCCGCTCCTCCGGATGGAGACGCCCCAGTCGCCGCAGGACTGGGACGAACCAGGCCACCGACCCCACCACCACGAGCGTCGCGCACCCCCCGATCACCACGCTCGGCGCCGTCCCGAACCACCGGGCCGTGACCCCCGACTCGAACATCCCGATCTCATTGGACGACCCGATGAAGAGCTGGTTCACCGAGGAGACCCGCCCGAGCATCCCTTCAGGGGTGCGGGCCTGCAGGAGGGTGCTCCGGATGACGACGCTTACCATATCACAGAGCCCGGAGACGAAGAGCAGCGCGAGGGAGAGCCAGAAGGTCGTCGAGAGGCCGAAGCCGATCATGCAGACCCCGAACCCGGCGACCGCCCAGAGGAGGGTGTGGCCGGTGCGCTCGAAGTCGTGATGCTGCGCGAGGACGAGGCTCATCGCCACCGCCCCGGCCGCCGGGGCAGCCCGCAGCACCCCGAGCCCGATCGGTCCCACGTGGAGGATCTCCGCCGCGAAGATCGGGAGGAGCGCCAGCGCCCCACCGAACAACACCGAGAAGAGGTCGAGAGTGAGCGCCCCGAGGATGACCGGTTCGCGCACCACGAAGCGCACCCCGCCCGCGACCGACTCCCAGACCCCTTCCCCGCTCCCCTCGCGCACCGGGGAGCGATGCTGGATGGAGAGGAGCACGAGAACGGCGATCACCATGAGCGCGGCATCGACTGCGTAGGCGAGCAAGGTCCCACCCACCGCGTAGAATACCCCACCTAGAGCCGGCCCTGCCACGGCGGCGAGCTGCCAGGTGCCGCTGCGCCAGGTGATCGCGTTCTTGAAGAGGGTGCGCGGGACGAGTTCGGCGGAGAGGGCCTGGCGAGCCGGTTGGAGGAAGGCGCGCGCGACTCCACTCACGATGATGACGCCGTAGATCGCCGTCACCCGTCCGCTGGCGAGCGCCGCGACGCCGAGCGGCGCAGGACCGGCGAGGATCCAGAGCGCGACGCTGCAGAGCACGAGGACGCCGAGGGCGATGAGTGAGATCGTCCGTCGGTCACGCTGGTCGGCGACATGTCCCGCGTAGAGCGCCGTACTCAGCGCTGGGAGCGCCTCGGCGAGTCCGATCAGCCCAAGGGCGAGGGGATCCTTGGTGAGGTCGTACATCTGCCACCCGACGACCGTCCCCTGGATCTGGATCCCGAGGGTGAGGGCAAAGAGGCAGACGATGTAGCGGGAGAACTTCGGGTGCCGGAGGGCGGCGTAGGGGTCGTGGCCGTCCGTGGGAGCGGCGGGGAGGAGCGGACTCATGCGAGCGAGGGGGTGCCTCGGGTGAGGATCGCCGCCTCTTCCGCGATCTGTCGGACGGCGATCTCGACATCACGGCGACGCGTGCGGAAGCTCAGCACGCAGATGCGGGCGAGCACGCGGCCATTGACGGTGCATCCGGTGAGCATCACGTCGCCCCGCGCGGTGACCCGCTCGTGGAGGGCCTGTGTCGCGGCGTTCTGTGCCGCGAGTGTGGGGAACGCGGGGCCTTCGAGGTGGAAGGCCAGGAGGGAGAGTTGCGGCGGGGCATCGAGCACGAGCCCGGGGACCTCGCGCAGCGCGGCCGCCGCCTCGAGCGCCAGCGCACGCTTCTCCGCGAGCGCCGCGCGATACCGCGCCGCGCCGAAGAGCTTGAACGTGAGCCAGAGGCGGAGCCCAGGGAAGCCGCGCGAGAGATCGGGGCCGAACTGCGCCGGATCGTAGAACTCGTCCTGATTGGGCGGGAGATAGCCGGCGGTCGAGCTGTGGAGTGCACGGAGCGCCGATCCGTCGCGCACGAGCAAAGCGCCGGTGCCATACGGGAGGAAGAGCCCCTTATGCGGGTCGAGGGTCAGTGAGTCGGCGCGCGGGAGCCCGTGGAGCAACGGCCGGAGTTCTGGGACGAGATGAAAGCACCCACCGTACGCGCCATCGACATGATGCCAGAGCCCTTCGTGCGCCGCGAGGTCGGCGACGGCGTCGATCGGATCGACGGCGCCGGTGTTCGTCGTCCCCGCGGTGGAGAAGACCATGAAGGGGGTGAGCCCCGCCGCGCGATCGGCGGCGATCACCGCGGCGAGCGCATCGACCCGCATCCGAAAATCAGCGTCGCAGGGAATCGTGCGCACGCGGTCGTGATGGATCCCCGCGAGCTTCGCCGCCTTCTCGATGCAGTGGTGCGCCTGCGAGGACACGTAGATGGTCCCACGACGGATCTCGGGACCTAGATGCCGCTCACGCGCGCAGCAGATGGCGTTGAACATCGCCATCGATCCCCCGGTGGTGAACAGCCCCGCCGCGCCCGGTGGGAAGCCCATCCACTCGCGCAGCCAGTCGAGCACATTGGCCTCGAGTTGGACGAGGGCCGGCGCCGCCATCCAGACCCCAGTGAAGCGGTTCGTGCCTGCCGCGATGAAGTCGGCGAGCGCGGCGGGAAAGACCCCGCCGCCCGGGATGTAGGCGAGATAGCCCGACTTCGCAGTATTGAACGAGCGTGGGATCCACTCGTCGAAAAGGGGGTCGAGCAGGGTCTCGAGCGCACTCCCCTGCTCCGGCGCCGGCTCGCGCATCGCGCGCACGTAGCGCTCGTCATCCACCGTCCCACAGCTGGGCTGTTCCGGGAGGGCCGCGAGATAATCGATGGTACGGGCCACGACCATCTCCCCCATCTGACGCATCAGGTCGGGGGGGAGCTCGAGGGAGGCAAGATCATCCGGCGGAAGGGCATCAGGCACGAGTGAACGATACCGGGTTCGGCGCCCGATGCTATTCTTGGCGCCATGGCCTTCCGACTCGCCCCCCTCGTACTCCTCACCGCTGGGAGCCTACTCGCCTCGAACCTCGCCTGTGCGCGGCCATCCACCCTGCCGAACACCGGCGCCTCGACCGGTATCGGTCAGGGTGCGGCGCTCGCCGCCCTCCCACCCCTGCGTATCGTCTCCTACAACATCCGCCATGGCCGCGGGATGGACGACCAGGTCAACCTCGCACGCACCACGGGCGTCTTACGTCGCCTCGACGCCGATCTGATCGGTCTGCAAGAGGTGGACGACCGTGTGCGACGCAGCGAGGGCGTTCCTCAAGCCGATTCCCTCGGCGCCGCCCTCGGGATGCATGCCGCCTTCGGGGCCTTCATGCCGTATCAGGGGGGCCGGTATGGCCTCGGGATCCTCTCACGGTTCCCGATCCATCGTCGGACGGAGATCCGTCTCCCTGACGGGAACGAGCCGCGCGTCGCACTGGCGGCGGAGATTGCGATCCCACCATTCGCGGACACCGTCGTGGCAATCGTCGTCCACTTCGACTGGGTCGAGGACGATGCCTACCGGTATGCGCAGGCGCAGGTCGTGGCGGCGGCGCTCGATACCATCCGGCACCCGGTGATCCTCCTCGGGGATTTCAACGACGACCCGGCGTCGCGCACCCTCGCGCTCTTCCGTGCGCGAGCGCAGGAGCTCCCCAAGCCGGTGGAGGATCACTTCACCTTCTCGTCGACCAAGCCCGACCAGGAGATCGATTACATCTTCCTGCGCGCGGCGACGCGCTGGATCCCGCTCCGAGCCGAGGTGATCACCGAACCCATGGCATCAGACCACCGGCCGGTGGTGGGGCTGATCGCACGACGGCCCCGAGGGGAGTGACCCTCGAGGCCGTCGGGACCTGCGCCTTCAGCTGATCCGAACTCAGGGTGGTGACCTTCACCACGACGGCGTCGGTGAGCTGACCCGACAGACGACCCGACTGGTTATTCCCGCTCACGATCTCGAGGTTGCCGACCGCCTCATCGGCGGGGGCGAGGGCCTCATCGATACACGACGTGGTCGCAATCAGGGAGATGAGGACGAGGAGGGGAAGGAGGCGCTTGGTTATCGGAGGCGGGGCAAGAAAGGAAAGACCGCTTTTATGTCGTACTATAGACCAAGGAGGTAGGGGAGAGGTCACGTGACCTACGTCACAGCCCTACTCCTCGACGATCCGCGAGGTGTCCCGGGTGTCCGGCATCAGGGCGTAGACCACGAACGAGGCCCCCATCACCGCCGCCGCATACCAATAGAACCACCGCTCATGCCCCACTCCCTTGAGCCAGAGGGCAACGTACTCCGCCGTCCCACCGAAGAGGGAGACCGCGATGGAGTAAGGGAGGGCCACCCCCAGCGCCCGGACCTCGGTGGGGAAGAGCTCCGCCTTCACCACGGCGTTGATCGCGGTGTAGCAGGAGACCACGAGGAGGGCCCCGGTGAGGAGGGCGAAGGCGACGAACGGGCTCCTCGCCGTCTCGAGTGCGATGAGAAGGGGCACCGTCCCGAGCGCCCCCACCGCCCCGAAGGTCATCAGGATCGGCCGCCGGCCGATCCGGTCCGACCAGGCTCCGATCACCGGCTGTACGCACATGAAGACCACCAACGTGGCGGCGTTGATCTGCGACGCGGTCGCCTTGCTGAACCCCGTGGTGTTCACGAGGAACTTCTGCGCGTAGGTCGTGAACACATAGAAGGCGAGCGCGCCGCCCGCGGTGAGCCCGAAGACCGTCGCCACCGCGCGGCCATGTGCGAAGAGGCCACGCAGACCCGACGGCGCCTCCGCGACCACCCCTGCCGCCTTCGCCACGGTAAAGCTCGTCGTCTCGTCCAGATTTCGTCGCATCCAGATCGCACTTACCGCCGCAAAGGCGCCCAAAACGAAGGGGATCCGCCACCCCCACGCCATCAGCGCCGCCTCGCTCATCACCTTCTGTAGGACGAGCAAGACCGAGAGGGCAAGCAGCTGCCCCAGGATCAGCGTCACGTACTGGAAGCTCGAATAGAACCCGCGGCGCGTGCGTCCGGCGCGCTCACTCAGGTACGTCGCGCTCGCGCCGTACTCCCCGCCCACGCTGATCCCTTGCAGCAACCGCGCCACGACGAGGAGCACGGGCGCCATCACCCCGATCGTCGCATACCCCGGCGTCACCGCGATCAGGAGCGACCCGGCACACATCAGCGTGACCGAGAGGGTGAGCGCCGCACGACGACCATGCCGATCGGCGTAGCACCCGATCAACCAACTCCCCACCGGCCGCATGAAGAACCCCACCGCGAAGACCGCCGCCGTCTGCAGGAGCTGCGCGGTGACATCGCTCCGTGGGAAGAACGCCCCCGCGAAGTAGAGCGCGAAGGCGGAGTACGCGTACCAGTCGTACCACTCGACGAGATTGCCGATCGACCCGCCGATGATCGCGCGGACGCGTTGCCGATGCAGCACGGCGTCGGTCATCGGGGCCGCAACGTCCAGGTCGAGACCGCGCGTTCCACGACCTTCGCACGCGTGAACGGCATCGGCCACGCCTCGCCGATCAGATGACTCTCCAAGAAGTCATCGAAGTGCGGACTTAGGGGATTCCCGGACTGCCCGAGGTGTCGACTCAACGTAAACCCATCCACATCGGCCCAGTCGAGCACGAATCGCATGCTCGCCCCGGCGATCGTCTTGAACCCGCGGCGTACCTCATCGAACTCGACGAACGCCGCATCGAGCGTCGCCGCATCCCCGCGCGAGCTATACGGCCCACGCGTGAGCCCCAGCCATCGGTCCAGCACCCCGATCACCGCGAGTGGATGCTTGATCGTTAACGTCTGCACCGCGCCAAAGGGCCGCGCCCAACGCTCGGTCAACGCCTTTCGCATCGCGGCCGTCGCAACATCACTCCGCGTCTCACGCGCGGGCGTCGTACGATCATCGATGAATGCCTCCGCACTGTCCTCAAGCGCCGCGATCACCAAGTGCCGCGCCTTCGACCAATCATCCCCCAACTCATCACGGAAGACCGCCTCAGGGAGATGCTGCCACCAATAGGCGAAGAGCGTCGCCGCGGTGTCGGTCATATGCATCCGTCCCTGCCAGAGGCGGAGGTGTCGCACCGCTGCGGTATCCCCCACCGACTCCGCCGCCTCGATCGCGAGCCCACGCCACCGCACCCCGATCCCCGAGACGATGTCGCGCTGCATCTCACGCATCGCATCGGCGGTCGTGGTACGGGGCACCGGGGTCCCGGCGCCCGTCACCCGATCCAGCAGCTCGGTCGCCCGCGTCATCCGCGCCACATCATAGAAACCGGGGATCGGATACCGCGACCCACGCCCCACCACCTGATTGTTCGTGCTCGCCAACCATCCCTGCGCGGGATTCAATGCGAACGGTCGCTCCGCAAGTGGGCGATATCCTCTCCACTCAGCCGTCGGATCGACACCCGACTGTGGGACGAAGGTGTCGTACCCATCACGGATCGGGATCGGCGTCCCCAACTGATACCCGATGTTCCCCGAGCGATCAGCGTAAGTCCAATTCACACTGAGCGCGCCGGTGCTCGTCACCGTGCGCCGGAAGCTGTCGAAGTCGGTTGCACGCATGAGCCCGAGCGACCCCACCGCCACCGACCAGGCGGGGAAGTCGTACCCCGCCCAATGCTGCACCCGCGCCGAATCCCCACGCAGCTCCACCACCGGCCCGAGCGGCGCGCGCAGGATCCGCTCCACCCGCGACTCACCCCCCTTCACCGTGATCGACTCCACTTGGACGCTGAGCGGCTCGAGCCCGCGCACGGTCGTAACCTGTCCCCTGTCCCCTGACACCTGAACCCAGTAGTCATCGACCAGATCCACCGGCGCTACGGTGAACGCCCAACTCACCTGGCCATTGTGCCCCATCGAGATCGAAGGAATGCCCGGCGCCGAGACGCCGACCGCCTCGAGTCCTTCCGCTGAGTGCAGCCCCACCGCGTACCAGAGCCCGGGCGCGCTCGAGAGTTCGAGATGCGGATCGGACGCATGCAACGCCGCCCCCGACGCGGAGTGCTTGGGCGCGACCACCCAACTGTTCGACGCCTTGGTGAGCTTGGGCACCGCGCGGGCGATCTCGGGCACCGTCGGCGCCGACCACGACTGCACCAGATTCGCGAGGCGCCCCGCATCACCGCCGAGGCGTTCATAGATCTCTCGATGATCCGCGCTCCGATCCATCAGCGTCACCGCGAACCAGCTCTGATAGAAGCCGACGACGGCGACATCCTCCACCGTCCATGGCCGCGGTTGGAATCCCAACAACACGAACTCCGGCGGCAACGGCTTGGCCTGCGCGATCCAGGCGTTGATCCCCGCCACATACTGCGCGGTCTGCGCACGCGCCTCCGCGGGCATCGTCGCTGAGTCGCGCGCGACCTGCCAGGCGAAGCCTAGCCGCCGCTGCTCCGCATCAAGGGAGGCCGCCTGCTCGCCGAAGAGCTCGGCTAACTCCCCGCGCGCCATCCGCCGCGTGAGCTCCATCTGGAAGAGCCGCTCCGCCGCATGGAGCCAGCCGAGCGCGAAGCGCGCGTCGGCATCGGTGGTCGCCCAGACCTGCGGGACGCCTCGCGCATCGACGAGGATCTCGATCGGGGCCGAGGGGCCGGCGACGATCACCTCACCAGCGAGCGGCGCCACGGAGCGCGCGAGGTAGCGGCGCCCGCCGATCCAGGCGGCGGCCACGAGGAGGGCGAGGGCGACCAGGCCGATCGCCCCGACACGGAGAAAGGTCTTCATCTGGGGTAAGTTAGAGGAGAACGCCCATCCTCACCCTACGTACACCCGTCACGATGTCGACCCGTCCGCTCCGCACCCTCGCCCTCCTGCTCAACGTCGTCGCGCCGTTCGGCACACTGACCGCCCAGGCTGCCAAGCCCGCGACCACCGCGGCGACGGCCGCGCGCGACCTCTCCGGCACCTGGGACTTCGCCGTCGTGACGGAGAACGGGACCGGGACCCCCACGGTGGTGCTCAAGCAGGAGGGCACCAAGGTGAGCGGAACCTATGAGTCTGGACGCATGGGCGTCCGCACGCTCAAGGGGACGATCGCCGGCGATTCGATCGCCTTCGCGCTCGAGGGCGGGGAATCCCCTGTCACCTTGGTCTTCCGCGGCGCGATCCGTTCCGCGAACGACCTCAGTGGTGTGGTGGAGTTCGTCGGGATGGGTGGGGGCGCGACCTTCACCGGGACGCGCCGCCGCGCCCCGTAAGCGGACCGATCCTACTTCGCCTTCCCGCCGAAGTTGTAGACGAAGTTCACCAGCGGGAGACAGCACCCCGCCTCGCCGAACCCGCCGATCCCGAGATCGGCGGTGATTCGCTCGCCGATGAAGCGCACCCCCGCCGTGGCGAAGACGCTCGACGCGGTGACCGGCAGCCAGTTCTCCGTCACGAGCTTCACGCGACGACTGATCCGCTGCTCGCCACCGAGCACGATCACCGGATTGCTACTCAGGTCGGCGTCGGACCAATCGGTGAAGTACCCCCACCCGGCGCCAGCGGTGATCGCACGATCGGGCGTCCCCCAGGTCCCCACGCCATAGACGATCCCCGCGCTCCCCCCTTCGATGCTCTCGGGGACGACGAAGCCGAGCATGCCGATCGCGTAATCCGCCTTGGGACGCTGCAGGACCGTGTACTTCGGCGCGAAGTAGAGCACGCGCCCGATCGCCTCGGGGATGATCGGTGTCCCACCGGCGATCGTGAACTTGTCGGTCACGCCGTAGGCCGCGAAGGGGAAGAAGAGCATGAAGCTCGAGAAGTACCCCTCCCCCTTGGGAAGCGGCCGCGCCGTCGAGGTGAAGAGGAGCCGCGTGAGATTCGGGTCGCTGCTCCAGTACGCCTCTCCCTCCATACGCCCTGCGGTCATCCGCATCCGCTCGACCTGCGTACGCTTCACCTCCACCCGTGTCCCCGAGGCGGTCACCACCACGAGACGCTCGGCGTCCTGTTCCACGACGCGGCCGAAGAGCGTCGAGCCGTCCTTGAGGATGATCTCGTAGATCGTATCGGTGGGGGCGGGGCGCGTGGTCGGCGCGGATGGCTGCTGTGCCGTACCGGATGTGGGGGCGAGCAGCATCGCACCGAAGGCACAGACCACGAGAAGAAGTCGCCGCATCATCCGCTCCGAGCGTGAGGGTGAAGCTCCTTACCGCACCGCGTCCAACCGTACCACGAAGACCATCGGTGCATTCGCTGGCACCTTCCCCACCGCGCGCCGTCCATACGCGAGCCGCGCTGGCACCACCAACTGCCGTGTCCCACCGACCTTCATCCCTCGTACCCCGAGATCCCATCCACGGATCACCGTCCCCTTCCCAACCTCGAACGCCATCGGCGCCCCCTTGGGATTGGACCGATCGACCTCACGACCATCGGTGAGGTACGCGATGTACGTCACAACCACCTCACGCCCGGCCGTCGCCACCGCGCCGGTCCCAAGCTCCACATCGCGGTAGTACACGCCGGCGGGATGCTTGGTCATCGCGAGCAAGACCACGTTCAACTCATCAGCGAAGGTCACCCCCGCCCATTCATCCTCGCTGACGATCCGCTCCGCGACCAACTCGACGTTATCAGGTGGCGTGCTCGCGGATCCCGCCGCGCGCGCACCACCACAGGCGCTGCTCATCAATGTGAACCCGATCACCAACCAGACGCGACGCATCATTTCAATACTTAGCCAGATACTGCTCGAGTTCCCACGCCGAGACCTGCGAGATGTACTCGCGCCATTCGGTCCGCTTCGCATGCAGGAACTGCTCCGTCACATGCGGGCCCAGCGCCGCCGTGATCACCTCGTCCTTCTCGAGCTCATCGCAGGCTTCATTCAGATCATGCGGGAGATCATCGATCCTGAGCCGACGCCGTTCGCGGTGGCTCATCTCCCAGATGTTCTCGTCCACCGGCTCTCGGCTCGTCGCCTCGGTCTCGATCCCGCTCAGCCCCGCGGCGAGCATCACCGCGAGCGCGAGGTAGGGATTCGCCGCCGGATCAGGGGAGCGAAGTTCCACGCGCGTCCCCGTCCCGCGACGCGCGGGCACGCGGATCAACGGCGACCGATTCCGCATCGACCACGCCACATTCACCGGCGCCTCGAATCCCGGCACCAATCGCTTGTACGAGTTCACCAACGGGTTTGTGATCGCCGACATCCCACGCGCATGGCGTAGCAACCCACCGATGTAGTGGTGCGCGATCCCAGACAGCTGATACGCCCCCTTGGGATCGAAGAACGCGTTCTCGCCATTCGAGAACAGCGATTGGTGCGTGTGCATCCCGCTTCCGTTCTGCCCATAGACCGGCTTGGGCATGAACGACGCCACGAGGTTGAAGCGCTGCGCCACATGTTTCACCACAAAGCGGAAGGTCGTGATGTGATCGGCCGTCGTCAGCGCATCGGCGTAGCGGAAGTCGATCTCATGCTGGCCATGCGCCACCTCATGGTGCGCCGCCTCCACCTCGAACCCCATCTGCTCGAGTGTCGCGACGATCTCGCGCCGGCACTCCTCCCCCTGGTCCACCGGGGCGAGGTCGAAGTAGCCGCCCACATCGTGCGTCAGCGTCGCGGCACCCCCATCAGGCGCGGGACGGAAGAGGAAGAACTCCGCCTCCATCCCCGCATTCATCACGTACCCCATCGCCTTCGCGCGAGCGACCTGCCGCTTGAGCACCTGCCGCGGGTCCCCCGCAAACGGCTCTCCCTCAGGTGTCGTCACATCGCAGATCACGCGCGCCACCCGCTGCCCCGGCTCCCCCCAGGGGAAGATCCGAAAGGTCGAACAGTCGGGTCGCAGTAGCATGTCCGACTCCTCGACCCGCACGAACCCCTCGATGCTCGACCCGTCGAACATGATGTCGCCCGAGAGCGCCTTTCTGAACTGCGAGGCCGGCACCTCGACGTTCTTGTTGATGCCGAGGATATCGGTGAACTGGAGGCGGAGGAAACGCACCTGATGCGCCTCGCAGAGGCGCAGGATGTCCTGCGGCGAGGCGCCAGAGAGATCGGTCGGGACGGGGAGGGTCATCACGGGGAATATCGACCCCTCCCCATCGTAGGCGCCACGGCATCACCCGGGTGGCCCGCTATCTTCCACAGATGTCCTCCGCCCGCTTCTGCCCCGCCTGCGGCGCCTCGCTCGACGCCGCCGCCCGTTTCTGTCACCGCTGCGGTACCGCCGCCGATGGGAGCGCCCCAACCGCGCGCTCGGCTACCCCCGCGCCGGGGGCGAGCACCGTCCTCCCGTGGACCGTCGCGGGGATCGCCCTCCTCTGCCTCCTCGCCTTCATCGTCGGACAGAACTTCCGGAAGGGGCCTCCCGCGGCGCCCGCCCCCAACGCCCCCTTCGCCGGTGCCCAGGGCGGCACCCCGGGCCGCGCCCCCGACATCTCCCAGATGGGCCCCGAGGAGCGGGCCGACCGCCTCTTCCAGCGCGTCATGACCTACGTGGCCGAGGGGAAGACCGACTCGGTGCAGTTCTTCTCCCCGATGGCGATCCAGAGCATGCTCGCCCTGGCCCCGCTCGACGCCCATCGTCGCTACGACCTCGGCCTCCTCGGGATGGTCAGCGGTGACGCCGCGATGGCCCGCGCGCAGGCCGATTCGATCCTGATGACAACGCCCGATCACCTGCTGGGGCTCATCCTCGCCATGCGCACCGCCGGGATGCAGCTCGACACCCTCGCCAGGAACCGTCATGCGGCGCGACTCGCTGCGGTCGTGGACCGCGAGCGGGCGAAGAATCTGACGGAGTACATCGATCACGGGCCGGACATCGATGCGGCGCTCCGTGAATCGCGCGGTGGGGCTATTTCCCCCGCGCCCACGCCCCGCTAGGTCCTGCTCAGGGGACGCGGTAGAGCCAGCTGAACTTCACGAAGAAACCATCGCGCGTCCGCTGTACCTGCTGGAAGCGGAACGCCTCGGGCTCCTCGAGGCTCGCGCCGTAGCCCAGATAGAGCACGCGCCCGGGGCTCGGGAAGTAGGAGAAGAGCCAATCGGCGCGGAGACGATTCGTCCGGGACGCCGTCGACCGCGTGAAGGTCCCATTGTCGGAACGGAAGAGGATCGCGTCCTCCGTGGTCGGGTCCCGATAGGCGTCGCGCTCGCGGGCCTCGTATTGCCCGACGAAGCGGAAGAAGATCGCCCGCGAGAGCTGATACTCCACGCGAAGCCGCGGGATATCGGTCTGCAGGATCGTCGACCCATCGCGGACGCGTCGGAACCCCTGGTGGAGGAGGATCAGGCTCGCGCGCAGCTGCGGGGTGGGACGGAGATCGAGTGAGGCGTTGTAATCGAACCGGCGCGCCTGCGATCCTTCGAGGAACTCCGCATCCTGCCCGATCGTCGTCCCAGCGGAGAGGCCGAAGGTCCGGAACTGCGGCGTGCTGACGCGGAACTGGAGCTGCCGTCCCGGGACGCGCCCCGTCGGCGTGTACTTCGCGGTATCGGTGATCACGCCCCCCGACCGCCGCTCGACGTAGTAGCGCTCGTACTGCGAGGGGAGGAAGCCGAACCCCTCGCGGGCCACGGTGAGATTCACATTCCACCCGCCACGGAGCTGCGCGCTCGAGAAGAGGGCGGTGCGGTGTTCCAGCGGACGATCCCGCTCGAAGAAGTCACGATACGCCCAGGTCCCCGACCACGAGCCGAAGAAGGTCATCTGCTCCACGCGCGCCCCGCGCGCGCCGAACCAGGTGTAGCGTTGGCTCATCGAGCCCTGCGCATAGTCGGTCCGTGGGACGAACCCCGAGCGCGAGACGAACCCCGGACTCACGCCCTCGATCGAGTTGCGGAATCCCCAGCTCCGACCAGTCCGATCGACGCTCATCTCCCAGATCGACCCATCGTGCGTCGTCGCCCCCGAGCGCGTCTGCCCATGCGCCACCTGGTAGCTCGCCTGATACAGATCCCGGATCACGAAGCGGCCATCGGTGTTGAGGACATGATTGAAGTCGCCTCCCTCGCGCCGATCGGTGACGGTGAAGCCGATGTTGCTCTGCGTCCCCACATCGCGCCGTAGGCGCACGATGTTGTGAAGCGGCTGATCGCTCCCGTTCGCGCTGTAGGTCGCGTTGTCGATCGCCGAGAGGACCCCGAGGTCGAAGCGCCCCACCTTCCCCGTGAGCTTCGAGGCGGCGACCGGCTGGACGATCCGCCGCGTGTAGACCAGTTGATTGGGCGTGTCGATCTGCTCGTTCCCTTCGACGAAGAAGGGCCGGAGCTCCGGGAAGTTCACCGCGAAGCGCACATCACCCGGGATCTGGCCGACATCCGCCTCCACCTGCGAGAAGTCCGGATTGATCGTGGCGTTCATCGTCAGGCTCGGCGTCACCCCCCACCGCACATCGGCTCCCGCCTGCGAGAGCTCGCCGTAGCGCCACTGCGTCGTGACGTCATCGGGCGTACCCGAGAGCGAGCTCGTCACCACCGGGGTGACGTCAAGTACCAGACCACGATTGAGATCGCGGAGCCCCACGAGTCGACCGGATTGCACCAAGAACGAGGAGAGCCCGCGCTTCGTGACGGTCCAGGTGTCCTGATAGTTGTTGCGCTGCGTGACGCGCACGACGTTGAGCCCCCAGCTACGCGGCTCGGTCGCGCGGAAGCGAAGGCTCTTGTACGGGATGCGGAGCTCCACCTGATAGCCCCACTCGGTGATCTCTCCCTTGGACTGCCAGATGAGATCCTGGTTGAGATCGGCATTCCCGAGGGTCGCGCGGGAGAAGCCGCCGCCCCCACCGCCGCCCCCACCGCCGCCCCCACCGCCCCCTCGGCCACGCCCGGGACCACCCCCGCCTCCCTCGGTGCGGATCCCATCGCTCTGCACCCCGAGCGGGTTCACCGCGAAGACATAGGCTTGCCGACGATCGTTGAAGGTGTCGAGGATGAACTGCACATGGTCGTCGTTCTGGATCCGGTCGCGGTCGGCGAGCGTCCCGCGCACCGTGCCAGCCGGGGCGAAGGCGCGGACGGCGAAGTAGATCGCCTCGGGGCCATACCAGACCAGGGCCTCGGTGGAATCGAGCGCCGGGCGGCCGTCGGTCGGATTGAACTGGGAGAACCCGGTGAGGCGCGCGGCGCGGCTCCAGGGGGCCTCGTCGAGGCGTCCGTCGATCGTGATCTGGTCCTCGAACCGGGGGATCGCGACCTCGGTCTGGCCCGCGCGGCCGTCATGCGTGGACTGCGCACGAAGCGGGGTGACCAAGGGCAGGGCCCCAGTCACCCCGATCACCACCGACCGGAGCCACCATCCTCGAGACATCACGAACCATACGCAGAACCGGCCCGAGATGCTGTTGGGCGTCTTCCGGACCCCGCTTGACGCGCATGGGTCTCTCTGTGTATTCAGCGGTCGGAAAACACACCGCATTCAACATGACCCGGGGGATCGATGCTCGTAGATGAGGGGATGACCGACCGTCTGTTCTCTGACGGCGACGACGACGAGGAGCTCGGCTACGGCGCGGGTGGCGGTCGTGGGCGGTCGTACGATGATGAGGAGGACGAGGAGGGGGGATGGTCCGTCGCGAAGGATCAGTCCGACTCCATCTGGGACTCGACCGACCAGTCGGATGACGACGAGGAGGAGGGGGGCGTGGCCCCGCTCGCCGAGGGGAGCGAGGACGATGATGAGGGAGACCTCTTCGGTGAGCCCCCCGCCCCGCGGCGGCGTGGCCGGAAGCCGGCGGAGAAGCCGCGGGTGAAGAGCATCTTCGAGATGATGGACGAGACCGGGGAGCACCCGATCCCGGAGCCCGCGCCGGCGGCTGCGCCGAAGGCGGAGGCCAAGCCGGCAGCGAAGGCAGCGCCCGCCAAGGCAGCGCCCGCTAAGCCCGCCCCCAAGGCGGCGAAGAAGGCCGCTCCGAAGAAGGCGGCCAAGCCGGTGAAGAAGGTCGTCAAGAAGGCGGCGCCCAAGCTGGGGGCCAAGAAGCCGGTGAAGCCCGCCAAGAAGCCGGTGAAGCCAGCCAAGAAGGTCGTGAAGAAGGTCGCGCCCAAGAAGCCGGTCAAGAAAGCGGTGAAGAAGGCGGCCCCGAAGAAGCCCGCCAAGAAGCCCGCCAAGAAGCCGGCGAACAAGAAGTAGGTCGCTCACCCCGCCGCTCGGTTCCCCCCGGACCAGCGGCGCGGACCTTCGGCGCTCGGTGGCTCTCGCCACCGGGCGCCGTTCCGCTATCCCCCCCGCCCCGGGCGCGTTAGTCTACTCCGTACGATGTCGACGGACGCCCCGGTCGCCCTGCTCCGAGTCCACGCGCGCCATGCCCCATGGAATGCGCGCGGCCTCGCCGCTCACGCCACTGCCCTCGTCGACTCCGCCGGGATGCGCCCCACCAACGCCTCCGCGCGTGCCGCGCTGAGTGCCCGCGCCATCCGCTTCTATGTGGCCAACGGCCTCCTCGATCACCCCGAGGGGAAGGGCACCGCCGCGACGTACCACTACAAGCACCTCCTCCAGCTCCTCGCCATCAAGATCCGCCAGCGCGAGGGGCAGACGCTCGACACCATCAAGGCCGAGCTCGCCGACCTCCAGGGGGACCAGCTCGAGCGGCGCGTCGCCACCGCCCTCTCCCCGGCGCTGGGGGTCGAACCCGCCGCCATGAAGCCGCGCGACGACGCCGAGCCCCAGCGGTGGCAGCGGATCTCGGTCGCGGACGGGATCGAGCTCCATGTGCGCGGTGATTCCCCCGCCGCCCGGGACGCCGCGCTCGTCGCCATGCGCGAGGCCGTCCGCGCCGCCCTCGGTCGCGAGGACATCCGCTGAGTACCCGCCGACCCGCGGCGCGCACCGTCCTCCTCGACCGCGCGCTCGAGGGTCTCCCGCTGTTCCGTCTCTCCGACAGCGCCGACGATGGCGCGGTCACCTGCACCACGGATGACGGCGGCCGCTGGCGCGTCCTCCCCGCCCCCGACGAGCGCCTCCCGGGGACCTTCGATCAGGACGTCTATGTCGAGATCATGCGCCGCTGGCTCGAGGGTGGCCGCCCTGAGGACGGCGCGATCCAGTTCACCCTGCACGCCTTCTTGAAGTCGATGGGGCGTCGAGTCGACGGGCGCACCTATGAACAGCTCCGGAGCGCCCTCGGGCGACTCGAGCGCACCGTCTTGGAGAGCGAGGGCGCCTGGCACGATGCCAGCATAGGAGTGGCGGCGAACGATGGCGCCACCGCGCGTTTCACCATCCTCTCCGCCGTCGCCATCGACCGGCGCCGGATGACCGACCGCGACCAACTCGCCCTCTTCCCCGCCCTCGCCTCCAACGAGCCCGGGGAGGCGCGCGTCGTGATCGCCCCTCAGCTCCGCGCCAACATCGCCGCCGGCCATCACACCACGCTCCAGTCGGCGCGCTTCGTGGCGCTCACCTCTCCCGTCGCGCGGCGGCTCTACCGGCTGATCGAGGCCCACGCCGACGCGATGCCCTGGCGCCCCACCCTCGAACGGCTCGCCGAGCTGCTTCCCCTCTCCCAGCGCTTCCCCTCGCATCTCCAGCGCGTGCTCCAGCCGGCGCACGAGATGCTCCTCGCCTCGGGGATCGTCCGCCGCGCGACGATCGAGCAGGACGGGAAGCAGTGGTTCGCGGAGTACGGGCGGTAGGACCCTGTCCATCGACTGAACCTGCGGGGGGTCTCCGGCGTATCTTTCCCTGTTCGGACGCCACTCGTGGAGACCCCGTCGTGACCCCTCGTTCCCGCCGCCTCGCCATCGCCACCATCCTGCTCCTCCCCATCGGGGCCGGGGCCTTCGCCGTGCAGGAACGCGTCACCGCCAACAGCGCGCGGCTCTTCGATCAGGTCCTCTCGATCGTCGGCGATCGCTTCGTCGATTCGATCTCCACCGGCGCCCTGTACGAGAAGGCCGCGCGCGGCATGGTCGAGGAGCTCCGTGATCCCTACTCCGAGCTCTACACCCCGAAGGAGCTCGAGGCCTTCAACACCACCACCGGTGGCTTCTACGGTGGGATCGGGATGCTGATCGAGGATCAGAACGGCACGATCATCATCTCCAAGGTCTATCCCAACACGCCCGCCGAAGAAGCCGGCATCCGCGAGGGCGATCGCATCATCGGCGTCGACACCTCATCGACGCGCGGATGGAAGGTCGATCAGGTCTCCTCCGGCCTCAAAGGCCCGCCGGGCACCAAGGTGAAGGCCCGCTTCGCACGCCCAGGCGTCAGCGAGGTCATCGAGGTCGAGTTCACCCGCCGCACGATCCGCATCCCCGCGATCCCCTTCGCCCTCATGCTCGAAGGGAAGACGGCGTACATCCCACTCCAACAGTTCAACGAGACCACCTCTCGCGAGTTCGCCGCCGAGTTGCAGCGCCTCCTCCGCGAAGGGGCCACCGGACTCGTGATCGATCTCCGTCGCAACACCGGAGGCTTCCTCGAACAGGCCCTCACCCTCTCGAACTTCTTCGTCCCTAAAGGCGCCGAACTCGCCACCGTGCGCGGCCGCAACACGCCGGACGAGCGCTACGTGGCGGAGCGTGAGCCCTTCGCCCCGCGCCTCCCCATCGTGATCCTCACCGACGGTTACACCGCCTCGGCCTCTGAGATCGTCGCCGGCGCGCTGCAGGATCACGACCGCGCGCTGATCGTCGGCACCACCTCGTTCGGCAAGGGACTCGTGCAGTCGGTCTATCGCCTCGATGGCGGCTACGCGATCAAGCTCACCACCGGCAAGTGGTACACGCCGTCGGGGCGCTCCATCCAAAAGGAGCGCGTCCTCGACGCTACCGGGAACCTGATCGAGGTCCACCCCGAGTCGCTCGAGACCGAAGCCCAACGCAAGGCGCGCCCGATCTTCAAGTCCGATGGTGGCCGTCCGCTCTATGGCGGCGGCGCGATCACCCCCGATGTGATCGTCCGCTACGACACCCTCACCTCCGCCGAGCAGCGCCTCGCGCGGGTGCTCGTGCCGAAATCGCAGGACATGTACCTGGCGATGGACGAGTATGCCTTCGCGCAGAAGGGCGTCCTCAAGCCCGACTTCGCCGTGACCGATGCGATGCGCAACGATCTCAAGCAGCGCCTCATCGCGCGCGGCGTCACCGTTGACGCGAAGGTCTGGGACGAAGGCCGCCGCTATGTGGATCGCCTCTTGGGCGACCGTATCGCGCGCCGCGCCTTCGGAGACTCGGTGGCCAAGCGTCGTGAGGTCCCCGAGGACGCGCAACTTCAGAAGGCGCTCGAGCTCTTGAAGAAGGCCCGCACCACGCAGGACCTCTTGGCGCTCGCCACCGATGCGCCGAAGCCGAAGTCGTCGCGCGAGTAACCCTCACGCTCCGATCTCTCCACTCCCCTGATCCCTCGAATGAACCGCCCGCTCTCCCTCGCTGCGTTGTTTGCCGTTGCCCTTGCCTGCTCCAAACCCGAGGCCGACAAACGTCCAGCTTCCAGCCTCCAGCCTTCAGCCGCTTCGCTGGAAGCCTTCCCCGGTGAATCACGCCTCAGCAACATCACACAGCTGACGTTTGGAGGCGAAAACGCCGAGGCCTACTGGAGCCCCGACGGCGAGTTTATCACGATGCAGTCCACCCGTGATGGCCGCAGCTGCGATCAGCAGTACGTGATGCGCGCTGACGGCTCCGACCTCAAGCAGATCTCCGATGGCCGCGGCAAGACCACCTGCGGGTGGTTCCTCCCGGGCGGGGAGCGCGTCCTCTTCGCCTCGAGCACCGCGCACGACGCCACCTGCCCCGCCAAGCCCGATCCCTCCAAGGGCTATGTCTGGCCGCTCGACAAGTACGACCTCTACACCGTCTCACGCGATGGCTCCGACCTCAAGCGCCTCACGAACTACGATGTCTACACCGCCGAGGCGGTCATCTCGCCCGACGGCAAGAAGATCGTCTTCACCTCCCTCAAGGACGGCGATCTCGACATCTACACGATGAACATCGACGGCACCGACATCCGCCGCCTCACCACCACCCCGGGCTACGACGGCGGCCCCTGGTGGTCCCCCGATAGCAAGCGGATCGTCTACCGCGCGCATCACCCCAAGGATCCCACCGAGCTCAAGCAGTACCAGGAGCTGCTCACTCAAGGACTCATCCGCCCGAGCAAGGTCGAGCTCTTCGTCATGAACGCCGATGGCTCCGATCAGCGGCAGATCACCGCGCTCGGCGGCGCCAACTTCGGTCCGTCGTGGAGCCCCAATGGGAAGCAGATCATCTTCTCGTCCAACTTCGCCTCGCCCCGGTCCCGCAACTTCGAGCTCTATCTCGTGAACGCGAGCGATTCGATGGCCACCGCCGATCGCCTCGAGCGCATCACCGTCTTCGACAGCTTCGACGGCTTCCCGATGTTCAGCCCGGATGGCACGAAGCTCCTCTTCGCCTCCAACCGGAACGCGAAGAGCGAGGGCGAGACCAACGTCTTCGTCGCCGACTTCTCGTGGAAGTGATCGCGTGAGCGCCGCCGCGCCGCTCGATCTGCGGCGGCCCCCCGCCGACCCGCGCGTGCAGCATGTGCTCATGCTGCGCGAGCGCATCGACAAGACCGCGCGGAACGGCAAGCCCTACGCCATCCTCAAACTCGGCAACGCCTCCGGCGAGATCACCGCGAATGCCTGGGAGGAGCACCTCCCCGATCTGCAGGGCATCGGCGCCGGTGCGCTGCTGCAGGTGATCGGCGAGTTCGAGACCCGTGAAGGGAAGCGGCAGCTCAAGCTCACCCGCGTCACCGCCCTCCCGCCCGGCCACCTCTCGCGCGACGAGATCCTCGCGCAGTTCGTCCCGCGCATCTCGCAGGACCCGCAGCAGCTCTGGGACAAGATCGACGGGTGGTGCGCCGCGATGCCCACCACCCTCCGTGCCGCGGTCGAGTCGGTCTTTCGCGACGATCCCTTCCGCGTGCAGTTCGCCGAGTCACCCGGCGCCACGCGCGGGCACCACGCCATGGTCGGTGGGCTCCTCCTACACACCTGTGAGGTCGCTGAGATCGCTCGCGCCTCCGTGGCCGCGATGCAGGGCGATGTGCACCTCGTCACCGCCGGCGCGCTCCTCCACGACATCGGGAAGGTGCAGGCCTACTCTGTGGACGTCGCCGGCTTCGATTACGCCCCCGCCGGTCATCTCCTCGGGCATATCGTCTTGGGTTCGCTGATGTTGCAGCAGCGGCTCGCGACCCTCCCGCCGCACACCCTCTCCGCCGACCAGCGACTCGAGCTCCATCACTTCATCCAGTCGCATCACGGGATCCCCGAGTACGGCGCCGCCGTACGCCCCATGACCCTCGAAGCCGAGCTCCTCCATCACGCCGACCAAGCCTCGGCCAAGGGGAACGACTTCAACGAGGCCGTCATCGATCCCGACCTCTTTCCCACCGACGACCTCTCCTTCTCCGCCAAGCGCTCCTGGCGCCTCGAGCGGCGCGTCTGGAAGCGCGACCACGAGTGGGAGTGAGTCTCGCACGCTGAGCCTTCGATGACCACCATCAAGCAAGACGATTTCATCCAGTCCATCGCGGACGCCCTGCAGCACATCTCGTACTATCACCCCGTCGATTACATCACCGCACTCGGCGACGCGTACGAGAAGGAGACCGGCCCCGCCGCGAAGGACGCGATCGCGCAGATCCTCACCAACTCACGGATGTGCGCCGAGGGGCATCGCCCCCTCTGTCAGGACACCGGGATCGTCGTCGTCTTCCTGAAGGTCGGGATGAATGTGAAGTGGGACGCGAAGCTCTCCGTGCAGGAGATGGTGAACGAGGGGGTCCGTCGCGCCTACCTGCTCCCCGACAACATCCTCCGCGCCTCGATCGTCGCCGATCCTGCCTTCTCGCGCGTCAACACGCGCGACAACACGCCAGCCGTCGTGCACACCGAGATCGTCCCGGGGGACACCATCGATGTGCAGCTCTCCGCCAAGGGGGGCGGCTCCGAGAACAAGGCGAAGTTCGCGATGCTCAACCCCAGCGACTCGATCGTCGACTGGGTCTTGAAGACCGTTCCCACCATGGGCGCCGGATGGTGCCCGCCGGGGATGCTCGGAATCGGGATCGGTGGTTCCGCCGAGAAGGCGATGGTGATGGCGAAGGAATCGCTGATGGGGGACATCGACATGGCGCAGCTCAAGGCGCGCGGCCCCCAGAACAAGATCGAGGAGCTCCGTATCGAGCTCCACGACAAGGTCAACGCACTCGGCATCGGCGCGCAGGGGCTCGGTGGGCTCACCACCGTGCTTGACGTGAAGATCCTGGACCATCCCACGCATGCGGTATCGAAGCCGATCGCGATGATCCCCAACTGCGCCGCCACTCGGCATGCGCACTTCACGCTTGATGGATCGGGTGTCGCGAAGCTCCCGATCCCGAAGCTCACCGATTGGCCCAAGGTCACCTGGCAGCCCGACCGCAACGCCAAGCGCGTGAATCTTGATACGCTTACGCGCGAGGAGGTCGCTTCTTGGAAGGCCGGCGATCGTCTCTTGCTCACCGGCAAGCTCCTCACCGGGCGCGACGCCGCGCACAAGCGGATCGCCGATCTCTTCGCCAAGGGTGAGCCGTTGCCTGCGGGGGTCGACTTCACCAACCGCGTGATCTACTACGTCGGGCCTGTGTCCCCGGTGCGCGATGAGGTCGTCGGGCCGGCTGGGCCGACCACCGCGACGCGGATGGACAAGTTCACCGAGATGATGCTCAGCAAGACCGGGTTGATTGCGATGATCGGCAAGGCCGAGCGTGGGCCGACGGGGGTCGAGGCGATCCGGAAGCATCGCGCGGCGTATCTGATGGCCGTCGGTGGCGCCGCGTATCTCGTCGCCAAGGCGATCCGTGCCTCGCGCGTGGTCGCGTTCGAGGATCTCGGGATGGAGGCGATTTACGAGTTCCAGGTCGAGGAGATACCGGTGACGGTCGCGGTCGATGCCGAGGGGACGAATGTGCATGAGACGGGGCCGCGGGCGATGCAAGAAAGGATTCGCGCATTACCAGTGATCGGGTGACAGGGATCAGATGTCAGGTAACTGCACCCCCTGACCCCTGACCCCTGTTCCCTGAACCCCCGTGGACAATTCTTGTACTGCCACGCACGAACCCCCAGCCCGCAAACTGGTAGGTCTCGCGCCCCCAACGAGTTAGGGGCGATTGTCGGGAGAGCCCCGACAGGATAACGCCAAGTAATGCACGCTAACCCGTTGGTGCGGTTGCGCTTACCTCTATTCCCGATTATGTTATTTCCATTAACGCGTCCCTTGGATGACGAGCACTCGGCGTACCCCCCAGCAGGAGGCTCCATGCGCAAGCCACGCCCCAATTCGTACAACCCCGCGCAGGCGTTGCACCTGATCGCGAACGATCGCAACGGCACCCCGTTGAGCTGTCCATCGTGCTCCGGGTCCATCGAGCGCGATCCTTCTGACGTTCCGCCTCCGCCGCGCACGCATGTGACCCTCACCTGCACCAAGTGCGGCCGAATCGCGCGCTACGTCGCCGGCGCGGCGTAAGGCCATCGCGTATTTCAACACGTCCTCGCATCACGACAACTTGCCAGTACGCACGCGGGGCGCGATGATCGGTCGATGATCATCGCGCCCCGTCTCGTTCTCGCCTACCTCTTCCTGCTCAGCGCCGCCTGCGCGCCAAAGACGTTCAGGATCACCCCGGAGCGTCCCATCGAGCAGCTCCGGGCCGAGGCGCTCGCGGCGACGCCCCCCGTCGAATCACCACCGCGCGCTGCGCACGATCTCGTGCCGCTCGCGACCGTCGACCCGCGAATCCGGTTCGATATCCGCTACGCCACCACCAACAACTTCATGGGGAGCCAGATGTACGAGCGCCCTGATCCGCGGTTGCAGCGGCCCGCCGCCGAGGCGCTGGGGCGCGTCGCGCGCGCGCTCGCCGCGCAGGGGTATGGCCTCCTCGTCTTCGATGCGTATCGCCCCTGGTATGTGACCAAGATGTTCTGGGAGGCGACGCCGGATTCATTGCGCGCGTTCGTCGCCGATCCAGCCAAGGGATCGCGCCACAATCGCGGGGCGGCCGTCGATCTCACGCTCTACGAGCTCACGTCCGGCAAGGTCGTGAAGATGCCGAGTGGGTACGACGAGTTCACTCCGCGCGCCGCCGCGAACCACGAAGGCGGCACCGCGGAGCAGCGCCGCCTTCGTGACTTATTGAAGAATGCGCTGATCGCCGAGGGCTTCTTGGTCTATGCCGAGGAGTGGTGGCACTTCGACTTCAAGGATTGGCAGCAGTGGGCGATCGGTAACGCGCCCTAACACTGACTAACACTGAACGGATTGGTCATGCGTTTTTTTGATAACCCTGAGAGTTGACCAGTCCGTGCGCGGGTGATAGCATACAGGAGTTCGAGGCAACAAAAAAGAGAACGATCGCCGCCAGTCTGATCCGAATCCCACAGCCGCTCTGTTGTGGCGAGCCTGACCCTCGTAATCAGGCTTAGGGTCAAGTTGGCGGCTTTCTCGTTTCAGTCACTCCGCGGCGGGCGACGCATCTAGGATATCTGTTGATGCCCTGTCACCTGACCCCAATCACCTGATTCCTGCTAGTGCTCGATCGTCCCCTGCTTGCTGGTATCGATCTCATCCCCCGCGCCGGCCTTAAAGAGGAAGGCCTCCATGTTCCGCGTAAGGAACTGGCGCGCCTGCGGGTCCATCACGTTCAGCCCGTAGTGATTGATCAGCATCGTCTGCTGCTTGAGCCAGAGCTGCCAGCAGGCCGGGCAGGTCCCCTCGAGGATCCGCGCCCCGATCGCACCCGGAAAGGGCGCCTTCTCGAATCCCTCGGTGGACTGTCCGCACTTCTGACACACGATCTGAGCCATCACGCGATCCTCTCAACAGGGTGAATCCACCCCCGAAATCTAGCGGGAGGCCAACCATTCCACCGTCCGCTCGGCGATCGCCTCCCACCCGAAATCCACGGTGATCACATGCCCCGCCCCGCGCACCCAGACCACCTCACATTTGATGGGCTTGAGCCCCTCCAGCGCCGCACGGGCCACCGGGGCGGGGATCCGATTGTCCTCCTCTGAATGGAAGACCAGCGTCGGGGTCCGGACCCCCGGCAGCGCACGCCCGACCGCGGCGGCGACCCCAGCCAGTGCCTTGAGCGACCCACGACTCGAACAGCGATAGGCGATCTGCTGGCCCCGCACACTCTCATCGTGGATCGAGCGCCCCCCCGCCCCGGCCCCGTACTTGGTGATTGGCGACCAGAGCCACGAGGTCCGGTGCGCATGCTGCGCGGCAGGAGGCATCACGAGCATCGGGGACCAAAGCACGAGCCCTGATGGTCCCTCCCCGCGCGCCGCAGACTCGGCAGCGACACAACAGGCGAGCGCCGCCCCCATCGAGAGCCCACCGACTGCGACGGTATTGAAGCGCGAACGGAGATCCGCATATGCCGCGCGTGAAGCCGCGAGCGCCTCTTCCGCACTCCATAAGCAGAAGGCCTCAAGCGAGCGACCATGCCCGGGCAGGAGCGGGACCGAGACGGTCCACCCCGCGCGCTGCAGGCGGCGCGCGACGCCATCGAGCGCAGTAGGGGCATCGTTGTAGCCATGGAGCAGGAGGATCGCGCGATCACCGCGGACGCTCGGATCTGTTTGAATCGCACTCGTAGCACCGGATGAGCCCGCACGAGCGAAGACCGGCCCATCACCACCCGCCGGATACTCCCGCGACTCCGCCCCGATCACGATCCCATCAGAGGACGCCGGATATCTCTCGCGGAACGCCGACTCGCGCCGCACCGCGCGGAAGGTGCGCTGCCCCCACCAGGTGGCGAGCACCGCCTCGAAGATCAGCTCAGCGCTCCCCCCCATCTCAGTACCGCGCGACGCTCGGGTCGACCTCGACACTCCAGCGGTCGATCCCCCCCGTGAGATTGAGTACCTGCGGCACACCCGCACTGCGCAGATAGTCCGCGACCATCGCGCTCCGCATCCCGTGATGACAGATTACCACGACCTCACGATCGCGCGGGATCTCCGCTACGCGCGCCGGCACGTTTGACATCGGAATCGTGTTGCTCCCCTCGATCACCGCAACATCGACCTCCCACGGCTCACGCACGTCGAGGAGGTAGAGTGCTTCCCCGCGCGCGAGTCGAACCGAGAGGTGAGCAGGTGTGATATTGGTTGGCATCGAATCAGTGCCGACCCCGGTGGAGGAGGGTGTCGGGGTAGGTGGTGTTTGGCGTTGTGTGTCAGATGTCATACATGAGGCATCATTCACACCCTGTGACCAGAGCATTTCAGCGCCCTCGTGTGAGGTGCAGCAAGCACAGGTGGGATCTTTCGCGATTTGCACCTCATGCATCCGCATCGTGAGCGCGTCGATCAAAAGGAGACGCCCCACGAGCGGCTCGCCGATGCCGAGGATCACCTTGATCGCCTCGGTCGCCTGCATCGCGCCGACGATGCCAGGCAACACACCGAGCACCCCACCAGTCGCACAATCCTCCACACTCCCGGGCGCCGGCGGCGCGGGATGCACACAGCGATAACACGGCCCAGTGGAGGTGTGCGATGCGTAGTCGGGGGATGATTTCCCATTGGCGCGAGTGGTGACGCCACTGGTGATTGTCCCGCCGTAAACCGACAATCGCCCCTCGAACCGATGCACACTCCCCTGCACACAGGGCCTCCCCTCGAGCACGCAGGCATCGTTCAACAGATACCGCGTCCCGAAGCTGTCCGTCGCATCAATCACCACGTCATACCCCGCGACGATCCCCCGCGCATTCTCGCGCGTCAACGCCATCGCCCAGGTATCAACCGCCACGAGCGGATTGAGCCCCTCCAGCCGCCCACGCGCGGCAGCCGTCTTCGCCTCACCGACATCACCGGTGCCGTACAGCACCTGCCGCTGCAGGTTATGCACCGCGACCGTATCGAAATCCATCAGCCCGATCCGCCCGACGCCTGCCGCCGCCAGATACAACGCCGCCGGCGACCCCAGCCCTCCGAGCCCCACGATAAGGACCGAGGCAGCAGCCAGCCGCGCCTGCCCCGCCTCCCCGACCTGCGGGAGCACGAGGTGCCTGGCATACCGTTGCCGAGCCTCAGCGGAGAGAGACATAAAGGTGAAAAATAACAGTGGGGCTCCGGGGAGACCCCAGAGCCCCACAAATGGTGAGCATGGACAGATCCGTGCGGTCACGACCGAGGGGTGCTACGCGGCCGACGCTGATGTTCTGCGTCGGCCAAGTGGCACCCCAAGGGAGGAGACCGGCCTCCCTACCGTCCCTGCACCGCTTTAGTCGCCTCCCGTAGCGCTGCCGTAGCCGCATCGAACCGTCCCACCAGATCCTCAAGCTCGCGAGCGGCGAGTCCGGCATCCTTGGAACGCAACGCCTCATTGATCGAGGGGAAGACCATGGTGGAATAGCCGTTGTCTTCGTCAGCGACGTAAATGAGGTTCCGATACCACGGCCTGGTCCGCAGCCCGGCCGGCCGCGTCATCGCCCGCTCCACCTTCATCAACGCCGCATTCGTACCCCGCTGGGTCTCCACCGAGATCCCTCGCGCCAACGCCGAGTTCCGCGCCCGCGCAAACTCCCCAGCCGCCGCCTCCATCCGATCAATCGCCCGCGCCAACGGCGCACTGGTCGCCGTACTCTCCATCGCAGCAAACCCATCATCGACCGGCTTGAGATACCGCCGCATGGTTCTTGCAAACTCCACATGGTCGTACGGCAACACATCCGCATTCGCCAACCGCATCATCATCGCCGTGCCCACACGCGCCGCGGCCGTGTGATACCGATACCCCGGATCCCCGAACCGCTCCATGAAACTCCACGAGTCGTAGTTCGAGTGATACACCCCATTCCCACCCCCGAACCCCCAATCGGCGTGCGGGATCCCGAGGTGGTTGTAGAACCCTGCGAAGTCCGAGCCACCCCCCGGATCCCCCATCGCCGGCTCCTCCCCCGCCCGGACCCCCGCACGCTTCCGCCACACCTCGTACACACTCCCCTCCCCGCTCGGGTCAGGAATCGTCCGCGCCACATCCCGCACTAGCGCGCGCAGCGTCGGCGAACCACCTCCACCGAACGACGGCCCGCTCGCACTCACATCCTGATTGAGATACGCCACCCCGCCTTTCATCAGCCGGAGCGAATCCTCCTCCACGTACTCCGTGCTCCCCACCAACCCCCACTCCTCGGCGTCCCACGTCGCGAAGAGCAACGTCCGACGCGGCCGCCATCCAGCCTTCATCTGCTCGGCGATCGCTCGCGCCGATTCCACCACGCTGGTGGTGCCGGAGACGTTGTCGACCGCGCCGGGGCTCCACGCATCGCGATGCGCCCCCACCACCACGATCTCATCGGGGAAGTCGGTCCCGCGGATGATCCCGAAGGTGTTCCAGATCGCCTTGATCGCCGCGCTCGCCGTATCGCTCTGCACGCGCACCCGCGCGACCACCGGGCCCGGCCCCACGTGATAGCGGAAGGGCAACCCGCCCTGCCACCCACGCGGGATCGCCGTGCCACGCACCCCTTCGAGCAGCGCCATCGCATTGCCATAGGCGAGCGGGAGCACGGGGATCCGCGGCACCGGCATCTGCTCGAGGGGGATCCGCTTCGCTCCCGCCGTGCTCGGATACCCCGGCGTGCTCGGATCGCCGGCGCCATTCATCACGCTCCCGCGCTGCACCCCGCGCGCGTTGCGATACGGCCCCTCGGGGTAGACATCGCCCTGCACATAGCCATCGTCCGCAGGGTCGGAGTACATCAGCAGCGCGACGGCGCCATGCTTCTCCGCCTCACGCGCCTTGATCCCGCGGAAGCTCCGCCCATAGCGCGCGATCGCGACCTTGCCTTTCACGGAGACGCCGAGTGAGTCGAGGCGGGCGTAGTCCTCGATGAGGCCGTAGTTCACATAGACCACCTCGCCCGTGACATCCCCGGTGCCCGAATAGCCATTCACCGTGGGGTACTCTGGGTGCGCGAGGGTCGTCGGATCCTCGGGGATCTCCCCTTCGCGAAGCTCGAGCCGCACCGGGTTCGGGGCGATGCGCCAGACGCCGTAGTCCGTGGTGTGTGGGAGCCAGACCTGATACTCGCGCACCTCCGTCTCCACGCCCGCGGCGCGGAGCGCATCGATCACAAGATCGCGCGTGCGCGCCTGCGCCGGGGTGCCTGCGATATGTGGGCGATCAGCGAGGGCGCGCGCCAGCGACTGGATGCGCGCCGAGTCGGGTCGAGTGATCGCGATCTGTTCGGCGGCGCGCTGCTGCGCGGCGCGTGAAGGGCCGTAGCCGATCATCGAGGGTTGTGCGCTGAGAGCCGCACAGGGGAGGAGGGCGGCCAGCGCCGCGATGCGGATGTTCATCTGACTCACTTTTTGTCGAGGAACCCGTGGGCGATCTGCCCCGGGAGACCGTCGAACGCCTGGGTCGTCTTATAACGTTCGTGGCGGCCGTCGCCGGCGGTCGGGCGCGCCTTCTGGCGCACCGCATCCATCTCGCCGGCGTGGAAGAGCGCGAACTGCTGCGCCGACTTCACCGTCTTCTTGAGGATCGCGCTCGAGTCGCACCCCACCAGCACCGTGGTGACGGGGAGCGACCAGACATACCGAAACGCCTCCTCCACCTTCACCGCCTTCTGTTGCGGGAGGGCGCCCCCGGCCATCGGTTTGGTCCCGATCACCGCCGCCCCGCGGCGGATCGCCTCGGGGAGGAGCTGCTTCTCAAACGACCGGAACGAGGCGTCGAAGGGGTTGAGGGGCATCAGGACCGCGTCCCAGGGGAAGCCGCGCTGGAGGAGCTTGAGCCCGATGTGCGGGGACTTCTCCCCGTGGAACCCCAGCCAGCGCACCCGCCCCTGGTCCCGCGCCTCTTGGGCGGCGTCGAGCCCCCCGTGGTCGTAGATCCAGTCGGGATCGTTGTCGTAGATCACCTCGTGGAACGACCAGAGCTCCATCCGGTCGGTCTTGAGGAGGCCCAGGGTGGCCTCGAACTGCTGCATCGCCGTCTTGTAGTCCCGCAGATAGGCGCAGCACTGCCAGATGAGCTGCACCCGGTCGCGGTAGCCGTCCTTGAGGGCGAGGGCGATCCACTTCTCCACCCGTCCCTCCCCGTACTCGGGGGCGATCTCGAGGACGCCGACGCCGAGGTCGATGGCCTCGCGGACGAGGGCGATGGTCCCCTGTTGGCCGAGGGCCGC
>Ga0194123_10001332_pt1 | contig 38062 bp, 40 predicted proteins | sample TA2MahsurfametaG_5_FD_155479 | JGI IMG/M metagenome (GOLD analysis project Ga0194123, IMG submission 155479) | Freshwater microbial communities from Lake Tanganyika, Tanzania - TA2015023 Mahale A surface | ecosystem: Environmental > Aquatic > Freshwater > Lake | place: Tanzania: Lake Tanganyika... | reverse complement strand
TTTTACATAAATATAAGAAAAAATACAATACACTTTCTTTAAGAATGAAGATAAAGAAGAAAAAATTTTTATAAAATCCGTAGAAAATTTAATAATATTTTATCTATTATATGTAATTGGAAAAAAAAAATATATCATTAACTAATATACAAAATACTCAAAATAATCAAAATTATCAAAAAAAAAATTGACGATATATTAATAAAAAATGAAAAGTTTTCTTTTGTATTTTTAAGAAATTATATAAATAATAGTAAATATATATTAAATATCGAAGAATATTTAAATCTTTATCTAAAAAAATAGATACAAAAAGTTCAAAAATATGCGTTGATTTTACTACAAGTTATAAAAAATGAAATTATAATAAAAATTTCATCAAAAGATATTGAATTATACAATCTTTTAACTTCAATAGGATTCAATACATTATCCCGATTTCATCTTATGCTCAATATTCTCAATATTCTCAATATTCTCAATATTCTCAATATTCTCAATATTCTCAATATTCTCAATATTCTCAATATTCTCAATATTCTCAATATTCTCAATATTCTCAATATTCTCAATATTCTCAATATTCTCAATATTCTCAATATTCTCAATATTCTATAAAAAATGATTATAACATATTAACATCAAAATATGTTATAATTAGGCCATATATTGAAAGAAAATGGAAATATTACAATTAAATATATAAAAATGAATTATGAAAAATAACTATTATACATTATATCAACTATATCAACTATATCAACTATATCAACTATATCAAATAATAATTAAAAATGGAGGACATTAAGGACATTAAGGATATTAAGGACATCGAAGATTTTTCAACAGATAAACCAAAGCTTTTTGATGAAAACAAACTTAAATCTATTTTAGAAAATCTAATTAAAGAAACAAAAAATGCCAAGTCTTTAAATGATATTGAAATGATTTCTAAAAGCATCCATAAAAAATATAAACATTTTGTACACAAAAATAATCTAAGATATATTTTTGAGAAATATTTTAATAATGTTTTGATAAATCCTTTGTTAATCAAATATATGATTAAAAGAGAAATGAGATCTCGGTCTGGAGTTCTAGTATCTACTATCGTTTTAAAGCCCAGCGTATTTTCATGCCCTAAAAAGTGTTCTTATTGTCCAACTGAGACAGATCTTAAAGGCAATCCTACTCAGCCTAAATCTTATCTTTCATCAGAGCCTGCAATGTTACGAGCTCTTGAGTATGATTTTGATGTAAAAGGTCAAATTTATGATAGAATTAATTGTTATGTTAAGCAAGGGAATATTCAATCATTAGAACCTTGTTATTCTTATAAAATGGAGATTATTTTATCAGGAGGAACATGGGAGAGTTATCCTTATGATTATAGAAATCAAGTTATGAATGAGATTTATTGGGCTTGTAATACTTATTCTAATTCTGAAAAAGAAGAAAAAAGAGAAATGATATCTTTAGAAGAAGAGATTAAATTAAATGAAAAATCACAATTTAGAGTAATTGGATTAACAATCGAAACACGTCCAGATTTTATCACAAAACAATCTATCAAAGATTACCGTAGATGGGGAGTAACACGTGTTCAAATTGGAGTACAACATTACGACGATTCTATTTTAGATATCATTAAAAGAGAGTGTTATACATCTGATACAATTAAAGCTATTAAGATGCTTAAAGAATGTGCATTTAAAGTTGTTTGTCATCTTATGCCGGATTTGCCTGGGTCCTCTCCTGAAAAAGATATTTGGATGTTTGATAAGGCAATTTATGAGCAATTATTACAATTTGACGATGTAAAGATATATCCAACTGCTATTTGTAAATCTCATGATCCTAATTATATCGTTAAATCAGACATTTCGGATTGGTATAATGAAGGGTCTTATGTTCCATATGCCGAAAAGAATTTAAGAGATCTTATTAATGTGTTAAAGTATTACAAAAAAAATATTCAGCCATGGGTAAGAATTCAACGTCTGGTTAGAGATATCCCTAAAAAATCAATTGAAGCTGGATATGATAAGACAAGTAATCTTAGACAAGTTATTCAAGAAGAAATGAAAAAAGAAGGAAGTAGATGCAATTGCATTAGATGTTTTGAGATTGATGATAATATTCCAAATAATCCAGTTATTGTTGTGAGAGAATATAAAGCATCAGATGGAAAAGAGTATTTTATTTCAGTGGAAGATTTTGAGTATTTAGGTTTATCTTATTTTATTTATAAATTTTTTAAGGTACTTGGTTTTTATTCTTATTGGTCTGGAAATAATACAAGAAAGTCTATTATTGGATTTTGTCGTTTACGTATTGATAACAATCCAGGCGGAGGATATATTAAAGAATTAGAGGAATGCGGATTAATTAGAGAAGTACATGTATATGGGTCTTCAATTGGAATTGGTGTGAATGATAATTCTCAAAAATCTCAGCATAAAGGTTACGGAAAAATGTTAGTTAATACTGCAGAAGAGATTATTTTAAAGAATGGATTGAGAAAATCGGCAGTTATAGCAGGAGTAGGAACTAGAGAGTATTATAAAAATAAATGCGGATATCATTTAGAAGGAACATATATGATTAAAGACTTGGATAATACTAATAATTTATATAAGACCATTTTTATTGTTATTGTATTTTTATTAGTTCTATCATACTTCTATTTTTAATTAAAAATAGAAGTTTTATATTTATCTAAATAAAATGCCTAGAAAGTCGGTAAGACCACGTAAGTCAGTAAGAAAGTCAGTAAGACCACGTAAGTCGGCAAGAAAGTCAGTAAGACCACGTAAGTCGGCAAGAAAGTCAGTAAGACCACGTAAGTCGGTAAGAAAGTCAGTAAGACCACGTAAGTCGGCAAGAAAGTCAGTAAGAAAAGAAGATAGAAAAGAAAGAAAATCTTCTAATAATTTTAAAATATTATTTTTTGTTTCAAAAGTAGATGAAGATAGAGATATGTCCGTACGTTTAGAGAACTTGAACAGTATTCCAAATGATATGAAAAAAGTATTTAATGATTATATTAATCAAAGACTTTCAAACGAGTTATATAATTTAAATAAAAATCGTTTGAAAGTAGAAAGCATAAAATATGCCCCTAAAAATATTTCGGTGTCTGTTTCGACTGAAAACCCTGTCGATAATTCTTTTATATCAGATGTTGAAGTATTCAGCGATAAATCTTTAAATCAAGTTTTAGACAAGAGAAGAGGTTCAGATGGGGTAGAATATAACTTTGAGTCGTTAAAAGTCCAATTATAAATTATGCTGGTCTACCCAACCCCATGCAATAACACTTATTCTTCCGTCTTCCTTATCACAACTTACATTTACAGGAGGAATTCCATGTCTCCAATCAATATTAACATCTTTACAAAAAGCATAAACAGACCCGTTTTCTAAAGGAAATCTTACAGTAGTTTTAGTTTTTGCGTGTTCAAATTCAGCATCTCTCGTGATGCCAAATGATACACCAACTGTAAAATTTTGTGTTTTTTCTTTTTTTGGGTCAATGGCAGCAGCATCATGATGTTTAGGTTTCCAATCCTTATTATCTCTATACCAATTTAATCTTGTTGCTTTTACATCCATTTCAAAATATGTTTTTAATCTTTCTACGATTGAATTAAAAACTGGACAATTTTCTTTCCATTTTAGATGATCATCTGCAATAAGATGACTATCGCCATGCCACTCTTTCCATAATCCTTTTTCTTCTTTCCCGCTTGATTTTATTTCATCTAATAGTTTTGAATAAACATCTCCCATATCGTTAAATAGATTATTTACTAGAATTACGTCTCTAGATTGAATGTTATTATCATATTTTTGGACAGACTTTCCAATCATAACTCTCATGTCAGACGGTAAATAAGAAGGTTCAAAACATTCTGTATTCTTTTTTATTTTTTTACGATTATTTAGATTATTTAGATTATTTAGATTATTTAGATTATTTGGTTTTGAATTTAAAAAATAATCATGACTTTTTACACATTTTTCTCCAAATTTACAATTTCCTTTTATAAAGAAATGTTTACATATCCCGTCTACGTGTTTATAGTTACACTTTTCTCCTTTTGTACATTTTTCAGAAACATAATGTTTACAAATAATATCACTGATTTTACTCATTTTATATAATTTTTATATATTTATATTTTATATTTGAGATGATTGAGATGATTGAGATGATTGAGATGATTGGGATAATTGAGAGGATTCTGGTGATATATTTACTAAAGATTCTTCATTTCCTTCTTTACAACTTTTAGCTAACATTATGGCCGCTGCTATTCCTAGTAGTAAACCTATATGATAATTAAATTGCATTGTTTTGTACACTTTTGCCCATTCTTCTCTTTGTTTTTTAGAATCTAATTGTAGTACAATTAAGTCTTGTTTTGGAGATAATATATAATAAAAGTAAGATGTTAAAAATGTAATAGCACCAGTTATACATAATATATCTAGTGTTTTTAATTTTTGGAACATTATAAAAATAGTAATAGCTGATATTAATAATCCCAGTAAATATCCAGTGAAATATATTCCACGTCTTTCTGATATAATAGATTTATATTTGACAAGTTGATACTCATTGAGTGTATTTGTAAAATTTTTTGAAACACCAGATTTATCTACTGAAAATGCCATATAAACCATTGCTATAAGAAAAACAACGGCAACACCGCAATATTTAGGACAGAAGAACATTTTATATTTTATAATATTTTATAATAATAAATATATAAACATTTATAAATAATAAATAAATTAAATGAGCAAGTATATAGAATTGTATAGTGGAAATAGAAATAGGAATTTATATCCACAGCCCGCTTCTTATCAAGTTCCTTTTTCAGCTACTTTACAGAATATTACACCAAATAAATCTCAAGATCCAGTTGCAAACGGAGCTATATACTATACATTTACATTATATCCACAATCTGATGAATATGCAATTATTGGAAAGTTTCAAGAAGGATCAACAAATTACAATTTATATCTAGATCCAGCAATGAATAATTCTTTTGGAACCGAGCCTTATAATTTTATTCCTAATTATTATAAAGGTTATATTATAACGAGAGCTTCAAATCCAACTGAATTTAGAACAATAAGATCATATGATCCTTCTAATGGTTTAGCTACAATTGATGCACCATTTAGCAATAATGCAACGCCGATTGTAGGAAATGGTTATGAGCTTTATCAAACTTTTCCAGAAAGTAGAAACTATATTTATATTCCAACAGTTGATGATAATTATAATATTATTTCTAATTACGAGTTGTCTTATAATGGTTATTATATTATTTTTGAGACACAAAATCCAAATTATAGTAATAGTGATAATTCTAATATTTTTTATAGAAGGATATCATATTATGATTATAATTATCAAATTGCTTATCTAGATAAACCTCTAGATTTTGATTATGATTATATAAATGATCCACCTCAGACATTTACATTAAGAAAGAATCTTCCAATGCAAAGATGGGATTTGCCTGTTACTACATATAATAATAACATAATGCCAGAAAATCTCAATATAGGACCTCTTATCGGACCTGTTATAACATTACCATCTTCGGCAAGTTGTACAGATAATTTTTATGCAGGAAAATATGTTTATTTTTACAATAATAAACCAGAGACTTATAAAGATATTTATCCACAGCCTAATGTAAGTTTCGATCCAATATCTAATTTAGTTTTTTATCCTGTTTACGGATTGTATTATATAAAAGCTTATAACGGGACAACAAAACAATTATCTGTTTGTTATGATAGCACGAAATATTATGATGTCGCTTTTCCAAATTATAATGGAGTTGGATATAATGTATTTTATTTTAAATCAAACTCTGGAACATCATCTTTGATAAATAATTATACATACTATAAAATAATATTTGATAATACAGTTCCCTATCAGGCAGATCTTTATTTAGATCCTAATTATTTTGTAGTCGGTAAAACATATACTTTTTCATGGAATTTACAAGATTGTAGCATTGGACCTATATCATCACCTCTTACATTTGTTATAAAAGATGATGGAAATGTTATATATAGTTCTCCTGATATAAATTTTAATCCTCAAACATTGACTTTTACAATTACTCCTACTACTACGAATATCACTTTTGTTTTTAGTTATAATCCATCCGATTTATCATCTCAATATTGTGTTAGATTTAACACATTAAGCATAAATGGAATTGGTTATAATTCTTCAAGTTTTGATACTTTAAGTGGATTTTCTTCTTTATCTCCTATATCTTATTCAGAATATAAGGCTATTTTTGATGGCAATGCTCCATATGTCGGAGAACTCTCTATTATTCCAAATCTTATTCCTAATCATAAATTTAATATGTGTTGGTGTTTAAAAAGTATTGGAAACTATAATACACCTGTTTATTTTACAGTAGATGACGGTGTAAATACATTATATACATCTCCCTATATTACTAAAAATTATAACTATATTTCATTTTCTTTTACGCCATCAACAAGTAATGTTACTTTTTCATTTTATTATGATCCAGTTGATCCTTTAGAAAAAAATTGCATACAATGGCAATATCTTTTTGTATTAGATGAAACTTTACAGAGTAATTCTGATTATAATTATTGGTACTCTCCTACAAAACCTATTGGAATGAATACGATTAATATTATAACATTTAACAATGATAACTTTAATCCCCTTTCTTATAACGGAAGCATGTTATCCATGTATCAAACAGTATGTTATAGCATAAGTCTTCTTAGTGTTACACTTCCTAACGTTCCTTTAAAAACAGGATCAAGAATTGCATTTTATCCTTATGTTTATGTAGAATTTGCAAATGCTACTACGCCTAATGGAGCTTCTTCTCAAATTATTTATAGTAACAATCCAAATAGTAATAGAGCTCTTTTTATTGCGCCTGTTACGCAATTATTACAACCAGAGGCGAATACATTTATAACATTATCAGGAGGATCTATGAGTCAAATTATAAAATTTAAGCCAAATGATAATTTAAGATTTTCAGTTTATTTGCCAGATGGAAGTTTGTTTCAAACATTAGATATAGATACGTTGCCACCTTATTCTCATCAGCCTGATTTACAGATAGATGCTGTATTTTCGATAACAAGAATGGCTCAAAGTTCTACTCAAGAAAATCCTTAAAAATTATTATATTTAATATTAAATATAATAAAATATGATTAAATACTTACTAATTTTTATGATTATAATAATCATTTCATTTTTTATATTTTTGTTTACAAAAAAAGAGAATTACGAAGAAAAGAATGAAAAATGGCATTTTGTAGATAAAATTATTTATATAAATCTTAAAAATCGACCGGATAGAAAGAAAGAAATAGAAAAAGAACTTTCAATTATTCCGGACAAGGATAAAAATAAAATAATACGTTTTGACGCGATAGAAATGAGTCCAGCTCATTTAGGATGTAGCATGAGTCATTTAAAATGTTTGGAAATGGCAAAGAAAGAAGGTTGGAGAAATGTATTGATACTAGAAGATGATGCTATGTGGAATAATTATGAAAAAGGATATTCTATTTTAAAAAATATTATAAAAAATAATAACTATGATGTTATATCATTTGGAAATGTTAATGCTAAATTTGATAAAAAAACATATAAATTAAAAAGCGGACAATGCGCGACCGCTTATCTTGTCAATAGTAATTATTATGACAAATTAATTGATAATTTTAAAGAGGGTTTATTAAGACTTAGTGTTACTAAGAATATGTATAAAGCTTCAGATAGACTTCCTTATGAAAAAGAATTTTGTCTTGATCAATATTGGAAACGATTACAAGATAAGGATAATTGGTATATCGTAAACCCAGCTTTGATGATACAAAGGCCATCAAAAAGTAGTATATCACAAACATTTGTAGATTACGGAGATAAGTTTAATTTATAGAATTAACGAATTTGTTGTTGAGAAGGCATCTGCGAAGGCATCTGTGTCGGTGTTCCGTGCACTGGACAACATCTTGAAACAAGTCGTTGGTTATTTGGAGGTTCTTGTTGATGTTTTTTACATAATCCATCGTTATATTGTACCCAGTTATTTTCATTATCCGATACAGCTGAATAGCTTACACCTTGTAAACGTTCCTTTTTTACTTGATTACATAGTTCTTCTGAACTACATAATCTGGCTCCACCAGATGCACAATCATTTTTAAAGTCTCTATATTTATTTTGAGAAGGTCTACGGATTGCTAAAGCTAATAAAAATAGAACTAGAAAAGCGATTACCATGATATAGAATACATTTTGAGGATTAGATAAATTTCCGTCAAATTTGTATTGAGGAATTATGATATTTGGACCGCTACTACCTCTTCCAAAAAGCATATATAGTCCTCCAAATAAAAGTAATACTCCAAAAATTACAAATCCTATTAGCATTGTGGAACCGCCTCCTCCGGAAGGAAGTGTATTTTCTGTTCCTACTTTTAGAGCTTCATTGATAGCTTTTTGTTGGGCATCTAATCCCTTTACACTATTTAATATATTCTTTACTTCTTTATCATCTGATAAAGTTTTAGCAGCTACATCTAAACCATTTGCTATCGCATTTTGCATCATTTGACTTAACATTAAAGTTGCGACAGCATTGGAGTCAATAACAGTATTACTTATATCAACATTTCCATTACATTCTATTACTATTAACGATGATGAAGATGTTGAACTTATAGTAGTCTGTGAAGTTTCTCTTATAGAACTTGACGCAGTAGTACTTGATTGATTAGTATTCTTGTTTACTATATCTTTTACATTTGGATCTTGAGCATTTACACCTAATGTATTTGCTATGCTTAATTCTGCTACATCTTTTGAAATTCCTTCAGATAGAGCTGTTAATTTATTTTGAGCATCTTCTGTTAATGATACTTGAATCATTGCTTTTCCTACAGCAGAAGAACTTAATCTCGAATTTTTTATAGTAATATCTCTTTTATATGGAGATAAAAGCTTTTCTAATGCAAATGCTCTTGTACTGTTTAGTTTTTCTTGAAAATTAATCATAGAATTCACTATAGATTGATTAACATTAGCAGTTGCTAATGCTGCTATCTGTTTTGTAAAATTTGTATTACTACGTTCTTCCATTTGCATATACTCTGATTCTATTTTAGCAAGATTATTAGATTGTTGTTCAGTTAGTGGTAGTGTTCTAATTTGTATTTGAGCATTTGCACCAACAGTTACATTTGTATTTTGAGAACATTTAGATATGATGCATTGCATTGCCTTTTGTTTCTGGAGAATATTTGTAGCTTTTACTAATAAAGTTCCACATCCTACTTGTCTTTTGGCCTCTGACATAGTTGATTGAGCCCATTTTGCCTCAGCGCTAATACTAGCAAAAAGGGCCTCTGCCTGAGCTCTCATTGAACCACTACTTTCTTGTGAATAAAAATCTGAATCTTTAACACATTGTTGATCAGCACCAGCTTTAGATAATATATCATTAATATTTGATGTTGAATCTTTCATAGGAGGATCTTCAGGCTGAGGACATTCTTGTTGTTTTTCATCATTATCTCTGAAAGATAAATTTTGTTTTAATTCAGGAGGAAATGCTAGTCCGTCTATAATTTTTCTCATATTGTTTTTGTACTGTTCTGCTTCACTAGCATTTAATTTTCTGTCGTCTTCGCTCATTGTTTATATTTATTATAAAAAAAAAATAAATATACAAATTATTTAACAAGTTAATTCCATATCTTTATATTTTCCTATAGTATTTTGATTAACTCCATAACCATAAAATAAAAATTTGCTTATTAAAGGTACGAAGTCGTCGAGTTTCATAGGGTTTAAACTTAAAGATGTGAAAAAATTTCTTTGTTTGGAGTCGTATCCTTTTATGTTATCATATATTGCTGTCAAGCAATCGATATTTATAACTATTTTTTTAGTATAATCATAATAAGTAGGTTGGCAGTTTTCAAAACGAGTTCCTTTTAAAAATTTTTTAAAATTTAAGAAAAAATAAGCGCCAATACTATCATATTCATCTTTATTTTCTTCTACTTTTAATATTATCGGAGGAAGAGTTTGTGGATTAATATAACTATTAATATCATATTTATTATCTATGATATAATTAGGATTATCTAATAAATTATATATATCAGGAATAGGACTAGAAGTAAATCGTGTAATTTGATTGTTAACAACTTCTGGAATAAAAGTATTTGAATAAAGAACATAACAATCTAAAGATACATTTTTATTTTGTGGTATTTTGTCTACTATTTTTTGGTTCATATTTTTAAGCAATAGATTATTAAATATATTTCTATCATATTTTGTAAAGTTAGTATATTGTGAATTTGGGAATGTTAACATTATAGCTTGTTCTGTTAAAGGATACTGAGTGGTTATCCTTGGTTTTATTGTTATGTTTGGAATTATAATAGGTTCTGTATTAATTGGTTTTAATGTAGGAGATATAGTATTTATAATATTTTTATTATTTTTATTATTTTTATTATTTTTATTGTAAATTAAATCGTAAAAATAAATTGAAATAAAGAATATTAATACTAATATTAAATATAAAATTACAAGTATTTTATTCATTGTTTTTATATTATAAAATATAAATATTTAAAATCTACAAGAAATACTAGATCCTTGTACGATAACGTTTCCAGCAGAATCCACTTGATTAATACACACATTATTATTTATAATGCTAGGACATTGACCTTTATTATTTTTAGATCTTTCATAAAGTGTTTTTGCTATATCTTCTTTATATGTTTTTACATAAGAATTTGTTCCATGATAAGCTTCACATGCGCTTATTGCGTCTGGAGTATTTCCACTTGCACAAGCACATTGTCCTTTATATAGATCATATATCAATTGTCCTTCAACAGAACCAATCGGATATGTTGCTCCAAATACATCAAATGAACAATCAGGAAGAGGTCTATCAGATGTGCTGTATCCAGCGGTACAACGAGATGTTTTATCTCCGTATTGTCTATCTTTTATATTATAAGTATTCTTTTTAGCATTAAGTTCTCCGTATTTTTTTATTAAAAAGTCGTTCATTCTAGTTATTGTAGCACCTGTTATAGTAGAGGATTGACGATCGTAATAATCTTTAAATTTTTTGCCATGAATTGGATTATATAATATATAATACTGCCCGGCGGTTTTAGTATTTGGATTTATTTCATCATGTTTGTCATTATATAAAATCCATTTACGATTTGCATCGGTTAAGAAATATCTAGTAGACTTTTGAGATTTTTGTCTATATGATCTTCTATTTATTCCTTCTGTATTAATGCGATATATATAGCATTTTCCTTCTTGATCATTCCATCTATAATTATTATTAATACATTGATCTCTATTCAATTTTACATCTGATTCTTCTATTTTAGGAAATAAAGGATTTTTAAATTCTTTTGGGATGTTATTAAAAGATATGCTTATATTTCCATAATTATCCATAGAAAATGAATCTTGAGATTGGTCAAACATTGCGTCAATAGCATTTTTTAAATCTTGGTTTGTTATTTCATTTGGATTTGTCGATGAATCTTTAAATTTGTAAGCAATAAAAAATGAACCATATTTACCCTGAGATTTATCTGCCTGGTAGTTTGAAGTATTTCTTCTACTATTTCTATCATTTGTCAGATCTCTGTCTGTTTCTACTAGTTTCCAGTATTTATTATTTAGATCGTTATCATCAGGTGAATAATGTAACGATCTTAAAAATACATCAAAGTCATAATCTGAATAATTATCGCATGAAGCTATTCCTTTATGCCATCTTAAATAAGGTCTATCGATATCGCTACACATATTTTGACAAGCAGGTGACTGTAAAGAAAAATCACTACGATTTATTTTATTTGTTACCCATCCTCCATTTTCAGAGTTTGAAGTACATGAAATATTTTCAGAACAAGGATTTCTATTTATATAAGAACTATTAGATTTACTGCAACAATAAGGAGAAACAGAATTTAAATCGCAACTACAACCTGTAAATACTCCAAATTGATTTGCAATAGGATTTCCATTACCTTTACAATTTCTATTTCTAGTAAATTCACAGTTTTTTCCGGCAGAAGTACTATTGCATATGCAAACATTATATTCATAATCAAGATCTCCTGAATAATTACATTCGGCACTTCCTGTTAAAGGAATATTAATAGCAGTAGTAGGACTTGGAGTTTGAGGGGTTCTGGTAGGCATAATTAATACTGGCTGTGTTGGCTGAGCTGTCTGCAACGGAGCCTGTTGGGTCGGTTGAGTTGTTTGTAATGGCACCTGTTGTGTAGGTTTAGTTGTCTGTAACGGGTCTTTTATGGATGGTTGTGGCGTTGATTCTATTTGCGATATAGAGACAGAATTATTCTTTCTTATAATATATATTCCTCCTATTAATATAATAATAACAACGCTAATAATAATAAACATACGCATTTTATTATTATATTTATTTATTTGTAATAATATTTATTGCCAATGATGTTAAAAATTTAACAATAACAATAGAAAAACTCATCCATATTGTAACATATATATTTCCTGTTTTTTCTAATACTGTAAGACAAAAAGAACAAACAGGACTTGAAACTGTGATGTAAGATAAGAGGTAACCTAAAAAATCGGGAGTTACACAATAAGTCGAATAAAATTTCAAGGCTACCCAATGTGTTGATAATATGAAAATAGGAAATAAACTTATCTCCAAGTATCTTAATATTTGTTGACTCATAACTTATATAAATTTCTATTTTTTAAGTATTTTAAGGGTTTTATTTAAATAAGCTCTGTCATTATATCTACCGACATATCTATAACACCATTTATATCTCTTTCTATACATTTTATTATTTTATTATCTTCTTTATTTATAGAACACCTGTTTAAAGATTCCCTTACTAAATCTTTAATTTGTTTTTTATTTTTTATTTTATCTTGAGGATTCCTTTTTACTATTTTCATTGATTCTTTTATCACTTTTTCCACAATAGAGTCTATACACTCTTTTATTACTCTTTGACTTCTATCATTTTTATAACATTCTTCGATTATTTTTTTTGTTTTATTAACAACTGATTGCATTTATTTTATTCTTTTATTCTAAGATTATAATAAAATATGTCAAAAAAGTTAATTTGTTTAGTCGTTTTAGGATTATTTTTATTATTGCTATTAGTTGTATTATGGATTAAATACAATAAAGAAACAAGCGAATTATACAGATCTCAAAGAAATAAAAAAATAGAACTTGGTCCTTTTTATATTGACAATAGTGGTGAAAAAATATTTGTATATAATCCTTCTATTGAATTAGATGACGACGGAGGAATAATAGGAGTAAGTAGACTTACAGGAAGAACGTTTCCTGAATGCAAAACATCTTTTAGACAAAATGAGTATTCAATAAATAAAACTATAAATAACGAAATAAAACAATATCCAAAAGAATACCGTTCAGAAATAAGTTCTGTCATATTCTGGAAACTAAACGATATTTCAAATTTTAAAATATTAAATTCATTTTCTAATATTGATTTATGCGACAAAACAAGTAGCTTAAAAAGTGCATTAAAAGGAGATTTAGGACAAGGAATAGAAGATCCTAGAATTTTTAGATTTTTAGGAGAGTTATGGGTTTATGGACATTTCAGAGGAAATTATGAAGGAAAATGCGTACACTCGCCTGTTATATTTAAAATAAATGATTCAAGCAAAGTTATAAGATTATATACAGATAATATGAGAGAAATTGAAAAAAATTGGATGCCATTTGAATATGACGGAGAATTATATTTCGAGTACGATATTAATCCTCATGTAATTTTAAAATGTGACGTAGAAAGCGGCTACTGTAGAATAGTTTATACTTCTGATAAACTTAATAGAAATAATCATATAATATCTAAAAAACATCTCGGGGGCGGAGCGCCTCCTAAATTATTTGAAATGAATGGTGTAAAATACTTTTTAGGTTTCGGCCATACGCGCGAAGTTAAACCTGTCATTAGAAAGAATTTTTTCTATGTTTTTAGAGCTACACCTCCTTTTGATATTATTATGGTAGGAAATGAAATTGATGTTTTAGAAGACGAAAATAGAGACGTAGAATTTGGATCAGGAATGGTTATAAAAAATAATAATAATGTTATTATAGCATGTGGCATATCAGATTGTTATAGCATGATAAGCGAGATTCCTCTAAATCAAATTATTAATTCATTAACTATATTGTAATTAAATAAAATTAAAAATGAAATTCAAAATTATTTTAAATATATTTCAAAAAATAAGAATGGATCCAAACGTTATTACAATCGTTTATCGTTATCTTCACGAGTTAAATACTCAGGATCTAAAAAAAGAATTAATGAAAAATATTAAGAGTTTTTGTATATTAAAATTAAAAGTAAATGGATTGAAATATTCTAAAAACCAACAAGATTATGAACAAATGGATAAACTATTAACTAGCAAATATCATAAAACTTTACTTTACAATTTATATAAAATTATATAATTTTATATAATAATCCATATAATTATGCACACAATACAACCTATAAAAAAATTTATATCCCAAAACTGAGGAAGCCATAAGAAAAGACATCTTAATGGTTTTGTTATAACTTCTATAATTCCACCTAATTGAAAATGACGATATCCATCTGATCCTATTCTATACCATATATTTCCTAAAGAAGGACTAAGCTCTAAGTAAGATAAGAAAATCACAAAATAAAGACATAATAAAAATAACAAATCTTTTATATCTTTCATATCTTTTATATTAATGTTCTTCTTTTTTATAAATATCTAATGCAGTTGCAGAAGGTTCATTTCCTACATTACTCCATCTTGGTAGCCATAATGGAATATCTGGATTATAACCATTAAAATTCTTATAAAAAATAGTCTTAAAATAGTTACTTTCTAAAGTTCCTCCATAATCTTTAATTTCAAAATTTTCTAAATTAGATAAGTATTCATGAATCCATTTATACCATGGTTTTTCGCTGCTACTTACAGCATCCGAAAAAGCAGCTTTTCGTCTCCACAAAACACTGTCAGGAAGATAATCTTTAGAGAAAGCACGTCTCAAGATCTCTTTTTCATAACCATCTCTTGGTACTTTAAATTCCGGATTCATTTTCAATACAAAATCAACTAGATCTTTGTCTAAAAAAGGTTCTCTAAATTCTAGCCCATTTCCAGCAGTGCATCTATCAGCTCTTAAAACATCATATTTATATAGCTCTGTAATTAGTCGAAATGAATCAGAATGAGCTTCTTGATGAGAAGGAGCTTTATGAAAATAGAGGTATCCACATAAAAGTTCATCTGATCCTTCTCCTGAAAAAATAACTTTGTGGGGAAAATTTTCATTGATCCATTTACATAACATATACATTGGGGTACTTGCCCTGATTGTAGTCGTATCATAAGTCTCTATTGTTTTAATTACATTTTCAATTTCTTTTAATGCATCTTCATATTGAATAATATATTCATGATGTTCAGAATCAATATATTCAGCTACTTTTCTGGCATAAATAATATCAGTAGAGTCGGGAAATCCAATTGAAAATGTATGAAGTTTTTGACCTTTCTTTTTAAGTTCTTTTGATAGGATTGATGATACAAGAGAAGAGTCTAAACCTCCTGACAGAAGACATCCTATTTCTCTGTCGGAAATCATTCGTTTTTTTACGCTATTAACTAATAATTCATGAATAGATGATACACATTCTTCATAAGAAGAATTATTTAGAGGATAATCTTGAAGATTAGTATAACTATTAAATGTTTTTTCATATGAATCACATGAGAATGTCATATAAGTTGAAGGGTTTAGTTGTTGTATATCATCAAAAATTCCTACTAAAGATTTAGCTTCACTAGAAATAGCGAAAAAGTCGTTGTTTTCTGCATAAAATAATGGTTTTACACCAATTCTGTCTCTTGCTACTGTAATCATGTTGTTTTTGATATCTAATTCACATATAGAAAATACTCCATCCAGTTTTAAAAGAGTTTCATTAAATCCAATATTTTCAAATAAATATGGCAAAATTTCACAATCTGAATTACTCTTTGGCGAAAATTCTAAATATTCATTCTTTAATTCATGATAATTATATATTTCTCCATTACACATTGTATATCTTTCGTTATTTTCGTTAAAAAATGGTTGCATTCCATTATTAGAAGTGTCATTTATCGCTAGACGATGAAATCCTAGTAAACAATTTTTAGAATTTTGTAAAGTTACAAAATTAATAGAACGTTGATCAGGACCTCTTGGATATAAGAGGTTGAAGTTTTTGATAATATCAAACATCTTTTCTTTTACGAAAATTCCTGATTTACTAAAAATAAGAAATATACCGCACATATTAATATATTTTATTTTAAAAATTATGTTTAAGTATAATTTTTATATAATTTTTATAATTATATAAATGAATAAGGGACATATCCTTATATTAGTAATTCTATTAATTTTAATTAGCTTATTAAGCTTTTTAAGTGTATTTTATTTTGAAGGTTATAAATCTAACAAATTAAAAATATTAAATTTAGTTTTATATTCACCAAATGACGAGTATATCGACATGTATAAATTAACAAATGAATATTATAAAAAATATAAAAATGTTGACACATTATATTATCATTTTGATAATTTTAACGATAAAGATAATAATTCTTATAAATATGATAAAGATAATAACATATTACTGATAAAAGGAAAAGAAAATTATTTGCCAGGAATATTAGATAAGACTATAAAAGCTTTTAAATATGTAGAAGAACTAGAAAAGACAAAAGGTTATAAATATGATTACATTGTGAGATCGAATATAAGCACTATTATAGATTTTGATAAATTAAACGATGAATTAATTAGAAACCCAATTGATTATGGAGGTGGAATTAGATTGATGATATCAAAGGGATGGAGAGATGGACCAGGAGGAATTGATAATGATAGATACGAAGGAGTACAATATGCATCAGGAACATCTATTATTGTTTCTAGAAATTTATTAGATAAAATGTTAAAAAAGAACAATCTTATTGATTATACTGTTATAGATGACGTTTCAATTGGAGATTTTATATCAAAGAATTTTCCAGAATATAAATTACATACTTATGATAATTATTTTTTATACACAAACGAGAATATAATAGGATCAAATATATCAAATTATATATTTTTTAGAAATAGAAATAATGACAGAAAAACGGACGTAAAATTAATGAAATATATAATTGACCAAAAATCAAAATGAAATATTTACATTTTGTTTAGACAATCTATCGTCTATCACATCGTTATAATCATACTTGTCAAAATAAGCCTTATCTCTTACTACTCCTACTGTTTGAGTATATAAATTGACATCTCCTCTTGTCATTTTTACTCGTTCAAAGAACTTCCATGACTGTATAGCATAATGATTTATTATTAAAGACTCGTCTACAATAGAAGATCCATTTACATGATGCATATGAACATCAAAATCTACTAGTTCTTTACCTCTAAATATACTTTTTACTTGAGGTTCTATATCTTTTTTTCTTTTTAAGAAATTTGGAACAACTAATTCAGGTTGTTCTATATGACCGCTTGACCCAAACATAACCCATCTAGAGTGTATCTGAGAAATATTTGTATCTTGATAATTCTTTATTATATTTTTAATATTTATATCAGTTGGGCAATACAAAAATTCATCTAAATCAAGAATAGCCCACCATTTTGATTCTCCTAATACAGGCATTAAATGTTCTTTATAAACAAATTTTTGCCTAGGATATGTATCTATTTTAGTAGTATTTTCAAATAAAGTAACTTTTCCTTTATTTATATAAGGTTTTAGAATTTCTTTATAATTATCTGTACTTCCATCGTTTATAAGATATATGTGATCAAATCCGTGGAATAAATAATGTTCGACCCATTCTTTTAGAATATGAGATTCATTTTTAAAAGCGGCGGCTACAACCAAATCATATTTTGGAGAATATGATTCTTTGTAAAAATTATAAAAAATAGATATAAATATTAATGATATCATTAATATCAATAATAAAAAATATAGTTTCATTTTATTATATGATTTTTATTATTTATAAATTATATGATCAACTTTTTTATTATAATCACATAATGGACATAAAAATAAGATTGAACTATTTTTGTTATCATTATAAGAATAGGTTGAATAAGTTAAATATAAATCACCTAAACACTCTAAACAACAAAAATGTAAACATTTGAATTTAGATATAAAATAAGTTTCTTTATTGCATAAAAGACATATTTTATCATATTCTCTTTCATATATTTTCAAAACATTAAAATTAATTAGAGGAATATTTGGATTATTCATTATTTTATTATTATATTATGTTATAAATAAATGTATATCGTTTTATACAAAAATAATAAATTAAAATGTGATTATATAGACTCTATGATTAAATGTAAAGATTTAATAACTAAATATAATAATTTATATTGTTTTAAGTTTTCAAAAAACGACACTATTTTAAATATAAATTACCCTCTTGATCTATATTATAATCAAAAAAATATTAATGTATATAATGAAGAAGATTGTAAAAGTTTAGAGTATATAGAAATAAGATTAAACAAATACCCTGAAATAAGAGTAGCTATTAATATGGACGAAATGGACATATAGAAATGTAATTTATATATTCTCTTGTAATAAGACTTGTTATATTATTTGTATTTAATTTTAATCTATCGCAATTATAACCAAATATATTTAATCCTTTTCTTATGATATTGATTATAATTATTTTATGTTTTGTATCAAGAACAATTTTATTATAATTATAAATATCAAAAAGTTCATTTACTAAAAGTTTAATTTTATTTGAAAAGTTTTCTTTTTCGTTATATTTTTCTTTTTCTTTTAATGTTAATAATTTATACAATAAAAAAAGTTTCTTTTCAAAATCACTATTATCATAATATAAATTTAACTCTTGTAAAACTTGATTCATGTCTATATATCCAATTTCTCTATAAAATTGATTTTTATAGACAATTTTCATTTTTATTTCATACTAGAATATTGCACATGAATTGATTGATCGCAAAATTTTTGATCACAAAGGAAACTTTGTTATATCTTACCCATTTTTACACAAAAATAGCATTCAATGTTCATCATGTGAATGGATGCCTGTTGTAGATGGATCGAAAGATAATAGATGTAGTTATTGTCCGATTAATATATGCAGAGTTTGTCGCGAAAGACCCTCTTTTTGCAGGGGAGGGTTTTGTTGCAACTTTTGTACCGATACATGGGATTTAATCAAAAAAGATTTGATTGTGATTAAAGCAGAGAAAAAAAGAAAAGAGAAAAAAGAAAAAGAAGAACAATATAGAAAATCTTTATTTGAACAATCGAAAGAAAAACTAGTGAAGCCAGGAATATCATTTACCGATATGCTTAAGAAAAAATAAGATATATTATTCTTATAAATATAAGAATAATATTAAAACTTAAAAGAAGGAAAATCGGTAAAAGCTTTTAAAATATTTAAAGCACTTTTTCCAATGCTCTCTTTTTCAGTTGTATATTCAAAATCAAATAAATCATTTATATCTTTCTCTTCGCATATTATAGGAGGTATATTTAAATAATTACTATCAGATATAGATATGACTGATTCTATTATTTTTTTTAATTCGTTTGTTTTTTTAAATAATTTTTCGTATTTGTTTATTTCAATAGGCAATATCCATTTTTCCCATAATATTTTAGAATTTAACCATGATTTATTATTTATATAATAAAAATTAATAGTTATATCAACTATTATATTAGAAGAATCTTGTTCATAAACTTCATATATAAATTTATTTACTTTATTATCAATATTTTTATCTTTTATTTTTACATAAGAAATATCAAATAACGAACAATCTATAGTTTCAGGTTTTATTTTTACAAATAATCGATTGAATAATATAGTATGAATTATAGATTCTAAACCTTTTTTTATTTGATATGGTTCTAAAGTTATTTTTTCTAATTTATGATTATTCATATTACTCTTAATAACAATTATAAATTTTTAATTTATTATTTATAAAAAATAAATAATAAATAAAGTATATAAAATACGAAATGTCACTTTCTAATTTAACTGTTAATATTGATATTATTAATCATTTGCATAAACCTTCTATATTGTTTACTAGAACACCTAAAAAACATTTTGATTGGGATATTCATAATATTCATAATATTCATGATATTCATAATATTCATAATATTCATAATATTCATAATATTCATAATATTCATAATATTCATAATATTCATAATTTTAATTCATACAACTCTTATAATATTCATAATAAATATAAAAGAGAAATTAATCATAATCATAATCATAATCATAAATAATTATAAATAATATTATAATATTATACATTTACAATTAAATTCATATACGTCTTGTCTACATAATGGACATAATGGATTTAATTTTATACATTTTATTATACAATCTTCATGATAAATATGACCACAATTATTTAATTTAACCGAGTTATTATTATGTTTTTCTAAACATATAGAACACTCTTCATTTTTTATTTTATTGTCATCTTTCAGAAAATTATAAGAATAAGGAATATCAAATCTTTTATTTTTAATCAAGTAAAAAGTTGTTTTGAACGACATTTTTTCTTTTACAATTTATATATAAAAAATAAATTCTAAATATAGAATTATAATGATTATTGAAAATATACAACATAATATTAATAATTTAGAAGAACGAATCGAATTAAATGCGTATACTTTATTTGGATTAATATTATATGTTTTATATATTGTTATTCCATTTACAACAGTAGATTTATATTATTCTTACCAAGATAATTATGAATGTTTAAGCTTGAAATATCCTATAGATTCAAATATGTCACTTAGACTTTTGCTTAGAATAAACGGTTATGCTTATGTATTTTTTATTTGTTATGTTAGTTTAATTTTGTGTAGACTTATTGATATATTTAATAATACTTTTATTATGAAATTATCTTTATGTCTAAAACTTATTTATAATATAACATGGAGCATACTTAGTACAATTGTTTTCTCAAACATTTCTAAAATTTCTAATAAATGTGATATATCAATAAATTCTTATATTATTGTAAGACTTATTATTTCTTATTTATTTATTATATTTTCTATTAAAAGACTTAACGTTTTTTCTAAAACGTCATAAAATTGATTATATAAATTATATACTATGAGATACTATATAATCGAATAATCGGAATAATCGAAATGGAGCAAGTTAAAAACGAGATCTCTCAAATTGTTTCAGAAGAGATTGACAAGTGCATCATTCGCTTTCAATCAAAAATTTGCAAAGCAATTAAGAATATGGAAGAAAATGAATCTATCGATGATTATGATTTTGATATCAAATCATTTGTAGATCGTTCTACTACTTCTATTCTTAATCAACTTGAAACGGTGATTAATAAGATTGAAAAACCTAAAAAGAAGAAAACAAAGAGAGATCCAAATGCTCCTAAAAAACCTCGTACCGCTTATATTCTATTTTCTAGCGACAACAGAGTCGATGTTAAAAAGGAAAATCCTGACATGATTCCAACTGATATTACAAAAGAAGTTGCTAGAATGTGGCGCGAAGCAGATGAAGATGTAAAAGAAGAATATAAGGAAAAAGCAGAAGAAGATAAGAAACGTTACCAAGATGAAATGGAAATTTATAATCCAGAATATAAACAAACTTCCTCTAATGATAAAAAGGAAAAACCTAAAGAGAAAAAAGATCCAAATGCTCCTAAAAAACCATGTAGTGCTTATATCTTGTTTTCTTCTGATCACCGTAAACAAGCGAAGGAAGAAAATCCTGAACTTAGTACTGTAGAACTCACTAAGAAACTAGCAGAGATGTGGAAAGAAGCGTCTCAAAAGACTAAAGATAAGTACGAAGCAAAAGCTCTTGATGATAAAAAACGATACGAAACTGAAATGATTGATTATAATAAAGAAAAAGAATCAAAATCTACCAAAGAAGATGATGAAGATGAAGAAAAAGAATCTCCTAAAGAGTCTAAAAAAGAAAAGAAAGGAAATAAAGAAAAGGACTCTCCTAAGGAATCTAAGAAGGAAAAGAAAGAAAATAAAGAAAAGGACTCTCCTAAGGAATCTAAGAAGGAAAAGAAAGAATTACCTAAGGAATCTGTTAAGAAATCGTCTCCACTTAAAAAACAAGATACAAAGAAGAAATCAGCAAATCCTTTTATGAATTTTGTAAATGAAAAAAGACCTCTTGTAGTTGAAGAAAATCCAGATGCTAAAAGTCATGAAATTACAAAGATGTTAGCCGATCTTTGGAAGGATCTAAGTGACGAGGAGAAAGCGGAATATAAATAAATTTATATAAGATATATTTATTATATCTTATAAATTCTTATAAATTCTTATAAATTCTTATAAATAATTTTATATTTTTTACATTTTACTAAATATTTTATTGTTTTTATAGAATTATATAATAAAAAATACGGAAATACGATAAAAATCGTTACAATAAAACAATATAATAACATAACAAAAAAAGAAGAAGGACTAAAACATGTATACAAGTATATCTTATAAAATAAAAAATCAAAAATACTTAATAAATTATTCATAATCATAATTAAAAATTCGTCGGAATTTTTATAATAAGAATATGATTTACATATTATACACTTTATTTTATCATTATTCGATTCTATCCATTTGTCATAACATTCTGGATGTAAACTTTGAATACATTTACAAGAATCTATTTTTATATAACTTCTTGTATCTTCTAAACAAATTAAGCAAGTCATATTCTTATATAAATAATAAAATATTTATATAAGTTATAAATATAAATATGGATGAAAATAAAGAAAATAAAGAAATTACTTACCATAGAGATATACACACATTGTATGAAACACTTTTAAAAGGGTCAGAAAAATTTAAAAATTGCGAAGAAATAAAAAAGAAATTGGAAGACAACAAAAATAAAATATTAAATGAATTAAAAATAAATAATGAATATATCATGAAACGTAAAAAGATTTAATTTATAATTTATTAAATAACGGACCAGACATCCATAATTGATTTTTTGGAATTCCGCATCTTATAATTCCAACTTTTTGATTAGAATAAGGAATTGTGTATATATTTCCTCCAGCTGTTATAACACCTCCACACCATTTACTAGATTCTGTTTCTATACTTGTAAAAAAAGAATAAGAATCATCATTCGTATTTATAGATATAATATTATTAGAGTTATATGGAATTCCATATATTTTATCATTTGCAGCTAAAACACCACCACACCATTTTCCAGAATCACTAGATAATCCTCCTATTGTACTTATTGAATTATTTAACGTATTTAAAATTAATATATTATCAGAATTATAAGGCATAAAATATATTTTATTATTTCCTCCGTATACAGCTCCAAACCATTTTTCTGTTAAAGACGAAAGTCCTTGAATAGTTGTTGTATTTACTGTATTTAATAAAGTATCTATTATAAGAACACTCGTTGAATTATATGGAGTACAATATATTTTTCCATTTGAAGAAATAGCACCTCCACACCATTTTGAAGATCCACTTAATGTTGTTGCAATTGAAGTTAAAGCATTTGTAAGAGTATTAATTATAAGTACTTGAGTTGAATTATAAGGAACACAATAAATTCTGCCATTTGTTGATAAAACACCTCCCATATATTTAGAAGATCCATTTAACAAACTTGAACTTATAGTGCTCATAGTATTATCATTTGTATCTATTACTAATAATAAAGTCGAGTTAAAAGGAATGCAATAAATTTTTCCATTTTGTGATAACACACCGCCTGAATATTTAGACGTTCCAGTAACATTTACAGGAAGAGAAATAGTTTCTGTTGTATTTAAATATGGATTAATAACAAGAACATAAGAAGCATCATATGGAATACAATAAATTTTTCGATTAGGAGCTAATATTCCTCCTCTCCATTTATTAGCTCCATCTAAATTTATTATTCTTGATATATCTATTGTATCATTAGGAAAATTTTTCCCCATTAAAAATATATTACTTAAATCATAATAACCCATAGGACCTTTTGGACCTGTTAATCCATTTCCAAAAGGTCCAGTAGGCCCTGCCACATTACTTGACGGTCCCTTTTCACCTGTTGGACCATCCGACCCTTTATATCCTTTTACAATATAACCAGTATGACCTACATTTTTAGGACCAACAGGACCAATAAGTCCAGTAGGGCCTGTTGGACCTGTATTTCCTGTATCACCTGTTACTCTCATTCCAGTAGGACCTCTTACTCCTATTATTCCAGTAGGACCTGTTGGACCTGTATTACCAATTGAACCTACTGGTCCTGCTACTCCATTACTATTAGTTCCAGTGGGTCCAGTAGGACCTGTTGGACCTGTATCACCAATAGGACCAGTATGTTTTATTCCTACTAACCCATTTGGACCAGTTTGTCCAGTTGGACCTATATTCTCTTTTAAAGTTTCTATAAAAATTGTTGGATTATTTAAACTTTGTGTATAATATAGACGTATTAAAATTTCATTTGGAACAATTATCGTACTCATTTATTAATGAGTGCGATATTAAAGTTTATTTATTTTAATTCTACCAAGATTTTTTTAAACTCAACGTTTTATTATAAAGTGAATCTGCATATGAATTATATTGTCTTAATATATGATTAAAAATAACATCGTCAAATGATTTTACCAATTCACTTGCTTCTTCGAAAAGTTCAAATAAATTCTCACTTTTCACTTTCCATTTTCCGGACATCTGACAAATTACTAACATCGAATCTCCCTCAACATGAAGTAGTTTAATTCCAAGTTCAATAGATTTTTTTAATCCTTCGATAAGACCAACATATTCTCCGTAATTATTAGTTCCATGTTCAATATATTTTCCCCCTTCTGCTACAATATTTTTAGAAGCACCTGTGTATTCGTAAATAACATAAGCTCCTGCACATGGTCCAGGATTTGTTGGCGCCGCACCTCCATCAAAACGAAGAGTATGAGTAGTATTATTGATACTTTGCATTCTTTAATTATTTATAATATTTATTCAAAACTTTTTTAATTAAAATCAATTTTAGTATATATTATATAATATAAAATAAATGAATTCTTCTGATATTGTAAAAACTTTTATAAAAGTACAAATAGAATTAAAGTTTTATCACTGGAAAACATCTTGGTATTCGAGACATATAGCAAGTGGTGACTTATACGATTCTTTAAACAAAGATATAGACTCTTTTGTTGAAATATACCAAGGAAAATATAAAAAAGTTAATTTTGATGAAATAAAACAAATCGATTTTTTAAGCCATGATGATAAAAATATTGAAATAATGCTTATAAATTTTAAATCATTCTTATTATATGATCTAGAAGACTTTTTAAATCAAGGAGTAATGTTAAATAGCGACCTTAAAAATTTAAGAGACGAAATATTATCAAAAGTAAATAAAACGTTATATTTGTTTACTTTACAATAATCAATAAAAATAAATAATATAATAAATGAAAACTTATTATATTTTATTAACAATTTTGTTATTTTTAATAACAATTGTATCTTTTGTAATTTTTATAAAAGAAAAAGAAAGCTTTAAAATGCAATCTTCTGGTTATTCTGGAGGAGGTGGAGGAAGAATTTATTCTGGAGGTAGAGGTTATACTGGAGGAGGATACGGTGGAGGTGGGTTCGTAAAAGGGCATACCGGAGGATACGGAGGATATGCTCATAGCGGATTTAATTATAGATCATATAGACCATATATATCTTACCCATACTATCCTTATTACCCATACTATCCTTATCAACAATATTATCAATGTAATGGAAATGATTGTGGAAATGATAAACCTATTATTGTTTATAATATTTATGATAAAAATCAACAGCCATCTCCGACAACTTTTCCTACTTTATCATCAAATTAGTTATGTTTTAACTACCAAGTAATAAATTTCATTATTTATTAATATATTGTCATCTTTCAAAAAATTATCATTATTCTCATCATTAAAAAATACCAATCTTTCAGAAAGTACTTTAAGATGTCTTGCCATTTCATATTTTATTTTTTTATGTAATAAGTCGCTTCAGAAAAAAGAGGAATTGTTATAATTTCACCAGAAATAAGTTTAACATATACTTGCATATTATGTCTCTTACATAAAATTCTTTATTTATTTTTTCTTTATTCAATTTTATGAGAATAAACAATAAAATTGATTTAATTTTTTTTATATTTATTATTTTATAATTTTTCAAAAAATGATGGAGTTTGAATATAAGTACTCAATTTTGACTATTTTTTTTACTTTTTCTGCAATTATTGTATTTAAAAAAATTTTTGATAATTATCAAAAACTCAAAAATAAGAAAAAAGTATATAAACAAGAAAAAGAACAAATCTCAAATGTTGAAACTAAAAAAGATCCATTTGTAATTTGTTTTAGAAAGACTCGAACAGAAGCAATGATTATTTCTAGAGTTGAAGAAATCCAGAAACAACGAGACATCCAATTCATTGTATCATTTTATAATTACAGAGACGATAAAAGTATTAATGGCTCTTTTTATATTATTACATCTAAAATGATATATAAATTAGTATTTATGAAATATAAAATTATAACAACGGATTTTCATGAATTAAAAACCTTTGTAGTTAAAAATAATCCCATGTATAAATATATTTTAAACTATTTGAATACAAATAAAAATTGTCAAAAAGAAAAACATCATAACGAATTCTATACATGGCCTTATTATTTTTTCACAAATAATTACGATGAAGAACAAAGTATTTGGGAAAAATTTATTAAAAAATGTTAGCCAATATATAAGATTAAACTTATCTTATATAAATTTATTTTTTTAATTTGTTTAAAGGCATTTCTTCATCATAATCATCGTAATCGTCATATAATATTTTAATCTTTCTTACGCTTTTTCTTGTACTCTTTTTGGGCGATTTTCTTGTCTTTCTTACGCTTTTTCTTGTACTCTTTTTGGGCGATTTTCTTGTCTTTCTTACGCTTTTTCTTGTACTCTTTTTGGTCGATTTTCTTGTCTTTCTTACGCTTTTTCTTGTACTCTTTTTGGGCGATTTTCTTGTCTTTCTTACGCTTTTTCTTGTACTCTTTTTAGGGGATTTTCTAGTCTTTCTTATGCTTTTTCTTGTGCTCTTTTTAGGAGATTTTCTAGTCTTTCTTACGCTTTTTCGTTTATTGCATATTTTTGTATTTTTTGTATTTTTTGTGTGTAATAAGATATAATCTATAATACTCTTTTTTGTGTATTCTTTTGAATAGAGTGGCAACCCTAATAAATTAATTATTTTAAATAAATCTTCTTTTGTTTTTTCATCTAGGCATTCTCTTGTAATTTTTCCATCTAAATTTTTGTCTTTTTTATCTTTGTGCGAAGGTTGTCTAGATGGCATAATCATATCTTCTTTTTCTATTTTAGGAGATAATTCCGAACCAACTATACAATCCAAATCCGCGTCCATATAATTCCAGTCAGAGTTTATACTATCATCTTCAATAACCCATGCGAAATATTTTTGAAATGTTTTTGTATTATAAATTTTTGTTATTGGTAAGTCTACATTTTCACACCAAGCTTTTATAATTCTTGGATCTATATAATTCTTTTTAGATGTATCTAATGCTAAACCAAGTTTTTCTTTTTTATTTTCTAATTTTAATTCTTTTTGTTTTAATTTATCTTTTAATTTATCTTTTATTTTTTTATCTTTTTCTTTTCTCATTTTCTTTTTTAATTCATCTACTTCGTCTTGTTCTTTTTTAAGACTGTTCTTTTGTGCGTCTGTTATTCCTTTTTTATGATTTAATTTTAGAGCAACAGATTTATTTACTTTTGTAAAAAATGACAATTTTTCTTCATCATTTACGTCTCCTAAATTATAATCATTTAATCCTCTGAACATCATATCACTAGCTAATCTTGTTCTAAATACTTTTGCTGAAAAATCTCTATCTATTCCTTTTAAATAATTATTAACATCTGACGCTGATACTCTGTCAAAAACTAAAGAAGTAGGGCCTTTTCCTTTAATGAAATCTTTTATATTTGAATAGATATCATTACTAACTTCAATCGTATTGTCATAAAGAACAGAATCTTTTCCAAAAAATCTTAAATCTATTTTTGTATCGTCTTCTTCATTTAATAATATATTATTTACCATTAAAGTAGTCGCTCCTACAACTTTCTCTTCATTCTCATCATCATTTTCATCTTTTTCTGTTCCAATTCTTATTCCAAAGTTTTTAACAAGATATACAATTACTCCTAATTGTCTATCAGTAGAAGAATCGCTTTTTAATAATTTTTTAATATTAGAATCTATAACATCGATAAATTTATTAAGTTTTCTTGCTTTTTCAAATTTAAATAATTCTCCACTGTCAGCCAATAAAATATATTTATCTTTTCCTGTTATTGTATCTTTATATTTAGCAATCCAAGATGCTTTATTATCGGTCACTATACCACCCCATTTATGACCTTTTGGAGGTAATGGTTCATTTCCTTTACTTACGTTTATTATTACATCTTCAGGATTAATAAAACCTTTTATACGTCCTTTATTTGTCAATATATTTCCTTGGCCAATATAAAGTCCTGGTATTTCAACAGATGGGTTTCTAATTTCTTTTTTAATTCCATTAACATAAGCAAAAGAATAATCAAGCTTCTTTTCTAATTTTTCTATTCTTTCTTTATCTTTTTCTTGTTTTGTTTTATCTTTCTTTTTGTTATCTTTTTCTTCTTTCATTTTTTCGAGTTTATTAACAATTAAGGAAAAATCAAGTTTATTAAAATTCTTAAAAATACTTTTATTTTCTTTTGATAAATACTTTTTAAAATCACTAAAAAAGTTTTCATTAAATTGTTTTTTATCTAAAAACTTTTTTACACTAGTTTTTTCTGTTATAATTCTTCTAGCGTAAAATGTCGCCATTTCTTCTTCGATATCATTTAATTTATATTTTTGACCATCATAAATTAATGGTTCATTATGTCTTTCATAAGGTTCGTATATATGTTTAAAATAAGGTCCATTATGTTCCAAAGTATCCCAAATTTTATCTCCTTTTTTCTTTTTTATTCTATCTAAATCACAATAATTCATCTTAACAGGTCTGTTTAAAACAATATTATCATCTATTTTTAAATCTTCCATATTAGAAAGTGTACTTATTATTGAATTAAATTTTTCCAAGTTAACTTTTGAACGACTTGTTAAACTTAAACATACACTTTTTCTTTTTCTCCATTTTATTCCAAAATAAATATCAAATGGTAATGCCTCTGATTTATCAAATGCGTTATCTTTGAAAAGAGACTTGTTTCTAAAGATATTTTCAATATACTGTTTTATAAGCTCTTTTTGTTTAGAATCGATTTCCAAGTTTCCTTTTAAAGTTTTTAAAGTTAATAAAAAACAATTATCATTTATGCTCATTTATTATTATCTAAATAATAATAAATTTATAAAACTTATAAAACGATCATATTTTCATGACCTACTCTTAATAACGTATTTACCATAATATCATAACCAGCATCTTCAATATTCTTACAAAAAGCCATATCATCATTAAGCATATCTAACAACTCGATTCCTTCTTTTCCACGCATTCGTTGCATATCTCGATTAAAATATGGATATCTCATGTCATCTAATACTTGTTTTGTACATGCAAAAAATCCTAGTTTTACATAAGAAGCTTGAATATATTCAGGAGAATATGGCTTAATTTCACTTTCTTTAGATTCCTCTTTAAGTTTTTCTGCATTTTTAACATATTCTTGAAAACGATTAACATAAGGTTCTAATTCAGTTTCTTTTACATATTCGTAAAAACCGTTATTTTTAAAGTATTCTTTGCTCATATCTTTTACAATTGAAAATGCGCTATTATTTCCGTTAAGAATTTTATAATAACCAGATACAACTGGATGTTTTTTAGTACTTTCAATTAAAACCATTAATTGGTCAGGACTAAATACAACGTCAGGATCGACAGTAACAAAGACATCATAATCTTTATTATCGAATGGTTTTTGATCTTTTCCGCGTAGTACGTTAAGACCTAACGTATTCATCCTCATATGAGGTGAAAATTTATTATGTCCTTGAAAAATAGAAATATCATAATTTCCAGAACGCCATAATTCATAAACAGATTGAACAAAAGAAATTAGAAAGTTCCCTGAAAAATTATTTCCAGGTATTCCAATATTTACACGCAATTTATTTTTTTTTTCATTTTGATTATTTTGATTATTTTGATTATTTTGATTATTTTGAGTCGAATTTACAATAGAAGAAGATGACGGCGCTGTTTGAGAAATTGAAACATTTTGAGGACTTTGTACAGTTTCTTCTTTTATAACGGGCATAGTAGACACAGTAGACACAGTAGACACAGTAGTTGTAGACGACATTTTTATTTATATAAAAATTAAGTTTTTAAAATAACAATATCTTTATTATTAGTAGCTTTAGAGATTATAATCTTCATAAAAAACATATTTTTTACAATAAATTTTTCTGGAGGTATAGTTGTATCTTCTATATCTAAACCATAGAAATCAGAAAATTCTAATTGTATTTTATTGACATTATTATCATCATTTGCAAGGGCTAAATTTGTATTTGTCTCATTTATATATACAATAGAATCATTCATGCTTATGTAAGAATCATTTATCAAAGAATCTACTACGTTATTAAAAAGAATATTAAAACATTTAGATATTTCTTTATTATAAAGCCAATCCACATTTATTTTGAAAAATATATCAAAACTTGCTCCAGTTCTAACTCTGTTTTTATCAAAAGTTATAGTAAAATTTCTATCATCTCTTAGTAGATCAATATTTACTATATAAATACTTTTTGTCTCATCTGTTATATTCAATGAATAATTTAACGTAGTATTATTAATATATGTTATATTAGGCGGTTTTGCATATAAAGAAACTGTATTATTTAATATACTTTGACCTACACTTCCATTTGAAGCACTTGATCCTCCACCTGGTCTAGGGTTAAAAACTTGAAATGATCCTCTTGAGTATAATGCCATATTTAATTTTATATAATATTTTATATTTTATTAATAATTATCAAATTATTAATATTCTTTTATTCTTTTATTAATCTTATTTTTCACAACTTATTGCTTTAATGATTGTAATACTAATGCTTTTAGTTCTTTGACTGACTGTAATAATACAGCAGTTAATTTAGGATAATCTACTGCTAAATAGCCGTTTCCATCTGTATGTACTAATTCGGGGTATACTTCCTGTACTTCTTGGGCAATTACACCAATTGCTCTTTCGGGTTTAGATGGATCATTCCAATTGTGGTATACACCTCTAATTGAATCTATCTTATTTAGAGCTCCGTCTAGATTTACAATATTATTCTTTAGATTTCTATCAGATGATGAAGTAAAAGAAGCAGCTAACAGATCAGCATATGCTCCAGAAGTTCCACTTTGATCAGTAGCGTTTTCGAATAATACAAAATCTTTTGAAACATATGATCGTCTAAGACCTGCGTATTTAATATCTGATCCATTTTTATATTCAAGACTTATTCCTAAATCCGATGAGTCTTCTGTATTTCCTTTTCCACATACAATAATATTATCTTTAACTTCTAAATTAATAGTATTTAATGTAGTCATAGTTCCAAGAACTGTTAAATTATTATTAACAGTTAAACTCTTCATAACTACATTTTCTGCAAACGATGCATCACCTGTTACCGATAAATTTTTGTTTAATGTTGTATCTCCTCCTACAGTTAATGTACTGGACGCTCCTGATACGTTTAGGGAACTTCCTATAGTAGTTGCTCCGCCTACGTTTAATTTTCCTCCAATTCCGACACCACCTGTGACAACTAATGCTCCTTCATCTGTTTTGCTTGATACGGTTGCACTCTTTATTTTTGTAATGCCAGTTACATCTAACGCATCGTTTAAAGTAGTTACGCCAGTTACATTTAAAGTAGTTCCTACAGTTGCTGATGATAAAGCAGTTGCTCCGCCTACGTTTAATTTTCCTCCAATTCCGACACCACCAGTTACAACTAATGCTCCTGAAGTCGTTGCGTCTGATACGGTTGTACTCTTTATTTTTGTAACGCCAGTTACTTCTAATTTTTCATTTAAGAAAGTATCTCCAGTTGCATTTAGTGTTCCTCCTACATGTAAGTTTTCATCAATTCCAACACCTCCTCCTACAACTAAAGCACCTGTGGTTGTTCCAGATGATCCTGTTGTTTTAGTAACTTTCAAAGCTCCTCCAATAAATGTATCACCTGCTATGCCAACTCCTCCATTTACAACTAATGCTCCTGTGCTTTTTGATGTTGATGCATCACTTGAATTTATTGCAACACTTCCAGTTGATGTAATTGCTCCAGTAAATGTAGAAGTACCAGTAACTTCTAATGTAGTGCCTATTTTTACATTTTTAGTAATTCCAACACCTCCAGCTACAACTAACGCACCTGTAGCTAGAGATAAAGATTCTCCTGAACCGGATACACAAACAGTTCCTGCTGTTAAACTACCTCCTACTGAAGCGTTTTTACTTACAGACAAAGCTGTTCCATCAGCTGTAACACTAACAGTTCCTGAACTTAAACTTGTAGATGTAACTGAACTTAAAGTAGATGCATTTGTAACGGTTAACGATGATAAAGTAGTTGCACCAGCTCCTAATGTTGAACCTAAAGTAGTTGCTCCATCTACAGTAAGAGTTCCTTTTGTTGTAATGTTACCACCAGTAAATAAAGATAGTTTAATTGCTGCTCCTCCATCTACTTTTAGGGCGCCTGCTAAAACGTCAGATGTAGAAGATGTAGAATTAGTAGTATTAGTAAAGCATACAACTCCTCCTACTTTTAATCCAGCAGCAAATTCAGAAGGATCATTAACTTTTAGACCCCCTCCGACAGTGATATTTTTAGCAACACCAACTCCTCCTGATACAATTAATGCACCAGTGGCAGAAGTAGTTGACTGAGTATCATTTGAAAGTATAGTAGCTCCTCCTATATTTACAGCTCCTCCGATTCCTACGCCACCTGTGACAACTAAAGCTCCTGAAGTCGTTGCGTTTGATACAGATGCACTACTTACTTTTAAGTCAGAAGTTGCTTCAAATGTTACATCATCTTTAAAAGTAGATGCATTTGTAACGGTTAACGATGATAAAGTTGAAGCACCAGAATTTAATACACCTAAAGTAGTTACACCAGTTACATTTAAGGTACTTCCTAAAGTAGCAGCGCCGGTAGATTCTAAAGATCCAACTGTAGCTTTTCCTGTAATATTTACTTTTTGTTTAAATGTTCCATCTAAACCTACATATAATCCTTTTTCGATCACTGTTCCACCTGCCACTCTTAATGCTCCCGAATCAGTATCTGTTGATGATATATCAGCAGTATTAGTTATTTTAGTTACTCCACTTGCTGTGATTGTGGTTGCTGACATTGAGCTTAAAGCAGAATGGCCAACTACATACAATTTCTCTCCAATTCCAACTCCTTTTGATACTACTAAAGACGCATCTGTAGCACTTGATGAATCTTTATTATTTGTAAGTTTTACAACTCCTCCTATATTAACATCTTTACTAATTCCTGCTCCTCCTGCGACAACTAAAGCACCGGTGGTACAACTAGTAGACTCAGTTGCATTTGTTATCGTTGCAACTCCCACAACTCCTAGTGTTCCTCCTACAGAAACTTGATCCTTTACACTTAAATCGTTTTCTACCTTTAAACTATTTCCTACACTTAAATCGTTTCCTGTTCTTATATGTCCTGCAATAATAACACCTCCATCAACTTTTAGAGAAGCTTGTCCGGGAACTGTATCTGATAAATTTGTGGTATTTGTTAAATGAGTCACTGCGCTGGATCCTATTGTTACGTTTCCGTTTGCGTTTAGAGAAGTGCCTGATGATATAGTAACAGAAGAACCGTTCATTTCAACAGCTCCGTCTAATTTAGAAGTTCCTTTAATATTAGCACCCAAGTTTACAAGTAAATTCTTTGCGATTCCAACACCTCCAGCTACAACTACCGCTCCTGATAATACACCAGAAGCAGAAGCAACATCTGTAGGATTATTAATAGATAAAGTAGCATCATTTCCTCCTGTTATATTTGAATTTAAAGCTACTGTTCCATTAAAAGTGGAAGGAGATGAAAAAGTAGAGTTTCCACTTACAGATAAAGAACTTGATAAAGTTGTTGCACCAGTTACATTTAATGTACTTCCTACGATTGTTGATCCTTTTAAAGTAGATCCTTCTGAAACATATAGATTTTGAGCAACATGTGCACCTCCTTTAACCATTAAAGAAGCTGATGTTGGAACACCCTCTGTTAATACAACATTGCTTGTATCACTTATTAAGGTTTTTCCTTTTACAACTAGAGTACTTTCAGCTGTAACTTCTCCTGCTACATTTAATTTCTTAGCTACACCTACACCTCCGGCTACAATTAAAGCACCATCATCTGAACTAGTTGACTGAGTAGTATTATTAATTGTAACAGTAGATCCGACGGCAGTAGATAAATTACCAACTACATCTAATGTTCCTCCAACTTTAACATTATTTCCTACATTAAGATTTTCGTTAACTCCAACACCTCCTTTTACAACTAAAGCACCTGTTGTTTTTGTTGTTGATGTAGTAGTATCTTTAATTTCAACAGTAGATCCGACGGCAGTAGATAAATTACCAACTACATCTAATGTTCCTCCAACTTTAACATTATTTCCTACATTAAGATTTTTAGCGATTCCTACACCTCCTTCAACTACTAAAGCACCTGAAGAAATGTTTGTAGAGTCTGTTGCTGTTGTTAACGCTGATGTTGTTCCTCCAACTTTAACATTTCCTCCTATATTAAGATGTTCAGCAACTCCGACACCTCCTGATACTACTAACGCACCTGTTGATTTTGTTGTCGATGTAGTAGTGTTTAATACATTTAATGCTCCTATAGTGTCAACAGCTCCTCTTAATGTTGCTTTGCCTGTAAGATCTAAAGTTCCTCCTGCATAAATATCTCCAACAATTCCGACTCCACCTTTTACTTGTAAAGCTCCTGTTCCCGTTGATGTTGACGTGGTAGTATTTAATATTGATACTACTCCTCCTGCATTTACAGTTAAGTTATTATTAAGTTCTGATGTTCCTACCACGTATAAACCAGTTCCTAATCTTAGATTTTTAGTAACATTAACTCCACCGTCAACTACAAGAGCTCCAGAACCTGCTGTTGAAGTTGCTTCGTCCGTATTACTTAATTTTGTTTGTCCTTTTACTGTTAAAGCATTCTCAGCTACAACAGCTCCATTTAAAGTTGTTCCATTTTTTACAAACAAAGACTTATTAATTCCGACACCTCCAGCTACAACTACCGCTCCTGATAAAGTTGTAGTTTGATTTACAGTTGAAACTGAGACATCAGTTGTGTCGTTTAGAGCAGTTACACCTGATACATTTAATTTATTTAAATTAGAATCACCAGAAACAAAAGTATTTCCTTTAACTCTTAGATTTTTCGATACACCAACGCCACCAGCTACTCGTAAAGCGCCATTTGTCAAATCTCCATTTTGAGATACATCAATTTCATTTGCATTAGAAATAACCTCTACACCGTTTACAGTAAGATTATTGTTAATCACTGCTTCTCCTAATGTTGTTGTGCCTGTTAGAGTTAATCCTCCAGAGGCTGTAATAGAACCGCTTACGTTTACATTTCCTTTTACACTTAAATTTTTATTAACATCATTAGTTCCGACATTTAAAGCTCCGTATAAATTAGAATCGCCATTTACATCTAAAGAACCTACTGTTGCTTTTCCTATCACTGTATTTGATCCGCCTACATGAAGATTTTTATTTACACCAACACCTCCAGAAACAACTAAAGCGCCACCTGATAATTGTCCATTATTTAGAGAAACTTCAGTTGAATCAGTTACAGCTGTTGGTCCTTGCAGAGAAACTGATTGTTTAGCAATAAGACCGGCATTTAATGTTGTCATTCCTCCATTTACAACTAAACCTTTGTCAAAAGTCATTGTTCCAGTAAAAGACATTGTTTGTTTAGTGTTATCACTATATGTAATTTCTAAACTGTCTTTTAATAATTTTGTCGATACTACACTAATACTACTCATTTTATATAAAATAATATAATAAATAATTAAAAAAAAAACACTTTAATAAAAATGAGTGGCAAAAGTGCGATAAAAGGAGATTTATTAATGTTAAATGGAAACATAGTTTTTAATAGACAAAATCCAAATTTAGTAGCTACAAATACACTTAGTTTAATGTCAAAATCTGTTTATATGTGCGGAGACTTGACAATAAAAAAATCGATCGTTGCAGATGAAATTGTAACTTTATCAGATCGTACATCAAAATCAAATATAAAAAAAATAAAGAAAAATGTTTCAGATTCTATATCAAAATTAGGAGTATACACTTATAACTTAAAAGATTCTAAAAATAAAAAAATTGGATTAATATCTCAAGAAGTACAAGAAGTATTTCCTCAGTGTACAGAACAAAGAGAAGATAAATTGTATATTGATTATAATTCAGTAATTTCTTTATTAGTAAAAAGTGTTGGAGAATTAAATTCTGAAATAAAATTACTAAAAAAACAAATGAGAAAAATGAAAAATAAAAAAACAAAAGACGACCTTGTCATGAACAAATAAGAATTTAAATTAATATTGTAATTTTTTACAATATTAAAAATGCATTGTGCAGGGTTCGAACCTGCGCGCTTCTCAGCAGACGAGCTTAAATCGTCCTCCTTGACCACTCGGACAACAATGCGTTTGTAAGAGAATATTATTTTTACTCGCTTACTATATTTATATATAAATCTTTAAATAATAATTTATATCTTATAGAAATATATTTTATATATAAAATGATTATAAAAAATATACCTGAATTATTAAAAACTTTAGACTATTATAAAAATCCTTATATTTTATGTCATTATAGAGGAATTGATTGGAATTTATATGAAAAATATAATTATAATAAAAATCCATATGTTTTTGAATTATCAAATAATTTAAAACTTATATCTTCTGTAAAAAATCAAGAATATAAATTTAATAATAAAGATTTTTTATTTTGTTTGAAAGGAAAAATAATAATAAATGAAAATAAAACATTATATTCAAATATGTATTATAATTTTCATGTTAAAAATGAAAAGTTTATTTTATGTAAAGGAGAAGATTATTATAACTCATTTTTTCACTATTCTTATGCTTCATCTTCATCTTCATCTTCATCTTCATCTTCATAATAATCGTAATCTTCTCCATTCCATATTTCTGTTATTGTTTCTTTTGTATCGGAAACATTTAACTGTTTATCTATAACACTTAATATTTTTTCCAACATTGTAAAATTTCTATTTGAAATATTTGAAAGTCTAAACAAAGGAACTTCAAAATTAGTTATTTTATTTGTACTATTTACAACACTTCTTGTAGGCACTAAGGTACTATTTACAACACTTCTTGTAGGCGCTAAGGTACTATTTACAAGACTTCTTGTAGGCACTAAGGTACTATTTACAACACTTCTTGTAGGCGCTAAGGTACTATTTACAACACTTCTTGTAGGCGCTAAGGTACTATTTACAACACTTCTTGTAGGC
>Ga0194123_10001329_pt1 | contig 38126 bp, 33 predicted proteins | sample TA2MahsurfametaG_5_FD_155479 | JGI IMG/M metagenome (GOLD analysis project Ga0194123, IMG submission 155479) | Freshwater microbial communities from Lake Tanganyika, Tanzania - TA2015023 Mahale A surface | ecosystem: Environmental > Aquatic > Freshwater > Lake | place: Tanzania: Lake Tanganyika... | reverse complement strand
AAGAAATTGTGTACCGTCAGCCACCAGACGAGCAAGGCTACCAGTGGAGAGATGATAATGTTTTTGTATGGCAGGCCATTCGTGCCGCCAGTGCAGCCCCTGTTTATTTTAAAGCTCTGGAACTTGAACTGGGAGGAAAGCTAGCGGCTCTTATTGATGCTGGATTATATGCCATGTCTCCAACACTTATTGGATGGATAAAAATCCAGCTACTTCATCCTGGGCGTCCAATGGTTATTATTTCCATTTCAAGCGGTATCTTACCCGAAGATCGTGAATATAGAGCAAAAGGAGCAACGGCCGGTAGCATTCCTCAAGTCTTGCAACCTACCATAGAAACAGCTCTTGAGGGGCAGCAGGCTCAAACGGATAAATTAATGAAGGACTTGCCAAATATTGAATATTTTAGATTGGGCTTTATGGTGAAGAACAAGAATTTTGATGATGTGAGCCCCGAAAACATCCAATCATTGGAAGATGCTGCAGAAGACACCATTAAATCTCCCGAATTTCAAAAGGCTGTTGTCGCGATAGCTAATGCTCTTGAAAAACAGGAGCAGCTTAAAGATAAACCTCATTTTGTATGTGCTGAAAAAGAAAGACTTAGAAAAATTAAGACTGCGCCTATTCCCCCAGGCGTCCTCCATAAAATTGAAAAGGCATATAGTGAAAGGGCTACGCACTAACGTCCTTTTTATCAGCCACCAAAAGCGAATAAACTTTTAATATGTAACTTTGATTTTTAATCTCTCTTGGTGCCCTCGGGGAGACTCGAACTCCCACATCCTTACGGACAGCAGATTTTGAGTCTGCCGCGTCTACCAATTCCGCCACAAGGGCTCGCTTTCAACTTTAGGTAAAAGTTGAACGAATAATCGAATCATACCTATTTATAGTTTAAGATCAACAGAAAAATATTGTTTGGTGCATTATCCTAAAATGCAATTTGTATACTTTATTAAACACTTGAAAAATTAAGTAATTAGTTTTATAAATGTTATAAATTAATTAACAAATTTAAAATATTATAAGAGTTTAACCATATGAATAATTGTCTTTTACATACATTAAGAATGACAATGTTTAGCATATAGACAGCTATATTTTTATCAAGCGCTCCTGCAAATGACTATGATAAAGAAGGTTCATTGGTAGACCCTGAAATCCAGGAACATTTAACATCAATAGGCATCAATGTTTCACAATGGAGTATGAAAGAATTGCCCTTCAGAAATGATTATGCTTCTAACATTGATTGGAACGAAAGCATGGTCGTGGGGCACCTCCTAAGAGTAAGGATGAACACATTATCAAGTGAGGATGAGGTCCGAAGCTTTCTACAACATTTTCCTCTTTTATTTTCATCACCCCGCATCCGTTACAACCCTATGTTTAAAGAATTTTTCTTAGAGAAATGTGTAGCCTATACGGAAAGAGGCTTCCTCTTAAGAGAAGACAATGCTTGCGAGAGAAAAGTTGATGGATTACGGGAGGGGAGTCATGGCTAAAGGGAAAACCCACAAGCAGCCGAACAGTTTGTGAGAAGTTTGGCTCTGCAAAATAATGTCTGGGGTATGGTGCACTGGCTATGGGCCTCATTGAAGGAGAGTATAGCTTTAAGGAAAATCCCTCTGAAGCAAAAGAGCTTCTTGAGACCTTAGTGAGTTTACATGATCAGTGGGCAATAGAAAAAATGTTTGAAGGGCTCGTCGAAGAAATATATGGGTTTAAAAAGATCTAGAAGCGGCAAAACACTTTCTTGAAAAATTGATTCACCAAGGCAACTCATGGGCAAAGTTTAAAAAATCTAGAATATTAACCTATGGCTTGTATGGATTCGATAAAAATCCCGAGGAAGCTTTACGGCTTCTAGATGAGTTAATCCTAGCAGGCGATTTGAGCGTTATTATGTTCAAATATGATTGCATATGCGATGCTCAGGGGGTTTATGAAAAATTTTCCGAAAATACGAGACTAAAAACGGCAAGAGAGTTTCTTGAAGATTTAATTAAGCATGGTAATCAATGGGCTCGATCTCAAAAATTCGGACAGCTATGCTTTGGTGGCTTTTGTTTTGAACGCAATCCTGATGAAGCAAGACAATTTCTTGATACCTTAAGCGCACAAGATATTGAATGGGGGATAGGCAAAAAAATTCACAGCCTTCAGGATGGTGGTTATGACGATAAAACTCATTCTCAGGAAACAAAAGAATTTCTAGAGAGTAAAAGTCAAAAAGGTTTTATTTCCCCAATCGAGGCAAAAGTTGAAGGCCTTATTAAAGGAATTTATAAATTTAAAAAAGATCCTGATCAAGTATTACCATTTTTGCAAGCCTTGAACCAAGAGGGTAAGCACGCAGCAAGAGTAGCCATGTTTGAGCTGTTAAATAATGGTATGGGGTATTGGGAAAAAAATCCTGAGGAGGCAAGATTGTTAATTGAGGAGTGGATCGAGCAAGAAGATACTTGGGCCATAACAACAAAACTAGATGGCCTCTACAAAGGACTTTATGGATACACTGCTAGCAAAACACAAACTAAAGAATTTATTGAGCAACTGGCACTTAGGAAAAATCGTATAGGTTTATATTTGCAAGCACTTGGTATGCTTTATGGAAAGCTCGGTTTTGAACAAGACAAAGAACAAGCCCATGACTCTATTCGCTTATACATGCTTGGGTTCTAGATGATTAATTCTGCATTCTCGTGTGAGGTGGTTAGCTTATTGCCTAGTGTTTGTGTAAAGACTTTTCTTTTCTGCTTCTAGATTCTGTCGGATTGGTCACCGATGTTCCAATCTTTTCCAAGTCCATCAAAATGTTTTTGACATGGCGGGAAATTCGATATGTTTTGGTCGTACTTTTATAAGCTTGCAAGGGCATATAAAGCTTATAGGGGACACAGAATATAGATTGATACCTACCATAAATTTTATGGTATTTCTTCTTCAATATGCGTCGTGTTTCTTTAGGTCCCGAGGCGTGCTTGAAAGAAGTTGAAGATAAGTGTGAAAAGCTTTGTATAATACCAAACACATACGTCTTAGGTAATCCATTTTCTTCAACATTCATAAAAACAGGGGCACCACTACTCCCAGGCAACACTAAGGCATAAGGGGGTTTGTTGAGCTTTTGCCATTGTTTATTAGCAAAATAAGTTCTCACCTTTTGCTCATCCGCATATGTTGGTACTGGTTTTAAATGATCATTGGGCTCAAAAAAAATAGAGCCCATCATAACTGTTTTATAATCATAAAGAGCTTCGGGATCTCTGCCCATAATGGTAAATACATCTGCCTCTGGAAGCACAAAAGCCCGCCTATTTACTGGCACACCGTGCGGAATATCAGCAGATCCAAACGTTGCGACATAAAGCGGAGGGATGGGATCAAAAACCTTTTCTTCAAATAAAGGAACAGGTTTAATTCCTTTTACCGGTGTCGTCAGTTTCATAAAAGCCAAGTCATATTTTACTTGCATAGGAAATTCCGTCGTAAAATAACGTGGGTGTGTTCGCATGGCTTTTACTTTGTAGTTCTGCTCGGATGTCAAGGTAACAGACTCACCAAATCCAACAATAATGCTGTCTAAATGTACTTTCCCCTCAAACCCGTGCGCGGCTGTCATGATAATATCAGGTGAGATCAATACCCCCGATTGTAAAATATGTCGCCGATGATCAAAGACATAGCAACTTGCACGAAAAGCCTCTTGTGTTTGAACAAAATCCAAATAATCTTTTGGTTGATGAATTCCGTCTGAAAGCATACCTTGGACGAAAGGTGTCAATAAGAAGAAATAAAAAAAGAAGAATAGAATTTTTGTTTTCACTTGTATTACGCCTGAATATGATAAAATGGTTTTGCCAACCCAAATGCTTTGCCAGATGCAAAATCAAATGGTAAAGGCAAGTTATGGTATAATTCTTGTTCTTGAGAGACCTGTGAAACAATAATTTGAGGAGAAGCCTCAAAAACCTGCTGAAGGGATTCTAAACTCTGACGCCGTGGGTATTTTTTAAGCCATTTCAAAAGCTCACCGTAAGGTAACGTTATAAAATCAACAGAAGGTATCATTAATTCTGACAAGTTTTCCGGCAACGATTTTTGAAGATAATTTCCCATAAATCTCACGCCAAAATGACTTAATTGCAAGAGATTTTGTAATGCAGATTCAGAAATATCCACAGAAACGTCAAAAATTAATCCTTGAAATGGAAAATGACTTTTGTGCAAGAAATCACAAATCTCCTCTAAGCAATGAGTATCCTTATAAATGAGCGGAGATAGATGACATACAAATCCATGATTAGGATGTGTGACATGATGACGTCGTACAAACTGAAGAGTTTGGAATAGAATCATTCTTTCTAGAGCTTGTAGTGATGGTAACTCTGCAGCAGAACTAGAAAGGGTGTTTAAGTTTATAAGCGCACCACTTTCAAGCGTCACACAGGGAACACAGTAAAAGAATGACAATCTCTTTTGAGGTAAACTGACTATGGGTTGCGTCAGAATTTCAAGCTGATTATCTCGCAAAAGTGGAATTAAACCATCTGTGAGAAAAAGCTGTGTTTTATCATTTTGCAAGCTCTGTGCTTGAATATAAATTGCATGAGGAATATTGAGCCGCTCCCGTAATTTTTGGAAGAATGTTGCTTCTATCATGATGTCATGAGTATGTTGTTCCTCGCGGGGTGCTAACTGAGTCGGTGGTGACTGAGCAGGCTTGGAGGATTTTATGGACTCCTTTATGTCTTGGCGCAGAGCTTGTAGGGCCTTGTGTAACCATAAGGCATGCGTAATAATAAAAATACTGAAGAAACAACTTAAAGCGAGTGAAAAATATGTACGGGGGATATTATAAATGACAATAGTGACGAGGATGCATAATAACCCACAGATAATGGGGGGTACTAAGCGTCGAATAGCCAAGATTATCTGTTCGCGTGTGGGAATTGTATCCAACTGTCGCCCTTCATCAAAAGTGCCTCTCTATGAGGTAGAATGTGGTAATAATGGTTGAAAATAAGTTAATGCGTGTAAATTTTATAAAAATCTTCTATAAAAGTTTAATAAAGTACAACACTATAGTCTAAGGACATAAGCAACAAAAGGAGTTGAAGCGTGCCACAAGCCAAATTAAAGCGAAAAGTCGTTAAAAAAAGTTCACCAATTATCAAAAACAAGCAAGCTTTCCAACCCTATATCCCAGCCACAAAACATATCCCTGAAGCAAGTTTTAGAGCTGTGCTATTGGGTATCATGTTGGCAATGATCTTGGTCGGCTCAACAGCATATTTAGGGTTAAAAATGGGGCAGACAATTTCTGCTTCTATCCCTGCTGCTGTAATTTCTATGGCTATACTTCGCCTCTTTCGCAAACCAACTGTGCTGGAAAACAACATTGTTCAAACAATTGCCTCAGCAGGGTACGTAGTCACCGGAGGAATCATTTTTACCATTCCTGCTCTTATTGTGATGGGGTATTGGCAAACATTTAATTATCTCCAAATTTCGTTTATAGCTGCAGTGGGAGGCATCTTGGGCGTGCTCTTTTCCATTCCACTCCGTCGGGCACTTATTATCGATGAGAAGCTAAGGTTTCCTGAAGGAGTTGCAACAGCAGAAGTATTAAAAGCCGGGGACCTCGTTGGATCAAAGCATAATACAGGTGTTGGCTTCCTTATAAATGGCGGAATTTTTGCTAGTATCATTAAGTTTGCTCAAACAGGGCTGCATGTTATAGGCGAGTCTGTTCATGGGTGGATTAATATTGGAGGCTCTGTTTTTGGGTTTAGTGCCGGTTTGAGCCTTTCCATGATCGGTGCAGGCTATATCGTTGGTATGTCTGTTGCCATTAATTTGCTCATTGGTACGGCTATTGCATGGCTCGCAGCAGTTCCTTTATACACATTTTTTAGCACCCCCGAAGCTTTTGGATTAGCCGCAGATGCCAGTGCTTTTGATTGGGCAATGGCAGTGCGTTCTACCAAGCTACGCTACATCGGTGTTGGCACAATGATTTTCGGGGGACTCTATGCACTATTGTCCTTGATTGGCCCAATTAAAACAGCTATAGCCTCCTCATTTTCTGCTTTTCAAAAATCGCGCATGGGTCAAGCAGTTAAGGTCATTCGGACGGAATATGATATGCCTATGCCCTATGTTGTCTTAGGTATTTGCGTACTTGCCGTTCCTGTTTTTATAATTTTCAATAATGTTTTAACTGCAGCAAATCTTCCCATTTCACAAAATTTGCACTTGGCAACTGTATTGTTACTCACGGTTCTTTCTCTCCTTGTGGGATTTATTTGTGCTTCCATTGGTGGCTATATGGCAGGAATTGTTGGATCTTCAGCTAATCCTCTCTCAGGAATTACTATTGCTGCCATTTTAGCCGTTTCAACAACTCTTATGGTTCTTTTAGGAAGTCACGTTACCTTTGGTAATTCCGCAGAGGCACTGAGCCTTGCAGCAAGTGTTATTCTTATTGGAGGCGTCGTTGCTACTGCAGCGGCTTTAAGTTGTGATAACTTACAAGACCTAAAATCTGGACATATTTTAGGGTCAACTCCTTGGAAACAACAGGCAACTCTCATGATAGGTGTTATTGCGGGATCTATTGCCATTGCTCCAGTTTTAGACTTACTATACCAAGCCTATGGGATAGGAGAGAGTTTTCCGCGTGCAGGTATGGATCCTACCCACGCTTTAGCAGCTCCACAAGCGATGTTAATGGCATCTGTTGCCAAGGGTGTCTTTTCCTATACACTCGATTGGCCCTTGGTATTTTTAGGAATGGGAATTGGACTAGGTATTGCTTTGATCGATCTTATTATATTAAAGCGGCTTAAAGCTACCTATCGTCTATCTGTTATGGCCGTGGCTCTTGGACTTTACTTGCCAATCGATGTCATCATGCCTCTCGTCATAGGGGGAGTCATCAATTTTATGGCGCGACGTCGTTTAAAATCGAATCGTAAAAAAATTGGCAAGGACTTTTCAGAAGTTGAAGCAAAAGTTGAGCGGCAAGGTTTGCTCTTTGCATCGGGACTCATTGCAGGTGAAGCTCTCATTGGCATATGCCTCGCTATCCCTTTTGTCATGTATCAAAGCACAAACGCTTTAGCCATTGTGGATGCTTCTTTCAAAAAGACAGCAACGTATGTAGGTGCCATCGTCTTTTTAGGTGTAGGATATTACCTCTATCAGATAGGTTACCGCCTAAAGTCTGCAAAATAAGTATGAAAACGCCATGTAGCTTTCTAAAGGGAAGCTACATGGTCATTCCTTTTTTTCACCTATGACTTAATTTTGATTTTTCCAATCCACTGCAAATGCGTTTAAGGTTTCTTCCATATGCGGCGGTGGAGGGGCTGCAAATGTTAAGGATGCTCCAGTCTGAAAGTCTGGAAGCGTGATAGATCGCGCATGAAGATGCATCGATCGACTATATTCAGTGGCCAGGTACCCCCCATATTTACCATCCCCTAAGATGGGGTGTCCAATATGGGCTGTGTGGACTCGTAATTGGTGCGTGCGCCCGGTTTCAGGAGATAACTCAAGCCAAGAGAATTGCGTAATACCTCTTTTTCTTAAGCCTTTAACTGTTCGATAATGTGTGATGGATGGTTTTCCATCCTTACTGACTGCCATCCTTTCTTGATTACCGCTCCCTCCTTTCAAAAGAGGAGCATTAATGATGCCTTGCCCCGGTTTTGGTTGACCTATAACAATAGCCCAATATGTTTTCTTAATGCTGCTCGTGCGAAAAGCTTCTCCTAAAAAGGCTGCCACATTACTTTTTTTGGCCAAAACAAAAACGCCACTGGTATCTTTATCTAATCGATGAACAATATGAAATTTCATCTTTTTTATTTTTCCATAAGCGGTAAGGAGCCCATCTAAATGACGGAGTGTCTTGCTTCCTCCTTGGCTCGCAAGTCCTGCTGGCTTATTGAGAACTAAAATATCCTCATCCTCCCATAAGGTCATTGATTCAATGAGAAGGATATCGTTAGCAGTAAGGACGACCTCTGTTTTATCTTTTAATTGAGTTGGATGATGGGTTATAGAACTTAAATAATCGGGAACTTGGACAACTTGGCCAACAGAAATTCGTGCACTTGCCTTTTCCTTTTTCCCATTAAGACGAATTTTTCCCTGGCGTAATAATTTTTCGATCATACCTTGGGTGAGTGGAGGATACTGTTTACGTAGCCATCGATCAAGGCGCATTCCTTCACTATCTTCAATTATTTGGGTAACAACAGTCGGTTTGGTCATCAAATTTTCTTTTTTAATATAAAATTTTGCCCAACCTAGTCATTAAGCAAAGAACACCTTTGAGAAGAAAGAACCTTTTAATATGTCCTTAAATCTTATTCCTCTGAAGGAGCCTCATCATCAATATTAGCATTGTCACCCTTTTTAGCCCTTGTCCTTTTAGGGGAATCAGTACTTTTACGAGGCGACGCATTTTTTTTATATGCAGGGGCCTCTTCTGTAATTGGGCTAGCAGAAGACTCTTCACCTGTGGTCTTACCACCTGCTGCCTGAACAGCGGCTTCTTCTTCTGATTGCGCAACATTAACTTTTACATAAACAGAAATTTCAGGATGTAAAAGAACACGCACCTGATACATTCCTAAAAATTTAATGGGTGTTTCAATTTGTATTTGGCTACGAGAAACTTTAAATCCGGCTTCTCCTAAACATTGAGCAACATCCGCTGGTCTAACAGAACCATAAAGATTCCCCATTTCACTGGCTTGGCGAATTAAGCTAATCATCACGCCTTCCATTTTATCTGCAACCACTTGGGCTTCTGATTTACGATTAAGATTGTTGGCCTCAAATTCAACTCGCTTGTTTTCAAAAAAGCTTATGTTTTGTTTTGTAGCTCGGAGGGCTTTCTTTTTAGGCAGAAGATAATTGCGAGCATAGCCGGCTTTTACATTAACTACCTGACCCATTTGTCCTAATTTTTCAACTCTTTCCAGCAAGATAACCTGCATTTAAAATCTCCCTTAACTTTCTCCAACCTTTATGCATCCGTCTTATTATGAGGTGTCCATCTTTTGTAAAGATGAAATGTTGGCTCTAAAACCCCAAATATTACTATAATTATGCCCGGCCATACAAGGAAAATCGACATGAATACGACCCCCATCAACCAGAGTTTAGGATTTTCAAATTGTTCCAACCACCCATATACAGCCTTGAGCCCTACCAAAAATATAGGGATACAACTCATGAGCGCTATATTTTTTCCAATAAAAACCAACAATGGTGAATTTGTCAACATAAGTACTATACAAAAAGCTAAAACAATATCCCAATTTTCATACAACCGCGTATCTCCCGGCAAGGGGTAGCCACGCTCCGAAATACGGAGTCTTCCCAAAAATCTCTGAGCCAAAGAAGCATTCACTAAGCACATCATTGTCCAGGAAATTGACGAAATACCAGGCAATATATTCATAATCTGTCCCTGCATGTTTTTAAGAGATTGATCTTTGGCAAAGAAAGCAAACCATGATTGCAAAAGTTCTAAGATATTGATGGACTGAGCTGATAAAATAAGCATTACAGCAAGAAAAGTTGCAACGCTAAATCCAACCACCCAAGATACAATATATCCTGCAGGATCCCCCTTTTTTACTCTATAACTGATGAGAAAGACAGGGACAAGAGTTGTTAAGGAGAAAACAAGGCTTGAACTTACACCTGAAGCAATCGTGCTTAGTCCAAAAGCAACTCCTGCTGCCAGGACCAACTTGGAAATGCCCCATCCTAGCCCAACGAAATAAAGTGGAAGGGGCGCAAAGTAATTCACCATAAAAGATATAATATGATAATGAACAGGGAAAAGTGCAAAACCCGCAGCTAAGGCACCTGCAAAAACAGAAATGAAAGCCGGGTCAAGACGGCGAACATGATTTATGCTCATATCATTCCCATTCTGATACCGGTCACTCTCATTATTTTAAAATCCCCAAATTTTCACGTCATAGATAATTTGAGTATACTATGGCTGAAGCCTCAGGTCTCCCCCTTTATCTAGGAAGAAGAATATTTTTTTAATATGCCTAGAGATTATTCTGTGACATACGGCATCAAAGCTAAAAAACGAGCCCGCTTGATTGCGGTAGTCAATTCTCGTTGTTTTTTCATTGATACAGCACTAATGCGGCTTGGAATGATTTTGCCACGTTCAGAAACAAATCGCCCAAGCAATCTTACATCTTTGTAATCTATGGCCAGAGCGTTTTCACCTGAAAAAGGGCACGTTTTCCGACGACGGAAGAATTGGCGACGAACAGGACCTCCTTGGTCACCCATATCATCATTCATTGAATCATGACTCATGCTAATTCTCCTTCATCTTCAGTTTCCATTTGGTATCTTGGGCGAAATGGCTTATCGGTAGATGGGTGGACATCTATGAGCATTTCGTCTTGCTCCTCCTCAAATCCACGAGAACGGTCATCATTATACGAACGTTGCATTAATTTTGAAGGATTAGGGTCTAGTGCTTCAACGCGCACTGTTAAATGGCGTAAAATATCTTCATTGAGTTTCATCTGACGCTCCATTTCGCCTATAGCAGCTGGCGCCGATGAAATATTCATCAGAACATAATGCCCTTTTTTATTTTTCTTAATTTTATAAGCTAAGTTGCGCAAGCCACAAAATTCAGTCTTGCTTACTTCTCCACCTTGGCTTTTGATAATTTGGGTAAAGATATTTGCCAATGCTTCAACTTGAGCGTTTGTTAAGTCTTGGCGAGCAATAAAAACAGTTTCATAAAAATTCATACTTCCTCCTTACGGTTGATAGCTTGGACATTCAAGCTACAGCCCACATCCTGCGGGCAAGGGGACTCATTTTATTTAATTTTATGAGTTCGACACCCACTATAGCCTTGTGATTTTAGAAAAATCAAGAATTTATTAGAAATACAGACACCCACATGAAAATTTTATACATTGCTTTAATGAGATACGTGCTTTTTCCAAACTTTATTAAGTACCTGCAGCACAGTGTCAGGCTTTAAATTTTCCATAAATGTTCGGGGAGCATTAAAGGCAAAACCAGGTATTTTTTTTAAATCCTCGAGGGATTCTGGAATACGAATAACATGATTGACCGGGTTTTCAGGAGGGCAGTATGGAGCATACATACGATCATCTGAGGGCCCAAATAATCCAATAGTAGGTGTTCCCACAGCGGCTGCCATATGCATCAGCCCTGAGTCATTTCCCAGAAAAACATGGCATTGCTTTAAGCAGGCTGCAATCTCAAGAAGAGAAAGATTTCCAACAAGATCATAACACTTATCCTTAGGAATCGTGTTTATAATTGGTTGAATCATCGAACGTTCTTGGGGTGCTCCAAATATAGCGATCTGGGCAGCATTGTGTTTCAAAAATTGTTCAATCAATTCAATAAAATAGTCCGCAGGCCATTGCTTACCAATCCAATTTGCAGCAGGTGCAAGGGCCAAAACCGGTATAGACGAAGAAATCAAAGATTGCGCTCTTTGAAGATGGTTTGTGCCCAGCCAAACATGCGGGGGTGGGGGCGGCACTTTTTGAATCAATCGCCCTAATTGATCGACGCGATGATCTGAAGTGCGCATAGACTTCCAAACAAACCGTTTTTTTGTTGGCAAAAAATATGATACAAGTGAACCTCTAATATCTAAAATAATATCCCATTTCTTTGTACGGCATACCTTCCAAAGGTTAATCCAATGGCGGCTTAAAGATTTTTTGTTGATGGGTATTAATTGAGCCAACCCAGGAACAGCCTCGAACAATGGCAACGTAAGGGGCGCTGCTGCAACAGTTACTTCAATCCCTGGATGGAGGCTAACCAAATGGTTTAATACCCCAGTGGAAATGACTGCATCCCCTATTCGACTAGATGTAATAAATAAAAGCTTCAATTAACCCCTCCTTAAAACAAACTTTTGCATAATCATAAAGGAGAAAGCATTAAATGGGGAGAAAAATGCTTCTAAACTGTCCAATTTGTAATAAATTCTTAAAAGAAAGGGGTGAACAAATCATTGGAGGCGTTTATAACATTTCCTGCTATGATTGCGGTTCCTTCTGCATTGAACTTGAACTTTCTCAAATTATGCGCCGCAAGTATTTAAGCTTTAACCTTGAAGTATCAACAGGCCGAGAAAACTATGAAGAAAACATTAAAATTTTTCGTGATTTTATTCGTTTTAATCAACATCCAATTCTGACACAATCAGCCATCAACGAAATGATCTTTCTGCGCCGTCCTTAGCTTGGATTGTAAGATCCAATTCATAATTAAATGGAAGGGGATAATTTTGTACACCATGACCACAGCCTCTTAACCTATAAACAGGGAAGGACATAGAGTGGGCAAATCGTTGGATAACATCCCAAACAAGCGAAGACCCGTCCGATTCCTCTCCCTTAACAAAATCTCCGAATAAGACAGCTCTTACCCCAACAAAAAGCTGTGCTTGTTCAAGGTGTGAGAGTATTCGGTCAATGTGATATCCACGTTCATTAACATCCTCGAAAAAAACAATTTTATTTTCCCCCTTTAATTGCCATGGAGTACCAATAGATGTTTGAATAAGGGAGAGATTGCCCCCCACAACTTTTCCCAAAATGCTCGCTTTGCTTGCACCTGCTGAGTTTAAAGGAATTAAAGGGGGTAATAAATATGCTGAAAGACCTTCATCAAATATACGCACTGTACGTTCAATAGAATCTCGATCAACACTTTGTTTAACAAACTGCGCACCAACAGGACCATGAATGGAGGGCCAATCCCACACTTGATTTAAAAATATATGAAGTGCTGTTCCATCGCTTATGCCATAGAATATTTTCTTTTTTTCTGGTTTTGACAATTTAAGAAGCATAGGCATAAGGCGCGTTAAACCATACCCACCCCTTATCATCATAATCTCATCTGCCTCAGAAATCAGCGCCTCTTTCAAATATTTAAAGCGCATTTCATCCGAATTTGCACAAAGGAGGTCTTCTCCTAATATATCTTTTGGAACTGTTATTTTCCTCCCCAAGGATTCAAAATACAGGCGGGTTAAATCCACCATCTCATGGGGAAATGAGCCTGAAGGAGCAATCAAATACATGTGTTTCATGGCACCTCGAGAGAACAAATTTAAGGGACTAATGTCTATTCACTAATAACAACATTAAGACTTGTGCCTGTAAAGCTATAAACTCTTCTACTACACTTCTCAACGTAAAAAGGTTGAGAAACCGCCTTAATCAGGGGACAGAACATACCCAATGTGGCGCACCGTTTGCAAATAACGCGGTTGACGAGAATCATCTCCAATTTTCCTCCGCAAACGCGTAATTTGGACATCAATGGTCCGCTCACTGACTCTGTGACCTATACGTTGAGCTAAATCTTCACGAGAAAAAGGCTTATGTGGACTTTGAGCAAGAATTTTTAATAAAACCAATTCGGTTGACGATAAAAAGATAACATCATCACCTTTAATCAAAAGCCCTGTTTCAAGATTAAATCGATAGTCCCCCAATTTTAACTCCTTAGGAGCACTAACTTTGGAGGAAGAGCGTCGTAAGATTGCTCGAAGGCGGGCAAGGAGTTCACGAGGTTCAAAGGGTTTAGTTAAATAATCATCAGCTCCAATCTCAAGTCCATGAATACGATCATCGACTTGGTCACGTGCTGTTAAAAATAAAATGGGAATCGACCCCATTTTATTTTCTTTCTTTCCCTGTTCTTTTTGGATGAGATTTGTTGCTAACGACAAACCATCTTCACCTGGCATCATAATATCGAGAATAATGAGATCTGCTGATTGGCTGGCCAAATATGCGCGTGCCTCTGCTGCGTTGGCTGCAGAAGAGACCAGAAAACCGCTTTCACTCAAGAATTTAACTAACAATTCCCGAAGTCGGCGATCATCATCAACCACAAGAAGCCGAGAACCTATAGGAGAATTTTTCATTTTTAACCATTCAATAAGACACTTGGGAATAACCTATATTATATGCTAAGCAAGAACAAGAGATGAAACAAACTGAAGGACAAAGGATCATATGACAAAATTTGATGTTGTCGTCATCGGGGGTGGCCCTGGGGGGTATGTTGCAGCTATCAGAGCAACCCAACTAGGATTTTCTACTGCTTTAATAGAAAAAGAACATTTAGGTGGAGTTTGCCTAAATTGGGGATGTATCCCTACAAAAGCTCTTTTGCGAACAGCTGAAATTAAAACTCTCATTTCTCACGCCGCAGATTATGGTCTCAAAGTTGGACCTGTAACTGTTGATTTAAAAACAGTTGTGAATCGTTCTAGAAAGATTGCTGAGCAGTTGGCAGGAGGCATTAAGCATCTTTTAAAAAAAAATAAAGTAACTGTCATTGAAGGCCATGCGCGCTTAAAAGGCAGTGGAAAGATTATGGTTGATTCATTAGGGGGTCCTCAAGAAATTTCAGCGACACATACAATTCTAGCCACAGGTGCCAGCGCGCGCTCCTTGCCAGGTTTAGAGCCTGATGGTCACCTCATATGGGCTGCGCGTCATGCTATGATTCCAGAGACTCTCCCAAAATCCCTTTTAATCATTGGATCTGGGGCCATTGGCATTGAATTTGCAAGCTTTTATCGTACCCTTGGAGCAGATGTAACTGTGGTGGAGCTTCAAAATCGCATTCTGCCCCAAGAAGATGAAGAAATATCAAACCTTGCTCAAAAAGCTTTTGAGAAACAAGGGATTAAATTTTTACTTGGAGTCTCTGCTGAAAAGGTAGAAAAAGGCAAAAACTCTGTCACAATAACTCTCCAGGGCAAACAACAAACTTTTGATCGCGTTATTTTAGCTGTTGGAATCGTAGGAAATACAGCAAATCTTGGCCTTGAAAAAACGAAAGTTAAAATTAATCGCGGCCAGATTGTAACTAATGAGTGGTCCCAAACTGACGAGCCTCATGTTTATGCGATCGGAGATGTGGCGGGTCCACCTTGGCTCGCACATAAGGCAAGCCATGAAGCTATTATTTGTATTGAGAAAATTGCTGAAATGCCAAATGTCCATCCTCTCAATACGCATAACGTGCCAGGATGTACTTATAGTTTACCTCAAATCGCAAGCATTGGTTTAACAGAAGCGCAAGCAAAGGCTGCCGGACATGAAATTAAAATCGGACGCTTCCCCTACAAAGCTAATGGAAAAGCTTTAGCCTTAGGAGAAACGGAAGGATTAGTTAAAACCCTCTTTGATGCAAAAACTGGCGCTCTTTTGGGAGCCCATATGATTGGCTCTGAAGTTACGGAGTTGATCCAAGGATTTGGCATCGCAAAAACTTTAGAAACAACTGAAGCAGAACTAATTCACACTATTTTCCCTCACCCAACATTATCTGAAATGATGCACGAGTCGGTTCTGGATGCTTATAACAGAGCAATCCATTTTTAAGAGGTAGAAAATGACGACACTCGGCATGCAAAGAAAACCTGATTGGATTCGCGTCAAAGCGCCTGTTTCAAAACAATATCAGGAAACCGTTTCTTTAATGCGCACTCACAAGCTCAATACAGTTTGTGAAGAAGCTGCCTGTCCTAACATTGGAGAATGTTGGGCTAAAAAACATGCAACCATTATGATTTTAGGGGATGTTTGTACCCGTGCATGCACTTTTTGTAATATTAAGACAGGACGTCCTGATCAACTTGATCCCCATGAGCCCGAGCGCGTCGGTGAAGCTGTCGGTAAAATGGGACTTTCACATATTGTCATCACGTCTGTAGATCGAGATGATTTGGAAGATGGGGGCGCAGGCCATTTTGCACAAACCATCCAGGCAATTCGAAAAACAACACCCCTTACAACAATTGAGATTCTTACACCTGATTTCTTACGCAAAGAAGGTGCACTCGAAACTGTGGTTAATGCACGGCCAGATGTTTATAATCATAACTTAGAAACCGTACCACGGCTTTATTCAGAAGTGCGTCCTGGAGCGCGCTATTTTCATTCTTTACGTGTTTTAGACCAGGTAAAAAAAATTGATCCAACTCTTTTTACCAAATCTGGTATTATGGTGGGGCTTGGAGAACAAAAGAATGAAGTCTACCAAGTTATGGATGATTTGCGTGCAGCCCATGTTGATTTTATTACCATAGGTCAATATTTACAGCCCACCCCCAAACATCATCCCGTTATGAGTTTTATTACACCTGAAGAATTTGAAGAGTATGCGGCAATGGCACGAGGAAAGGGTTTCCTTATGGTCTCAGCTTCTCCTCTTACCCGCTCCTCCTATCATGCAGGAGATGATTTTGCAAAGTTAAAAATGGCACGGGAAAACTCTTTAGCAAAAAATTTTGGTAAAGGAAATTAAATGCCCCAACATTTTGAACATCGCATCCTTCCCTACCCTGCCGATGAATTTTACCATATCGTTACACAAGTAGAACAATATCCTCATTTTGTTCCTTGGCTTTCAGACGCTCAGATCATTGAATATACAGATCGAGGCTTTATTGCAGACCTTACAATTGGTTATTTATTTTATAAAGATACTTTTCGTTCAGAGGTACTTTTAACCCCTCAAGAACGTATTGACATCCATTATATAAGTGGTCCCTTTAAGCATCTTCACAATTGCTGGACATTTAAACCTACTCCCTCAAATGGGGTTGAGGTCACCTTTTCCATAGATTTTGAGTTCAAGTCTACTCATTTCCAGCGACTTATGAATGATATTTTTAGATATGCCGTTGGAAAAACAGTCACAGCCTTCGAGCACAGAGCGCATTCATTACGCTTTAGAAAACGATATTAAAATAATAAAAAAATATGTAGAGAGGCATAAAATTTATGAAAATTGCAGTTGTGTTAAAAGTTCCCATTTTCTCTTTTTTGTTTTTCCTCACAATGACCAGTTTTAGCGCATTGGTGGCAAGAGAAGAGGTTTACGATATAAAGGTTAAACCTTATGAACTCGAACGCGAAGAGTTTCACAAACAAACGAAAAAAAACGATCCTGTTTATGAAGCTTTCATGTTCTTCACAACTCTTGAAAAACCTGCAGAGAACGTAATTCATATAGGAACATTCCTTGCGGGGTTTTGGATCGGTACTTGTAAGTATTGTGCCCCAGATAGACCCATTGAAAAATCATATTTTACTGATGTTATTATCCTATGGCAAATGATCGGGCTCATTCCAAATCTAGGTTCTTATTGTAACGAGGAACAAAGAAAAGGTTTAGAAAAATTTTTGCTTTCGACTTATTTTTTGTTGATAGATGACTTAAAGGAAGTATATCTAGAGATTGGCTCATGGACAGCACGGGAGACATTTCCTACTAAGTTTCGAGATCTTTTAGATTCTCAAGTTAAAGAAATTGCATCCATATTTGCCAGTGAAAAAAGTCCCCAGGATGTTACTTATCAAGATACTTTAAAAGCCGTAACGCAGAAAGTGAGAACTTTAATCCCCCAACTTTCACAAGTAACAGCCTAGTCATGTGAAAATATATTTGTATTCTTCTTGAACCATTGTATCTGATCTGGTATTCAATGAAGACAGTTATGGATAAGGATTAAGCGGTCGTGGCGGAATTGGTAGACGCGCAGCGTTGAGGTCGCTGTGGTGGAAACATCGTGGAAGTTCGAGTCTTCTCGACCGCACCACTTTTCATAATTAATCTAACTCGCTATCATACTTAGTATGTTCATATACTGATAGCTGGAAACTTCCAGAAAATGGTCATAAGGAAAGAGGCATGAAACCGGATATTTATAAAGAATCTCTTGATTACCATCGCAACCCCACTCCTGGAAAATTATCCATACATCCTACAAAACCTTTAGCTGACCAACGTGATTTAGCCCTTGCTTACTCTCCTGGCGTGGCTGCTGCCAGCCGAGCCATTGCCCAGTCTCCCGACGAGGCTGCATCTCTAACAGCAAAAAGTAATCTCATTGCTGTGATTTCCAATGGAACGGCTGTTCTTGGTCTTGGTAATATTGGTCCCCTTGCAGCTAAGCCCGTCATGGAAGGCAAAGCCGTACTCTTCAAAAAATTTGCTGGTATCGACGTGTTTGATCTGGAAATCAATGAAAATGATCCTGATAAATTAGTAGATATGATTGCTGCATTAGAACCCACTTTTGGAGGAATCAATTTAGAGGATATTAAAGCACCAGAATGCTTTTACATTGAAAAAAAATTGCATGAACGGATGAAAATTCCTGTTTTTCATGATGACCAACACGGGACTGCCATTATAGTTGGCGCTGCAATTCTCAATGGTCTTAAATTAGTCAATAAAGACATCTCAAGCGTTAAACTGGTAACTTCGGGAGCAGGCGCAGCAGCTCTGGCGTGTTTAGATTTATTGGTTGCTTTAGGACTCAATCCCCAGAATGTCATCTTATCTGATAGTAATGGAGTCGTTCATAAAAAGCGGAAAGACATTGATGAAAGCAAACGCCGCTATGCCATTGAAACTTCTATCAGCACACTAGAAGAAGCCCTGGAAGGTGCAGATGTTTTCCTTGGTCTTTCCATCGGCAATGTAGTTTCAAGTGACATGATCTTGAAGATGGCTGGAAATCCTTTAATTTTAGCCTTAGCCAACCCTGATCCTGAAATACTTCCAGAAATTGCTAGACAAGGGCGTCCAGACGCTATTATTGCAACGGGGCGAACTGATTACCCTAATCAAGTTAACAATGTTTTATGTTTCCCTTTTATTTTCAGAGGTGCGCTAGATGTGGGTGCCACAACCATTAACCAAGAAATGAAAATTGCTTGCGTTAAAGCCATTGCCAATCTCGCCCAAGTAGAAGGATCAGATGTAGTTTTTAATGCTTATGATGGTGAAATGCATAGTTTTGGACCAAATTATATTATCCCTAAGCCTTTTGATCCGCGCCTCATTATGGAAATCGCCCCTGTCGTTGCTCAAGCAGCCATGGATACTGGTGTCGCAACGCGCCCTATTGCTGACATGGATGCTTATAGACAAAAAATGAGTGAATATGTTTATCGTTCTGCCATGGTCATGAAACCTATATTTCAACAGGCTAAAAAGAATCCAAAACGCGTTGCTTTTGTCGAAGGCGAAGATATGCGCGTCTTACGCGCAACCCAAATTCTTGTTGATGAAGCAATGGCAAAACCTATTTTAATTGGTAGACCCCAAGTCATAGAGACACGCCTTAAAAGATTAGGTTTGCGCATTAAACCAGGTGTAGATTTTGAAATTATAGATCCTAATAAAGATAGTCGTTATGATCATTATTGGAACGCTTATCATCAACTGATGGAACGCAAAGGCATCTCTCCAGATGTTGCAAGGATTCTCACACGAACAAGCCCTACCGTCATTGGTGCCTTAACTGTCCACCTTGAAGATGCTGATACAATGTTATGTGGTGCCATTGGTCGTTATCATATTCACCTTGATCATATTCGCCAAATTTTTGATTTTGATAATGATAACAGCAAGGTCATGGCCGCGTTAGGAGTGCTCATACGTGAAGATGGTGTGTTGTTTGTATGTGATCCTTACGTGAATTCCGATCCCACCATGGAACAAATTTGTCAAATGACTCTCATGGCTGCTGATCAAGTACGGCGATTTGGAATCACCCCCAAAGTGGCTCTCCTTTCCTATTCAAATTTTGGATACGGATCCACCGAATCTGCAACAAAAATGCGCCTTGCAACTGCTTGGCTTCATGCGAATGTGCCTGACTTAGAGGTTGAGGGGGAAATGCACGCTGACGCTGCCTTATCAGAATCCATACGTAAACAAATATTTCCTAACTCAAAACTTCATGGAGAAGCAAATCTTCTCATAATGCCATGCTTAGACTCAGCAAATATTGCCTTCAATATGGGAAAATCTTTATGGAATGCTCTCACGGTTGGCCCTATCCTCATGGGATGTCCTAAACCTGCTCACATAGTAACACCTTCTGTGACCCCGCGTGGCCTTGTTAATATGGCGGCCCTTGCGGTGGTTGACGCAGCCTCTAAAAGAGAATAGAAAAGAAAAAAGCTAATTTGTGGCCCACAAACAATAAAGATTGACCTTTTAGACACATTTCAGCTATAAACTAGAGTCAAAAGTTTATTTATTTACTATTAAGGTGAGTTATGGCCGACCATACATCTTCGAAAAAAGCTATTCGACAAATAAAGACACGTACTGCGCGCAATCAGATCCGTATCAGCCGAATCCGTACGTTTGTTAAGAAAGTCGAATCTCTTCTTGCTGCAGGGAACAAGTCAGAAGCCGTTGTTGCTTTACGTGAAGCAGAAGCTGAAATAATGCGTGGTGCAAATAAGGGTATCATGCATAAAAATACTGCTTCTCGCAAAGTTTCACGTCTTACTAAAAGAGTTAAGGCCTTAGCGACCGCTTAACCAAGCTGGAGCTTTTCATGTCTACCCTAACAACTGACGTGGTTATCATTGGTGCTGGTCCAGTGGGTTTATTCGCTGTTTTTGAATGCGGTATGCTCAAATTAAAATGCCAAGTCATTGATGCTCTCGATATGATAGGAGGCCAATGTACTGCCCTTTACCCTGAAAAACCCATCTATGATATCCCAGCTCATCCTCATGTCTCAGGCGCAGATTTAATTGAAAACTTGCGCCAACAAATTGAGCCATTTCAACCCACCTATCATTTAGGACACCAAGTAACGACCCTCTCTCCTACCGAAGAGTCTGGTAAAAATTGGTTAATTACGACTTCTAAAGGTACTCAAATTCAAGCAAAGTCTATTATCATTGCAGCTGGTGTAGGAGCGTTTGGCCCAAACCGACCTCCATTAGATGGCATTGAGGAATATGAGGGAACAAGCATTCATTATTACGTTGGCTCCCGGGAAACATACCGAGATAAAAGAATTGTCGTTGCTGGGGGAGGAGATTCTGCAGTGGACTGGGCTCTGTCCTTAAGCGAAGTTGCAAGTCATGTCTCAGTGGTTCACCGTCGTCCAAAATTCCGAGCCGCACCCGAAAGTGAAGCACGCCTTAAAGCTTTAGCAGATGCAGGTACAATTGATCTCATTATTCCTTACCAATTATCTGGCTTAGAAGGAAATAAGGGGCATCTCACAGCCGTAAATGTTCAATCATTTGAAGGAGAAACAAGAACAATCCCTGCTGACATATTGCTTCCTTTCTTTGGGCTGTCCATGAATTTAGGTCCCATTGCAGAGTGGGGCTTGGGTCTAGAAAATCATCACATTGCAATTGATCCTCTGACAGCGCAAACCAATCGTCCGGGAATTTATGCAATTGGAGACATTGCCACCTACCCCAATAAACTTAAACTAATTTTGACAGGCTTTGCCGAAGCAGCTCAAGCTGCCCATGCAATTCGAAAGTTTCTTTATCCAGAAGAAATTTTGCACTTCGAATATTCCACTACGAAGGGTATCCCAACCCCTACTGCAAGTGCTGCCTAATACAAATTATCAAAATTATATAATTAAATATTTTTTGTTGAACTTATGATTTTTTATAATTATGTATATTAATGAATCAACATTATAAGGAATATATAAAATTATGGCTTTATTAAATAAAATTATCTTTTATTATAAAAACACTTTCAACTTTTTTTTAATAATTGGTTGGTTTTCTTTTTTAACCCATAGTATTTGCGCTGGAGGTGCATCTCTTCCCCTTAGAGAGGACGACCAGCAACTTTATGACAAAGGCATTCATGCTCGAAATGAAGGCCATTGGGAGGAAGCCAAGAGGCATTTCAAGCCCCTTGCAAAAAAAAATAATCCAAAAGCTCAACATAATTTAGCCTATTGCCTTCATAATTTAGGTGACGAGGAAAATGCCTACCGTTGGTATTCGAAAGCAAGTAAGCAGGGATTAGAAGCTTCGAAGAATAACCTAAATAAGATGAACCTATTTTATTTATTGTTACCCAATGAAATAATTGCCCACGTCGTTTCTTACTTTGATATGCAACAACTTGCGAGTTTTAATGCCACTTCTTCACGAGCTAATAAAGTTGTGAAGTTTGTCGTCACCCACACTAATTTCTTAACATCCCAAAACCCTTATGCTCTTCAATTCAAAGCTAGGTTTAATGGTATGCAATTTACGCCTATGCCGATAGAAATCAGATTGGCAACAGTAGCCACTGTGACAGATTGCTCTATCGAAGCCCATTTTCGCCATACTACCCACCTAAGAAATATTGTTGATGGAACCCCTTTAATAAGGGGCGCAGCCCGTATGTATTTTGTACATAACCCTCTCCTTGAATTAGAAGCCGAAGAACTCGTGCCAACAAGTGGAACTTTATATAGAGACTTTTTCATTAACATTGTTGCTGCAACCCCCTTAAAACTGGGGGGTAAACTGACCTATCAGCTTCCCTATCCAATTCATTTCCCTAAGGGGACTAATACAAGCGATTGTTCCTTTATGGTAAAAAAGGGGGGCATAAACTGTGGAAAATTAAATTTTTATGATCATGGCAATGCATTAGCAGACGCTATTGATACTTTTGATGGTGAATTATTCACAATAAGAACATTAGACGCTCACAGCCTTATCCAAGAACGTAAAAAATCTCGACTTAGGTCACCAAAAATCTATCCAGGGTTACACGAGGTTTGTCCCGATGCATTTATTTTTTCAACATCTTCAGATGTAAAATATTCACAATTTGATTATATTTCTTCAAAAAAACCTTTGATCTATATATCGAAAACAATTCCTGACATGACCCTGCTCCAGGAAGTATTACCTGATTTTTCCCATAGTATTTCTTTTATTGACCCTACATGTCATCAATCAGGCGTATATTGTAAAGGGCCTTTAGTATTAGCAAAAGGCTTTGAGGTCTCTACAAATTCTGATCTCACGCTCTCAGGTGTGTTTCCCTTATTTAATCATGCCCTTTTTATAAGATCATCTGCTTCTTTATGGATATTAGGACCAACAATTAATTGTGGTAGTTCCTTAACTATAAGAGGCCGGGATGTCTATTACGGTCCATTTAATCCCTCACAAAAACCTGATGGCATGCCTGAAAGTCATTGGAATGCCCTTGTTAGATATTTTCAAACTGCAAGGCAAATTCAACGATGAGCTCAAGGCTCCTGCAATGGAACCGTACAGGTAATTGTTGTTCCCTGACCTTGTGAAGAATCAATTTGGATATCTCCCCCATGGAGTTCTATAAGACTTTTGACGAGAGAGAGGCCAACGCCTGCCCCAATAGGTTTGGACTTATGATAATGTGGTCCTCGTTCAAAAATTTTGAAGATACGTGCTCGATCTTCATCACTAATACCAACACCCGTATCGTGCACTGATAAACATAGTTCCTGTCCCTGATCCTTCGTGAAGGCTTTGAGTTCAATATGACCGCCCGAAGGAGTATATTTAATAGCATTACTTAAAAGGTTAAAGATGGCCTGCTTGAGGCGTCGTTCATCACCCATAAACGTCTGTATCTGTGATTTGTTCTCGTGGAAAATTTCAAGACCTTGGTCATGGGAGCGGTTATAAACAAGGCCAACAACACTTGTTAAAAATGCATCCAAATGGATGGGTTGTTGCGCGAGTGTCATTTGACCAGCTTCAATACTTGCTAAGTCTAAAATATCATTAATAAGAGCTAATAACCGCTGAGCTGAATCTACGATACCTTGGCAATAATTAATCTGACGCTCATTGAGCTGGCCAAAGTATTGATTTATCAAAATTTCAGCAAACCCAATAACAGTATTTAAAGGAGCGCGCAATTCATAGGAAACATGGGAAAGAAAATCTGATTTTATACGATCAGCTTGTTCCAAAGCTTGGTTACGTTCTTGAAGTGCTTGCTCAAACCTCCATCGATCCGAAACGTCTATGAAGCTCAACAAATGTGATCCATCTGGTAAGGGAACATAGGCATATTGAATCATGGATTTATCTGCTCGACTAAAGCGTCCCGTCTTAGGAACACGTTGACTAATAATGGTCAAAAGACGCACTTGGAAATTTTTCCACTCCTCTTCAGATGAAAAAGATGGACCGATAAGATCTAACAGTTCAGTGGCATGACGGCCAGGCGTAATGTTGGTCATATCCACCTGCCATATGCGTGCTGCAGCAGGATTAGTAAGTCGTAACCGACTATCACTACCTAAAACAATAATTCCTTCATAAAGATGGTCGAGTGTTTCTTTTTGTACTGCAATTAAAGTATTATACCTGCGTTCAAGGGCAAGCTTATCTGTGACATCATCATACATAAATAACAACCCACCCAACGGATGGGGCACAATGAGAAGACGTAATATCTGATCATCGGGCTGATGTACTAATTCTTGGAGCGGCTGTAGAAGTGTCTTAAATAGCTGCAACCTTCCTCTCTTGAAGGCTTGAAAATCTGGGTATTCTGGCAGTTTACGCCGCTCTCTCATATCTTGAAGAACATCTGTAAATGTAGGCTTTGTATTAAGCCAAGTTTCTTCAAATCCGAACAACTTCATATATGCGTTGTTAAAGAACTCAAGGCGCGTATCAACACCAAACACAGCTATGGGTGTTGAAAGCTGATGTAAGACTTCTTGGTGAGCTATAATGTGTTTGGTTAGGTCAGAAGACAATTCTTCACTATCAGTTAAGTCAAGCGCATAACCAACCGTTGCCCCATTTTCATGGGGCGCCTCTGTCATTTCAATCAACCGACGAAAACCATCAATGACTATATGGCCTCGTTGACTTTGACTTTGTCCACTGTTGCGTACTTTAATTGCCAAATGATGGGGACTTGTGCTTCGGAATTTTTCGATAAGCTCTTTATGCTCAAGTGCTACTTGCTCAGGTGTACTTTCTACAGCGCCAGCATAGGCTTGATTACAAAAAATAATTTGATTTTCAGTATTACGATACCACAAAGCAACTGGTACGACATCAATCATTGCTTGCAGAATTTGATGTTCTGCCCGCAAAGATTTCACTTCGGCTGTTAAGCGTTGGGTTTCATAGGCTTTATCGGTAATATCTATCACAGACAAAACTATGAGAGCATGAGGATTCTGTATGACGCGCATGCCTTCCACTTGAACAAGCCTGTTTTGGTTTAGAAGCTTCAATTGGTGTGTGAAGCTTTCATTTGATTGGCGAGTATTTTGTATGGCCTGATCTAAAAGAAATGCAGATTGATAATCAAATTGGTTTGTCACATCTACAACTTCTATAGGATGTGCAAGATTAAGACCTAACAATGATGCAAAGGACGTAGTGCACTGAACATGCGTTTCAGACTCTCGCCACCAACAACGTGCCTCAGGTGCTGATTGTAAGATTTTCATAAAATCATTACATTGTTGAGACGTGATTTGGTGTTGGTCATATAAATGTCTTAGGTATGTCATTACTGGCAATCCAATAATGCCAATAATTCCTAAGATCAAGCCAAGAAGCTCAAACCAATTTAGCATCGGAGATGTTGTTATAAGCCAGTTTAACACACCCAAGAGCCTATTTCTTTATTGTCAGTAAAAGTCCATAAGGAATTCTAACAATATTTTTATAATTTCGGATAGCTCAAAAGGTTGAAAAAGGAGTCTTACAGCGTTTTCCCTATGACAATTGCAACATCTCCCATACGATTTGCAAATCCCCATTCATTATCATACCAAGAAAGAACCCGACAGAATCGTCCTGATATAACTTGCGTTTGGGTCGTATCAAAAACTGAACTTGCAGGATGATGGTTAAAATCTACTGAAACTAAGGGTTCGCTCACAGCATCTAAAATACCTTTTAATTTTCCTTTTACAGCATTCTCTATAAGAGAGTTAATTTCTTCAACGGTTGTTGCCCTTTGAGTAGTAAACGTAAAATCAATGAGAGAAACATTAGGTGTTGGAACCCGAATGGCACATCCATCCAATTTTCCTTGAAGAGCAGGCAATACCAACCCTAAAGCCTTTGCAGCTCCAGTAGATGTTGGAATCATTGCCATGGCAGCAGCGCGCGCACGGCGTAAGTCCTTATGAAGCGTATCAACAAGCCGTTGGTCTCCTGTATAAGAATGGATCGTCGTCATATATCCAGCTTCAATACCTATGCCAGTGTGCAATACATCTGCAACAGGTGCTAAACAATTTGTTGTACATGATCCATTAGAAATCACAGTGTGTTCTGAAGTAATATTTTGATGATTAACCCCATAAACAACTGTGATATCTGCTCCGGTGGCAGGCGCAGAAACCAAAACTCGTTTGGCTCCTGCAGTAAGATGTTTTGCTGCTGCTGCTCTTTCAGTAAAGTGACCCGAGCACTCCAGAATAATATCAGCCCCTAAGCTTCCCCATGGTAATTTTTCAGGATTAGGTTCTGCAAGAACCTTTATTGGGTCACTCCCTACATTTAAAGAATCTCCTGTAGTTGAAACGGCACCGGGAAATCGCCCATGAACAGAATCGTATTTTAGCATATGCGCATTATCATTAATCGAACCTAAATCATTAATGGCAACGACACGGATATCTTTTCGCTCACTTTCGACAAGTGCCCTTAAAACCATACGCCCAATACGACCAAAACCATTAATAGCGACCTTAATAGCCATTCTTCCCTCTTTCCTCTTGAAAATTCTTATACGCCTACCGAGAAGGATTCTATACGTGGGAATTAGCTTTGCGCAATAGCTGTTTATATTTTTTTGCTGATTAATGCTCATCGCAATAAAAGATATTTGTAAATTATTCATTCTCATAATAGGCTTATTTATAGGATGCTAAATATTCATTAATTTAGGGATTTTTTTCGTGATCTCTCAATTCATTGATTTCAGCGTAAAGACATTCAAAATTAAAGAATTGTCTTCTATTTTCCAATCTTGGAAGAGTCGTATCCTTAATTCTATTTCAAAAAATTATTATAACCTAAAACGCTTTTTATCTCCCCTGGGATCAGTTTTATCAAGGGTGTATTTTGTCTTGGTATTTGTTGTTTCCAAAATATGTGAAGCATTAACCTTTATTATTGAGTCAACTGCAGAGTCAATTTTATTTATTTTATGCAAAATCTCTAATTTTTTCAAATATATAAATAGAAAAATATATGTCTGGAGAATTTTATCTGCTCGAAACCAATGGTACCAAGGGAAAAAGGGAAATTTTTACAACCCTAAACTTCAAGCAAGTATTTATCCCTCTTGGGAATGTACGTGGAATATGGTTCGGTCGAATACTCACTACAAAGGTTTTGATTCAAAAGACTATGCTCAAGAAGTTGCATTTAAGATGTGGATGAAAAAACGTCTTTTAAAAAAGCGCCTTGATTCAATAAATAATGATATATTGATTCCTTTAAACTTGAAGCAAAAAATTGTTTCACATAGAGTCCGCACACGTTCAGCTAATTTTTATGATACGCAGCAAATTTTAAATCTTCTTGGACAACTCGGATATTCAAAAACGGATGAAGATATGAGGTTACGTATCCAAACATATGCTGACCACTCTTTTCATCAAATTATAGTTGCTGAAAAAGGAAAGAAGGTTGTTGGGTTCATTGCCTTTGTCATGTATGACTCATTTGTTTCTGAGGGAAAAAGATGCCACATTGAAGGACTTGTTATTGATTCAAAATATGCAAATTTAAAAACACGACAAAAACTCATCGAAGCAGCAGAAGTGTTTGCAAGACAAAATAGCAGTAAAGTTATTGATCTTACGACAAGCGTTTTATGTAGCAAAAATGGTGTCCATGATTTTTACAAATTTTTGGGATATCAAAATGAAGGGACTTCGGCAAGGATCTATCTGAGAAAAGTATTGTAAACGTGCCATTCAACAATGTTCCACCTTTTTTCTTAAATCTTAGTCATTACCATAATAAAATGTGGATAAACAAGTTTACGAACCTTCATAACATTATCTAGAAGAAATCCTAACTTTTGACACCACTCTATATATTCTGCTAATGGTCGCTCATAAGACTTTTGTCTATTCACCACTAAATCATGCAGCTTATTAAAGAAAACCAAAGGACTTGAGGCATCAATGTCTTTTAAAACAAGCAGACTTCCCTTTCTCATTTTTTTATGAATTTTCATTAAAAAGTTGAACTGTTCTTTAGGGTGTATATGATGCAGTACATCATTGAGAAAAATCATATCATAGTGTTCCCAATTGGAAATGGTTGTGGGATCACCGTTAAAATGAGCAATATCAATATTAGTTTTTCCTTGTTGGACCAAAATTTTTTGAGCTTTATTTACCGTTGCAGAACAAACATCAACACCCTTTAAATTTTTTTTCTCTGCATCTAAGCTCATTAAAAAAGTTCCTAACCCACATCCAATATCTAATATGGTCTGATGGGGTTGTGCTAATTGAATTAGAATTTCTTGTGGTAAAATAAAATGTCGAAACTTGATTTTTATATGATCCATGAAACTGAGCATTGTTAGCTCCTTTCTTTATTACCCTGTGTCTTTTCTTCAACTCGAAACTGTGAGATTTGATAAAGTCCAATTACAATCGCAATTGTTAAATAAGGATGTATATAGCGAATAAGCGGTGTATAAAAGAGATGAACAGATAGACCACTGAATGTTGCCAAAGCAAGAGATTTGATAATTTTTGTTTGCCCTCTAAAGGTTATCCAAAGACAACCCAACCAAGCTATCACATAATGTGGATAAACCTGCTTAAAGTGCGTTAAGAAGCGACTGCTCTCTACCAAGTTTTTCTCAAAATCGAGAAAATAACTTAAAACCTGCTGATACATTCCAAGAGTTAAAGATACATTTTGAGGAATTTCGGAAGCCTTGGAAATGAGATAAAACTCACCTCCTATATAATTATGAATCGGTATAAGGATAACTGGGGACAAGCCAAAGAGCATTATAACTCGTGACATCCAAGATTGAGTGGTAAAAGTTGTGGTAATCAAATGAATAACAGCAATAACGCTTACAAAAACTAGTAGATTGGGACGGATTGAAATGCTGATCGAAAGCAAAAAGAAAGCAATAAATCCCCAACCGATTTTATTAATTGATTTTGATAATAATGTGAGGGATATGAACAAAAATGCATACGCAACACCTTCTCCATAAAGATTTATGAAAGATTTTTGATACAGCTTTTGACTTAATCCACAGCCATCAAGCAAGTAAAAAAAGGTTATTAGAGTGAGTGATATTCCAACAGATTGTCGGAGGAAAAAGGAGAAAAATCGATAAAAAATAATGGGGACGAAAAGTAAAAGGCATGCTTGGAAAATATATGCATTACCAAATATGAGGAGTTCCAAAAATCTGAGATAGCGCATACCAGGCATAAAGTAAAATACGTGTTCTGGAGACATTAAAGCTTCACGCCAATTTCCCTTCGCCCATTCTTCTAACATAAGGTAAGCATATCCGTCATGAATGACTCCATCCATTCCGCCACGGGCAAGAACTCCCCATCGTAAAACTTCACTGAAATCAAACCAAAATAAAATGACAGACAAGATTAAAAAGAAAGTTTGAATACTCCAATCACGTGTAAATCTGATGGTAAAGAGACCATAAAAGAATAATCCTAAACCCAAAAATAAACTTCCTAAGCGGAAAGCATCAAAAAAATTATATTTTTCTGATTTTTTTAATCTCAATTGAAGATCATGGACGCCTGATTCATCCCACTTGCCCCCAAATCCATATAAAATATAACCAATGTGCTCTTTTTGAAGCGTTAATAAAATATCTTGTTTAGATGGTGAAATTTCTAACCGTTTCATTTCTTCATTAGGATTTTTCAAAAGAAATATCCCTTTCAAAAGAAGGGTCATATCAAGCATTTGAGGGGTTATTTCGTATCTTACAACAAAAGGTAATTCTTCACGTTTATAAGGACTATGATCTGGAATAAAATTAAAATCAGGTCGATTTATCCAACCACTACGCAGTGATAAAACTCCTTTGCTTATATCAATGGTATCAACCATACGCTTATTTATAAAACCCTGATGAAATCCATCGGCTGTCATAAAATATGGGTAGTTAAATTCATCTTTAAGAAATTTATTTAAAGGAATAAGATTTTGATGATCATCTATTAAAAGACGCTGTTGTTCTGGAATTTCAAGGTGAGGCACAAATCGCCCTAAACATAATATTCCAAATCCAAGCCAAACAAAAATAATTTTAGGAGACGTTCGTAAAACACCAAACAGTAAAAAATAAGCTGTAAGTAAAGCATACATATAGGCTGACACTCCAGCAAACGGAAGACCATGCGCACTATATGCAACACACAAAAATAAAAATTTGAACCAAAAGTTCTGGTTTCTTAAAACCATTTAAAACAGACCTGAAGCAAAAGCACCAAAGAGAATAATCAGACCTCCAGTTACATAGGATGCTTTGTCTTTAATGATGAATAAAACTGGATCTTGGTTCATTTGGCTACGAGTTGCAATCAACCACAAACGTAATTTCCAATAAAGCATGACATACGCAACTCCCCATAGAAATTCAGGATGCATATAAAGCTTTGTAACTTTTTCAGAATTTATGTAAAGCGTAAGAATTAATATGGAGAGCATTCCAGAGCTAATCCCTGCACATTTAAGCAAAAAATCATCATCCATTTGATAACCGCGCCGTGTCATAAGAGGCTGTTCTTTTTTCTGAATTTTTGTGATTTCCGCCACACGTTTTATAAAAGCCAGACTTAGAAAGAAGAAGATACAAAATGCCAACAACCAAGAAGAAGACTCAATTGAATTAATTATCTGTCCATATAAAACACGAATGGCATAGAGCGTACTTAAACAAAAAACATCAAGAACAGGTTGGGCTTTTAGAGAAAAGGAGTAAAGAAAAGTTAAGCCAATATATCCACCCAGAACCCAAAGACCTGATAAGTTCCATATGAAAGATATCAAAACAGAGAGGGTTAATAAAATGAGTGCTAAAGAAATTCCAGCATCCACTGTTAAATCACCTTTAGCAAAGGGGCGATTCTTTTTCTGTAAGTGATGCCTGTCATCTTCCACATCAACAAGATCATTAATGATATAAATTGATGACGCCGCGAGGGAAAAACAAACAAAACCAAATACAGCTGTTAAAATTGTTTGATAGTTTAATTGGTGACTTGTCAGTAATGGTAAAAAGATAAGTCCATTTTTTGTATATTGATGGAGTCGAAGTGCCTTAAAAAAGGGAGTAAATGATGAAGGAGTCTTAATTCTATGATAAGGCTTGCCATATTTCAAGTTTCCCACAACATAAGCTCTACGGACTTCTTTAAAAATTACCAAATCAGCTTTACTATCCCCAATATAATCAAAGGGACGCCCTTTCGCATATTTTTTCATCATCACAAGCTTTTTTGCACCCTTACAATTATAAGTATCGGTTGTTGCAAGAACAGCATCGAAAATTTTTAAATGATCAGCTATTTTTTGAGCAATAAATTCATGAGCAGCAGTTGCCAATACAATCAGCTGGCCCTCTTTTTTTGCTTGGTGAATAACTTTAAGTACATCTTCATTATAGGGAAGTGTTCCAGGGTCGATATCTGCTTTTTTTGCCACTGCACTTTTTACACCCTCTGGTCGGAACTTGTTTTGAAATAATGCTTTAATTGTAGCCCAAGGAGAAAGTGCAAGAGAACGAACAAATTGCTCACGAAAAATATCAGTCCGAATAAGAGATTCGTCTAAATCTACGAATAAAATATTTTTCATAGACGTACTATCCTTCCAACAATTTACTTCTAATATTCTCTGCAATGATTTCTGCTTTAAAGCCAAAATGGGCATAAAGTTGGTCATGAGGCGCCGAAGCTCCAAAGCCTTTCATTCCAACGATTATACCATTTTCACCGACGTATTTTTCCCACCCAAGGGGGCCTGCAGCCTCTATAGATACCCGAAGAGTTGTCGGGCTCATAACACTTTCTCTATAGGCTTTAGGTTGTTGATCAAATAAACGCCAACATGGCATCGATACTACTGCTGCATTTATACCAACAGCCTGTAATTTTTCTTGAACATTTAATGCGAGATGAACCTCAGAACCTGTTGCTATCAGCGTCACTTTTCGAGACATTTGACAATCACGCAATACATAACCTCCACGAGCACATAAATTATCAGAAGCTTTTTCTTCCCGGATCGTTGGCAAGCTTTGTCGTGTTAAGGCTAAAACCGAAGGTGTCTCCAGATGTTCCAAAGCCAAAGACCAACACTCTGCAGTCTCAATACCATCCGCTGGGCGAAAAACATTTAAATTTGGAATTGCTCTCAATGCAGCTAAATGTTCGATAGGTTGATGAGTAGGCCCATCCTCACCTAAACCAATTGAATCGTGCGTGAGAACATAAATGACGCGACGTTTCATAAGAGCAGATAAGCGTAATGCGGGGCGCATATAATCACTAAAAATAAGAAAGGTCCCACCATAAGGAATAAATGCCCCTGTTAGACTGAGGCCATTCATAATTGCCGCCATTCCATGTTCTCTGACACCATAATGAATATAGGATCCTGCAAAATCAGAATATGTAATAACTTTCTGAGCCTGTGCTTTAGTATTATTAGACCCTGTTAAATCAGCAGATCCACCAATTAACTCCGGCAATAAAGGAGTTAAAACTTCTAAAACTCGTTGAGATAATTGACGTGTTGCCTGTTTAGGTTTTTCTTTCTTTAACTGTTGAATTAGATCTCGGATATGTGTTGGCCACTGAGGAGAAAGGTTACCTTGAAGGCGTCTTTCTATTTCTTGACGAAAGGCACTTTCTTTAAAATTTGAAGCCCATTTTTTTGCTTTTTCAGAACCACGATTTCCAACCTTTCGCCAGGCAGTTAGGATTGATTCTGGAATCTCAAATGCCTCATAGGACCAACCTAGTGCAGCGCGCGTCGCAGCAACTTCTTCTGCTCCAAGGGGTGCCCCATGTGCTGCTGCCGTTCCTGCCTTTTTAGGTGCACCATATGCAATTTTTGTTCGACACGCAATCAGAGAAGGTTTATCTGTTTGTTGTGCCTTTCGGATCGCTTCCTTAATAGCTGTTTCATTATGACCATCTATGGCTTGGCAATGCCATCCGAGAGATTCAAATCTGCTAATATTTTGATCTGAAATTGCCAGGGAAGTTGGGCCGTCGATAGAAATATGATTGTCATCAAAAAAAACAACGAGATTGCTTAATTTTAGATGACCTGCAAGAGATGCAACTTCCTGGCAAATCCCTTCCATTAAATCTCCATCGCTGGCAATGACATACGTATGATAATCGAATAAATCAGGACCAAAATTTGCAGCAAGAACCTCTTGCCCCAAAGCCATACCAACGGCATTTCCTATACCTTGCCCTAATGGACCCGTTGTTGTTTCAATGCCTGAGGCGTGACCATACTCTGGGTGACCAGCTGTACAACTTCCTAATTGTCGAAACATTTTTAATTGTTCCAATGTCATATCCGGATAACCGGTTAGATATAACAGAGCATAGAGTAACATTGACCCATGTCCCGCAGATAAAACAAAACGATCTCGATTTGGCCACTGAGGATTTGTTGGATCAAAATTTAAAAAGTCACGAAAAAGAACTGTTGCTACATCCGCCATTCCCATGGGCAATCCAGGATGGCCAGATTGGGCGACTTCAACAGCATCCATTGCAAGAAAACGAATGGCATTGGCCATCTCATCGTGAGATAAAGCAGAAGAGCTTAATGAGGAAGAGGTCATAGAATCTGGTACTTTCATAATACCTATTCTAATACCAGAAATGAACACTTTTGAGGAGTGTTTTTATCCTTATTCTTATCTATAGATTTTCAATCGTTTTTCTTATTTGTCCAATTCCCCAATCTAATTCCTCGCGAGATATGACCAAAGGAGGGGCCAAACGAACGACTGTTTCATGTGTTTCTTTTGACAAGACACCATTCTCTTTTAATTTTTCACAAACAAGACGAGCGGAAGCATATTCTTTTTTAATGTCTAGACCAATCCATAAACCTTGCCCACGCACATCCTGAATACAGGGACTCTGGATGGCTTTTAATTGGAACATTAAATAATCTCCTAGTTCTGCACTGCGCTCAGGCAACTTCTCTTCTTCTGTCAATTCTAGTGCACGAAGAGCAACAGCGGCCCCCAAAGGGTTTCCCCCAAACGTAGAACCATGGCTGCCAGGTGTAAACACACGCATCAAATGATCTTTTCCGACAAGCGCTGATACTGGAAAGAATCCTCCCCCTAAGGCTTTTCCTAAAATCATTCCATCAGGCTGAACGTTTTCATGCTGACATGCAAACATCTTTCCCGTTCTTCCAAAGCCACTTTGAACTTCATCAACAATTAAGAGTACATTGTGTTTTTTACAGATATTTGAAACTTCAGTCAGCCAACCCTTGGGAGGAACAATTACACCTGCTTCTCCTTGTACAGGCTCAGTTAATACAGCACATGTATGCGGTGTTATTGCTGCTTCGAGAGCTTTTGTATCCCCAAAAGGAATCTCTTTAAAACCAGGCAGAAATGGCCCAAATCCATGTTTGTAATCTGTATCACTTGAGAAACTAATAATACCCGTCGTACGACCGTGAAAATTTCTTGCCATAACAATAATTTCAGCTTTGTTCTCAGGAATCTTCTTAACAAAGTAACCCCAGCGCCTTACGGCTTTAATAGTTGTTTCTACAGCCTCTGCCCCTGTATTCATGGGGAGTGCACAATCCATATTTGTCAAAAAACATAGCTTTTGAAGAAAAAGAGGTAATACATCTGTATAATAAGCTCGTGAACACATGGAAAGGCGGTTTGCTTGTTCTGTTAAAGCTGATAAAAGCTTTGGATTGCAATGACCATGACTAACAGCTGAATATGCGGACATCATATCCAAATATTTTTTACCCTCTACATCCCACACCCAAACGCCTTTACCTTCCGTAAGAACAACAGGAATTGGGCGATAATTATGTGCGCACCATTTTTCTTCCAACTCAATAAATTCTTGCGATGTTAAAGAGTTACTTCTAAAAGTTTTCTGCGTGTTTTCCATGATTTGTTCCTGTCATAGTGGTTATGAGTTTCCAAATTAATTGGCTTGTCTTATGCTCCTTATCCCTGTGGGGATTAAATTCCGTAATCTCAAGAGCTATAAAGGCTGGATCTTGTGCAATGGAATTTAATGCATGCGCAATCTCGCTATAGCGTAATCCCAATACTTCGGGTGTTCCTGTTCCTGGAGCCTCTTCCGGGTCCATCGCGTCAATATCAAGGCTTAAACCAAATCTTCTCGATGAAAGCTTGGCTCTTATTTCTTCAATAATTGAGTGTAATCCTCTGTCCTTAACCTCTTTTATTGGATAAATGCGAACACCCAAATTTTCTAATAAGTCCGCCTCCCCTTTTTCAAAACTACGAATGCCGATTAAAAAGAGATTCTCGGGTTTTATTTTTGGCATCGTATTTAAAAGATTAGTAAAGCGTTGATCTCCCTTACCAAGAAGAACAGCCACAGGCATACCATGAATGTTTAAAGATGGGCTTGTATTGGGAGTATGTGCATCCATATGCGCATCTATCCAGATTAACCCCAGGTCCTCATTGCCAAGTGCATCTTTAATACCACTCCATGTCCCAATTGCTATGGAATGATCCCCTCCTAAAACAAGAGGAATTTCCTGACGCAAAAAGGCTTGTTTTGTTTCAGCACTCAGCCAAAGAGCCATCTCAAGAATACGTTGCGCATGCGCTTCAGCCTGCAATGGGGGAAGTGGTTTAGGATTAGCAAAACAAAGAGGGTTTTCATCATGCCAATAGGTAAGTGATTTTGAATACTCTTGAAAAGAAGAAGGCATGTTGTCTATAAGAACTTGCGGGCCATCGGCCGTTCCCATATTCCCAGCCCCCCATCCTGAGCCCACTCCAACGATGTTCCATCGTGGCAATTTCATTGCATTTACCTCTAAATTCTCTCAACATCACAACGCCTATTTCTAGTGTGATCTAAAAAGGTAAATTTTGTATGAAATCAGAGAGGATATGTGGAAATTTAATAAAATATCATCATCTTTTATGGTGATAGAGCGTCCTTTGAACTCAACAGATGTTAAGAATCTTTAGAAGAAGGGGCAATTTTTAAATTCCAAATAGTCTCAGCTTTGGTTCCAACGTACCATAAGCTTAAAGCAAGGATGCTAAAGAATATACCTTTGTGGAGTTCATTCCAGAAAAACTCGAAAAACCGCGTGTAAAGATTAATGAATAAAAACACTAACCCAAACCCACGCGTCGTAGCATCATCATATTTAAGACCATAAACAAAGCTGCCTATTGCGACTAAAGCAAATAAGAAAGACCAATGAAATAACTCAATATGAGAGGCTCTATACCAAGACATTATGTCTCCATAGTTTCCAAATATTGAAAGGATCCAAAGAGCATTAAATAAATACAAAAGGCCCATAACAAAAGTTGTATAATGAAAGGGTTTGAATCGTTCATAATGTTTAAGGTAATGCGCACCCAGCGTCATCAACGCACCGAACAGAACAAACCTTAAAGGATAATTCATACCCAAAAAATAAGCCCCTCCCCCAGAAATATAACCCGTCTTCGTACCAGCCCATCCACCCAGGCATAGCACTGCAAAGAGCCATATTAATTGAGATCGGAAAATATAACCCAAAATGGCATATGAAATACACCCATACAAAATGAGGGCACTATAACTTTCAGATGCAAGATTAAACCTTGCACTTAAGTATTCTCCTCCATAATATATGCCCCCAGCATAAGCAAAAACACCTAAAGTTAAGATTGCTTCATTTCGAAAACCCATGTGAGGTTTTGCTTTTTTGTTATAAACACCAAACCAGAAAATCAGAACTGAAAGCGTAAAGAATGACAGGCTTTTCATCCCTGCAGGAGAATCAAAAATACGCTCAATCAATTCCATTAAATCTTCATCAAAAATGATAGAATTAATGGCTATGAGTATTGAAATAATTGCGATAATAAAAGAATAACGCGCAAGCCTTCGCCAATCAAAAGGGACTATTTCCAGGCTTGTTGCTAACTTTTTTGATTCTTTAAGGGTCAGAAGTTTTTGATCTTCCCATTCCTTTAATGCTTGCTTAACAATTTTAGCTTGGCTCTTTGTAAGTCTCAAGCGCTTTATCCTTTATACATATGGATAGGTTTATTATAAGCTGCCATAGCAGCTTCTTTGAGGGCCTCTGAATGCGTTGGATGCGCGTGGCATGTTCGTGCGATATCCTCTGCGGATGCTCCCATTTCCATACAGAATGCTGCTTCAGCAATCATCGTTCCAGCCATTTCGCCAATAATATGAACTCCCAAAACCTGATCAGTTTTCTTATCGCTTAAAACTTTGACGAACCCAGCGGTTTCACCAACAACTTTTGCACGACTATTGGCAATAAAAGGGAATTTTCCAACGTTATAAAAGACTCCTTGAGCCTTTAACTCTTCCTCAGTTTTTCCAACCGATGCTGCCTCTGGAGAAGTATAAATGACAGCTGGTATTACCTCATAATTTACATGCCCAGCTTGGCCAGCTATACGCTCTACAACAGCTATCCCTTCTTCTTCTGCTTTATGGGCAAGCATTAATCCACGTGTAACATCACCAATGGCATAAATTCCCGGACATGCCGTTTCGTAAGTTGGGTATTTAACTGGGATAAATCCTCGATCATCAACTCTAATATCAACATTCGCAAGCCCTAACCCTTGGGTATAAGGATGCCGTCCCATAGAGAGTAAAACAACATCCCCCGTCATGACTTCAGGTTCTTCTGGCTTTTCTAGGTTTGAAGGATGAATATGCAATGCAATATCTTTTTCTCGTTTAATAATTTTTGCAACCTTGTGTCCCATGCGGAAAATCAAACCTTGCTCAGTTAAAGATTTATGAAGAGATTTTGACATTTCTTGATCTAATGTTGGAAGGAGATGATCAAGATATTCTACTACAGTAACACCTGCACCTAATCGAGACCAGACTGAGCCAAGTTCTAAACCTATGTATCCTGCACCAATGATAATGAGGTGCTTGGGAACCTTTGTAAGCG
>Ga0194123_10001323_pt1 | contig 38192 bp, 30 predicted proteins | sample TA2MahsurfametaG_5_FD_155479 | JGI IMG/M metagenome (GOLD analysis project Ga0194123, IMG submission 155479) | Freshwater microbial communities from Lake Tanganyika, Tanzania - TA2015023 Mahale A surface | ecosystem: Environmental > Aquatic > Freshwater > Lake | place: Tanzania: Lake Tanganyika... | reverse complement strand
CCCCATTCCACCCCGAAAATGGGCAGGGAAGCGATCAACATTGGCGGGAACCTCAGCGGGATCACCGCGATCACGAAAAATCAACGCTAATTACAGGGTTGATCAGGGGTTTCTTAGGTTTACGGATCAGCAGGAGTTCGCAGCATTGCTACCCGCCATTCCCGTTTTCGATCTGCGCGCCGAAGCGCAACCATCGCTTGCCGCCATGCGCGCCGCGCCGGTCAGAACTGAAGCGCTCTGGCGCTGGGCGCGCAGGCATTATTCGCCGGTCGGGATTTCGATAGCCGATAGGCTTTCGCGCCATTGGTTGCGCCGCAATGGTAATCCCTTGTGCGCTGAAATCGATGGCATCGCAGCGGGCCTGCCTGGGCCAGGTGCCTATGCGCTGAACCTTTCATTCGAATGGGGCTGCACGGTGGGGCTCGGCGCGGCCGAGGCACCTTTCATGCTCCGCGTCCTGGATTGGCCCCTTGAGGGGCTTGGCGAGAGGCTTTGCGTCTTTCCTCAGGCGGGGCCGGCTGGCGAATGGCTCAATCTTGGCTGGCCTGGCTTTGTCGGGGTGATCACCGCATTGGCGCCCAGGCGCTTTTGCCTTTCCATCAATCAGCCGCCCTTGCCGCAGCGCGCCATCGCACGCATGGCACGTTGGGCCGGTGCCGATTTCCTCGGAATTGCCGTGGATTGGCTGGCCGCACGGCCGGCGCGGTGGCGCCATCGCGGCCTGCCGCCGGCGCATCTGATGCGCCTGGTTTGCGATACCGCGTCGGATTACGCGGCAGCCCTTGCCATGCTGCGCGATACGCCCCTGGCTGCGGGGGCGATTTTTTCACTCGCCGGCACGCGGCCTGGCGAGGCTGCGGTGATTGAACGGGCCGAGACATCGGACGCGGTGATCGACGCCGCACCCAATGCCGTTGCCGCGAATGGCTGGCAATCCATCGCCAATCCCGGCGCGGCGCGCTGGCGCTACAGCGCCGAACGCCATGCCGCCATGACAGCGCTACTGGCCGGGCCGGTGCCAAGTGACTTTAGTTGGCTCACGCCGCCCATCGCGAATGAGGGTTCACGTCTGGCTGCCATGATGTGCCCGGCGACGGGCAGGCTGGAATTGCTGGGGATGGAAGGTACCGCCGCCGTGACGCGGCCGCTTTATTTGGAGTGAAATGAAAAACCTCGATACCAGCAGTATCGCGGCTTCCCAAACATAAGGCAGCCTCGTGTCACACCGCCGCAATACTCTCCCGGCGCAGCTCCACCGAAAGCGCATCAAGCGAACGCTCAACGCGATCCAGCATTTCTGTCACCTCATACTTGGTGATCACCAGCGGCGGGGAGAAGCCGATGCTGTCATTCATCATGGCGCGCAGGATCACGCCTTGTTCTTCGCCATGCTTCACCAAGCGCGGCCCGATCTTGCGCGCGGGGTCGAAGTTCTTCCGGGCTCCCTTGTCTTCCACCAATTCAATCGCGCCCACCATGCCAACGCCGCGCACTTCTCCCACCATCGAGTGATTGGCGAAGCGGCGCTGCAATTCAGATTGCAGGTGCGGACCCACGGTTTTCACATGGCCGATCAGGTCAATCTCATCATAGATCTTGAGCGTTTCAATCGCGACCGCCGCCGCCACCGGATGCCCGGAATAGGTAAAGCCATGGCCCCAAGTGCCAACAGCGGAAGAACCTTCCGCAATGCCCTGGAAGACGCGTTCATTCACCATCACGGCCGAAATCGGCAAATAGGATGACGACAGCGCCTTGGCGCAAACCAGAATATCCGGCGTGATGCCAAAGGTTTGGCAGCCCCAGTAATTGCCGGTGCGCCCAAAGCCGCAAATCACCTCATCGGCCACAAACAGCACGTCATGCTTTTTCAGCACGGCCTGGATTTTCTCGAAATAGGTGCGCGGCGGCACAATCACGCCACCCGCGCCCATGGTCGGTTCCGCCCAAAAGGCCGCCACCGTCTCCGGCCCTTCATTGATAATATAGGCATCAAGTTCTTCCGCGAGGCGTGTAGCGAAATCCTCCTCCGACTCACCCGGCTTCGCATTGTGATAGTGATGCGGCGTGCCGACATGATGGAAACGCCCATCGGCGATTGGCGCATCAAACAGCTTGTGATTGGCCGGCAAGCCGGTGAGTGACGCCGCCGCCAGCGTAATGCCGTGATACCCCTTCAGGCGCGCGATGACCTTCTTCTTCTCAGGCCGGCCAATCGCGTTGTTCATGTACCAGATCATCTTGATCGCGCTGTCATTCGCCTCAGACCCGGAATTGGCGAAGAATACCTTGCTCATCGGTACGGGCGCGCGTTCGATCAGCATCTCGGCCAGATCAATCATCGGCTCATGCGATTTGGCAGTGAAGGAATGATAGAAGGGGAGCTTGCGCATCTGGCTGGCCGCCGCCTGCACCAGACGTTCATTGTCAAAGCCGAGCGAGGTGCACCATAGCCCCGCCATGGCTTCGATATATTCCTTCCCCTGATCGTCGAAAATGCGCACGCCCTTGCCGCGGCTGATCACCAGCGGGCCATTCACCTGATGCGCCTTGGCATCGGTATAGGGATGCAGCACATTGGCAATGTCGCGCACGGCGTTGGAATTGCGGGGTGGGGTCATGTTCTGGTTTCCTCGGGCCTGATCGGAACCCCGATTAAGGCATGCCTTGGCGCCATCCCCAAGAGGAAAGCGTTGCCCTAAGCCCCGCTGCGCGCCACATTACGCGTACGGAGGCACCTCATGACCGAAATCAAACCCCATGCAGCCCATTGGGGCAGCTTCGATGCGGTGGTGGAAAATGGCCGGCTGGTGGGGGTGAAGCCCTTCCATCGGGACCCTTTCCCCGGTTCGCTGATCGAAGCCATGCCCGATGCGGTGCATAGCGCGGCGCGGATAGATCGCCCCTATGTGCGCAAGGGCTGGCTGGAAGGCCGCCGGCGCGGGGCTTTGCGGGGCGGCGATCCCTTTGTGCCGGTGTCCTGGGACAAGGCAGTCCGGCTGGTCGCGGAAGAAACCCGCCGCGTGAGGACCGAAGCCGGCCCGAAATCCATCATGGGCGGGTCCTATGGCTGGTCCTCGGCCGGGCGGTTTCATCATGCGCGCAGCCAATTGCAGCGCTTTCTGGGGCTGGGCGGCGGCTATACCGGCCAGGTCAATTCCTATTCCTATGCGGCGGCGCAGGCACTGCTGCCGCATATCCTTGGCACCAATGAAGTGTTGCTCGGCAAGGTCACGGATTGGGCGGCGATCACGCGCTATTCGAAGGTGATGCTCTGCCTGGGTGGGCTTGCTATTCGCAATGGCTATGTCACCTCAGGCGGGGCAGGCCAGCACAGCAATGAAATGAATTTACGCGCGGCTGCTGAAGCCGGGCTGCGCTTTCTGCAAATCTCCCCCGCGCGGGCGGATGTGCCGGATTGGGCGAAAGCGGAATGGACACCGATCCGCCCCGGCACGGATACCGCGCTGCTGCTCGCCATGGGTCATGAAATCCTGGCCCGCGGGTGGGAGGATAAGAACTTCCTCGCGACCCATTGCGTCGGTTGGGACAAGCTGCGCGCCTATATCCTCGGCGGAACTGATGGCGTGGCGAAAACCCCGGCATGGGCCGCGCCGATCACCACCATCTCAGCCGAGACCACTCGCCACCTCACCGCCGAAATCGCGACACAGCCGGCGATGCTGACCGCGACCTGGTCCTTGCAGCGCGCGGATTATGGTGAGCAACCCTATTGGATGCTGACCGCGCTTGCCGCCATGCTCGGGCTGATCGGCAAGCCCGGGCAGGGTGTTGCTTTTGGCTATGGCAGCGTGAATGGCATGGGCCATCCCAGGCGCGAAGTGCCAAGCTTTGCCATGCCGGCAACGCCCAACCCGACCGGTTTCTTCATCCCCGTCGCGCGCATCACGGAAATGCTGGAAAACCCTGGCGGCGATCATCACTTCAATGGCCGCGTGCTGCAATTTCCTGATACGCGCATCATCTGGTGGGCTGGCGGCAATCCCTTCCATCATCATCAGGATTTGAACCGCATGCTGCGCGCCTGGGCGAGGGCGGAAACCATCATTGTCCAGGAACCCTGGTGGACATCACTCGCGCGCCACGCCGATATCGTGCTGCCCGCCACAACCACGCTGGAACGCAATGATATCGCAAGCAGTGGGCGTGACCGCTTTCTGCGCGCTATGCATAAGGCCATCGAACCGATCGGGCAGGCGCGCAATGACCACGATATGCTCGCTGATATCGCGGAAGAATTGGGCTATCGCGAACGCTTCACCGAACAACGCAATGAAGAAGCCTGGCTGCGCCACTTGTTCGAAACCTGGCGCCGCCATTGCGCGCGCATTGGCCAGGAAACGCCCGATTTCGACACCTTCTGGGAAAAAGGTTTTTGGGAAGCCGATGCGCCAGCACGCGGCGAAGAATATACCCAATTCGCCGAATTCGCCGCCGATCCGGAAGCCAACCCGCTCGATACACCTTCCGGCAAGGTCGAGCTTTTCAGCGAAACCATCGCAAGCTTTGGTTATGATGACGCGCCGGGCCATCCGGTCTGGATCGCGCCGCGTGAATGGCTGGGGGCGGCAGAAGCCAGGCGCCATCCCTTGCATCTACTGTCCTTCCAACCTGCGACACGCCTGCATGGGCAATTGGATACCGGGCGCGTTTCGGCGGCAAACAAGATCGCGGGGCGGGAGCCCATCATGCTCAACCCGGAAGACGCTGCCGCGCGCGGCCTGAAGGATGGCGATATTGTGCGCGTGTTTAATGATAGGGGCGCTTGCCTGGGTGGCTTGCGGCTTGATCCCGGCCTCATGCGCGGCGTTGCCATGATGGCAACCGGTGCCTGGTATGATCCGCTGGAACCACACGTGCCCGGCAGCATGTGCGTGCATGGCAATCCGAATGTACTGACGGCGGATATCGGCACCTCCAAACTCGGCCAAGGCCCCTCAGCCCAATCCTGCCTGATCGAGGTTGAGAAATGGACCGCCGCTTTGCCACCCGTGCGCGTCCATCTTCCACCGGTGATCGAGGAAGCGCCGTGATCCACCCCCGTACCCTGCTGGCGGGTGCGGCGGCGCTTCCCGCGATGGGTGCGCTTGCGCAGGGCGCGCCTGGCATCGCGCAGCGCCTGGATGATGCGCCAGGTGCCGGCATCAAGCGCAATTTACTGATACAATTGGGCGATCGCGTTGCCTATGACGCGACACACTTCACGCCGCTGGCGCCCAATCTTGCCGCGGCGGTGGGGCAATTCGGCTGGGATACGCGCGTGGTGGCCGCAATGGCGTCGCCGCGCGTTGAAGATGGCATTCCGCGCGCCGTGCTCGCGGTGGGGCATCCTAGCCTCCACCCTGCCATGGCCTTCCCTGACGGGCGGGATCGGCCCGAGATTGCCGGCGCCATGCAGGCTGCCAGCCTGATCAATATTCAGCGTCTTGGCGGTGCCTGGCTGGTGACGGAAGGCGGCTTTCAGATGCGCCGCCTGCATGCGCGCACGCTGTGCCACATGGGGGTCGCGGGCGGGTCGGCGCGGGGCGTTTTTGGCGTCACCGGCGGCTGCGCCTCGCCCTGGGGCAGCCTGCTGCTGACTGAGAGCGAGGGCTCTGCCCGGGCGAGGCGCCTGCCCGGTGTGGACGCGGCTGAGGCCGGCCATGTGGTGGAACTTGACCCGTTCGAGCCGCAATCCGTGCCGATGAAACGCGGAGCGCTTGGCCGGCTTGGCTCGCGCGCTGTCGCCGCAGCGCAAGCAACCGATGGCCGCGCCGTGCTGTTTCTGGCCGATGGGCGCGAAGGCGGTTTGCTGTGGCGCTTCATCTCCGATGGGCCAGCGGCAGAACCCAATGCCCTTGATCAGGGCTTGCTTTACGCCGCGCGGTTTGAATCGGGCGCGCTTCGCTGGATTGCGCTGCCCGCTGATGCGGAACCCTATGGCGCGGCGATGGCGCGCGGGGCGAATAGCCTCGGGCGGCCTGCCGCGCTGGCACTGCACCCGAATGGCGCGCGGCTTTGCCTTGCCTTGCGGGAAAGCGCGCGCAACCCGGTTGGCGCGGTGGTGGAAATGCTGTTCTCGGCCCGCGATCCCGCCGCCGATACCGCCATTGTCGAAAGCCTGATCGAAGGCCGCTTGCCACCGCGCCCGATCGCCGGGCGAGAACCCGGAAAGGCCCCCGCCTGGCCGGTGGCGCCCAGTAGCCTCTGCCTGGATAGCCAGGGCAATCTATTGCTTGGGACGGCGCAGCCGGCGCGCGAAAGCCCCTTGCCGGATGCGCTTCACGTGCTGCCCGTGGAAGGCCCGGCGCGCGGAGCCAAGCCTTGCCTATGCCGTGCCCATCGGCGCTGCCCTGGGCGGTGTGGCCACAGTGCTGGGGGCCGCGGCCTGGCTTGCCGGTGTCGCGCATCCCGGCGCCGGCATGGGCGCGCAATTCGCGACACCGTGCAGCCGTTGGCCACATTTCCGAGATGGCGAGCCACCGCGTGGTGGTGCGGTGGCGTTGCGCCGTGGCGGCTGAGGCACGATGTCGCGAAAGCTTCACAATTCGCGGCTTTCCGCCGTTGCGCTGTCTTCCTAAACTCCCAGCAACACCAACCTAGCCAGAACGGGAGCCCCCCATGGCGCAGACTACCCCCCAAGCAAATGATGTCGAAGCCTTTGACGAAATTGAGAACATCGGCAGCAATCCCGACCCCAAAACCCCAATCGCCGAGATCATTGAAGCCCGCTATGGTCGGCGCGGGCTTTTGGGTTCAGCAGCTGCGCTCGCTGGGCTTGTGGCTGGCCTCCCCGGTAAGGCGAAGGCGCAAACCGCGGTCCCGCTCTCCGGCGGTCCTTCCAGCCTGACCTTCAGCGAACCGCCGCGCGCCCTCGCGCAGCGCGATTCGGTGGCGGATGGATATGAAGTGCAAAGCGTCATTCGCTGGGGTGATCCGCTGCTGCCGGGCGCGCCCGCCTTCGAAGCAGGCCGCACCACAGCCGCCGCGCAGGCTTTGCAATTTGGCTACAATAATGACTATCTGAATTTCTTCCCCCTGCCGCAGGGCAGCAAGGGCAGCGATCACGGGCTTTTGGTGGTCAATCACGAATACACCAATCCCGGTCTCATGTGGGGCGGGCTGGGCAGCGGCAGCGCTTCCCGCCAGCGTGTCAATGCCGAACAGGCCGAAGCCGAGATCATGGCCCATGGGCTTTCCGTAGTCGAGATCCGCAAGGAAAATGGGCGTTGGGGCTATGCGAAGGATAGTCGGCTCAATCGCCGCATCACGGTTGCGACGCCGGTGCAGATTTCCGGTCCCGCTGCCGGGCATGACTTGCTGAAGACCAAGGCCGACCCCTCGGGGCGGCAGGTGCTCGGTACACTGAACAACTGCGCCGGCGGCAATACGCCCTGGGGCACGGTGCTGACCGCTGAGGAAAACTTCAACCTTTATTTCGGCGGCGATATCGCAAAGACCCCGCATGCCGAAAGCTTCCGCCGCTATGGCATCCGAAATGAGGCTTCCTATTCCTGGCCGCGACACATTGATCGTTTCAATGTGGAGAAGGAGCCGAATGAGGCCTTCCGGTTCGGCTGGATTGTTGAATTCGATCCGCATGATCCGCAAAGCGTGCCGGTGAAGCGCACCGCGCTTGGCCGCTTTAAGCATGAAGGCTGCCACCATGCGGTGAATGCTGATGGGCGCGTGGTGATCTATATGGGCGATGATGAAAGGTTTGATTTCCTCTATCGCTTCGTCACCGCACGCCCCTGGAATCCCACTGATCGCGCTGCCAATCGCGATTTGCTGGATGATGGCGTGCTCTCGGTCGCCAAATTCCATGATGATGGCCGGGTGGAATGGCTTGATCTGGTGCAGGGCCAGGGACTGCTGACGCCGGCCAATGGTTTCCTCACCCAAGCCGATGTCATGATCCATGCCCGCCAGGCTGCGAGCGTTCTGGGCGCCACTCCAATGGACCGGCCAGAGGATGTGGAACCCAACCCGGCCACGGGCCGCGTTTATGTGCTGCTGACGAATAACCGCAATCGCCGGGCGGAGCAGGTCAATGCCGCCAATCCGCGCGCGAATAATCAACATGGCCATGTGGTGGAAATCATCCCGCCTGGTGCTGGCACGCAGCGCGTTGATCATGCCGCACGCGAAATGCGCTGGGGGCTTTTCCTGATGGCGGGCGCGCCGGGGATTGATCCCGGCACGCGCTATCATCGCGCCATATCGGATCGCGGCTGGCTTTCCTGCCCGGATAATTGTGCCTTTGACAGCAAGGGCCGCATCTGGATTGCGACCGATGGTGCGCCCAATGCCGCTGGTGTTGCGGATGCGCTTTATGGGGCGGATACCTCTGGCCCTGGCCGTGCGCTGACGCGGCTTTTCTATCAGGCGCCAACCGGGGCGGAGGTTTGCGGCCCCCTTTTCACGCCGGATAGCAAGACCGTTTTCCTGGCGATCCAGCATCCGGGCGAGGATTCCGGTTCAACCTTTGAACGCCCCTCCACCCGCTGGCCGGATTTCGCCGAAGGCGTACCGCCACGCCCCGCCGTGATTGCCATTGTGAAAAAGGATGGTGGGGAGATTGGTGGGTAGCGTTTCTCGCGCCGCCAGGTTTTCCATTTGGCCTGAAAATTCACTAAGTTCATCGCTTGCAGGAACCGCCGCGCGCCCCTGGAAATCCCGCCTTGGGCCGGACGAATGAGGCGCCTCAACCCCTGCTGCGCGCCCGCGCCGTGATCCTCGGCGAAAGGCTGGACCATCGCGGCCTTGGCCCCGGCGGCACCGCCATGGCGGACCCGGTGCCCATCGCCGCCCCCGCCCCCATCACTGCCTTCGCCTTCCGCTGGGGCGCCGTGGTGATCTTCGGCGCCGATGCCACCGAGGAAGTTACGCTCATTGCGGCGCTTGCTCCACGCATCACCAACCCCAGCGATAACCCCGCCGAGAAGGTCGCGCTGATCGCGCTTGGCGCGGAACGCGATGGCGTTGACGCCGAAGGCGTCATCCAGCTTTGTGATGCGGCGCCGGAACACCTTGCCGTGGCTGCCAATGCACTCGCGAAAAGCGCGGCCCTCGCCCAGCGGGAAGCCCGCATCACCGGGGCTCTAGAACGGCTGGAATCTGCTGTGGCGGATTTGCGCGCGGCGGGTCGGCTTAGAGCGTGTTGCGTTCAGATGGAAAATCTGAACGTGTGTAGATGCTCGAGAAACAACGAGGTAGAGCGGGTTGCGTGAACCCATGTGAACGCAACATGGTCTAGGTTTTCCTCCCGCGCCTTGCATCGGTAGATCGGCCATGCGCTTTCCGCCCATAGCCGCAACCTGGCGCGGGTCGAAGCCGCGGATAAGCCCGAAGTGCTCTGGGATCACCCGGAACTTGAACGGCTCCATGCCCGGCTTGCCGAAAAATAAGAGCTGAGCGAAAGGGGCGAGGCGCTGGAACGCAAACTTGCCTGGATCGGCAATGCCATTCAGACGCTGCTGTCACTGACCCAGGCGCGGCGTGCGTTGGGGCTAGAAGCCGCGGTGGTGGTGCTGGTCGGCATTGAGGTGGCCTTCACGCTCTATGAGCATGTGATCCGCCCGCTTTGGCACTGAAATCGCCCGCCTTGGGCTGGCCTGCCGCGTAAAACCGCGCAATAACAGCGTCGAGTCACGTTAGCCCAAGGAAATTTACATGACGGCGAATTCGCCCGAGTGGGCCCAGGCGCCCACCGCCCCCCAGAAACTGAGCCAGGAGCGTCCGCCGCCGCCACCGGCTTCCGTGCGCCGCTACCTCAGCCTACCGGATTTTGAAGCCGCCGCCGCGCGCTATCTGCCGCGCAGCATTGGCGGCTTTGTCTCAGGCGCGGTGGAGACCAATGCATCACTGCGCGACAATTTTGAAGCCTTTCAGGAATGGGGCTTCCTGCCGCGCGTGCTGCGCGACACACGCCGGCGCAATCTGAAGACCACGCTGTTGGGCCAGGAATATGACGCGCCCTTCGGCCTGCCGCCCATGGGCGCTTCCGCACTTGTCGCCTATCGCGGTGATCTGGTGCTGACGCAGGCCGCGCGCGCGCGCAATGTGCCGATGATCATGAGCGCTTCTTCGCTGATCCCGCTGGAAGATGTGGCGAAGGCCAATCCGGATGCCTGGTATCAGGCCTATCTGCCGGGTGAAGCTGAACGCATTGAACCTTTGGTGGACCGCGTGGCTGCCGCCGGCTTCAAGACCTTTGTGCTGACGGTGGATGTGCAGGTTTCCTCCAACCGCGAAAACAATGTGCGCAATGGCTATTCCATTCCACTGAAGCCCACACCGCAATTGCTTTGGGATGGCATTACGCATCCGCGCTGGGTGCTGAATACCTTCTTCAAGACCATGACCAATCACGGCATGCCGCATTTTGAGAATATGGATGCCGGGCGCGGGCCACCGATTGTCTCCCGCACCCTGATGCGTGCCTTCGGCGCGCGTGATGGGCTGGCGTGGGAGCATTTGGAATTGATCCGCAAGCGCTGGAAGGGAAAGCTGGTCGTGAAGGGCATCATCTCCCCCGAAGATGCGCGCATGTGCCGCGATGCGGGGGCGGATGGCATCATGGTGTCCAATCATGGTGGCCGCCAATTAGATGGCACGATTTCCGGCCTCCGCAGCCTGCCGGAGATCGCCCGCGATGCAGGCGGCATGACGGTGATGTATGATGGCGGCGTGCGGCGCGGCAGTGATGTGCTGAAGGCCTTGGCGCTTGGTGCGTCCTTTGTCTTCGTGGGCCGCCCGATGCTCTGCGCCGCTGCGGTCGCCGGAGAGGAAGGCGTGAAACACGCGATTGGCCTTCTATGTGAGGAGATTGATCGCAACATGGCAATGATGGGCATTCAGAACCCATCCCAGATGTCCTTGGAATATATGCGCCCGATGCGGTGAGCCTCGGGGCATTTCGGCAATACGGCGCGACCTTGCGTGGGGCCGCGCCGTTTTCGTTTCAACTGGCAATTGCCGGGCGCTTTGCCCGCCACCCCGCAGCCAGTTCATAAGCCTGACCGGCACGGAGCACCGTCGCGTCCTCAAACGGCCTGCCCACAAGCTGCGCGCCCACTGGCATGCCGCCCGCACCAAAGCCCGTGCATACCGTCAGCGCCGGTTGGCCCGTCAGGTTGAAGGGGATGGTGAAATTCGGCACCTCAAAAGACACCCATTTCGTCATTTGGTGAATAGGCCGCGCCTCACCTGGTTGAGCTGCGGTCACTAGCAGATCGCAATCGGCCATGGCGGCGGCGACGGCCTCGCAAAGCTCTCGCCGGCGGCGCTGCGCCTGGATGTAATCCGCTGAAGTAATTGTGGAAGCCAGCGCCAGCCTTTCGCGCAAAAACTCACCATACGCGCGGTATTTTTCGCGCATCCATGTCTCATGTACCGCATAAGCATCAGCGGCCAGAATAAGCCAACCGGCAGCGTTGAAATCAGCAAGGGGCGGCAGCTTCACTTCACGAATTTCTGCCCCCTGCGCAGCAAGCGTGCTAGTCAGATGCGCGATGCCCGCCGCCATGCCGGGGCTCACTTTGCAGTCATCCTCATGGAAATGCCGGATCACACCGATGCGCAAGCCCTTAACGCCACCATTAAGGCCGGACAGCAGATCAGGTCGCGGGCGATTGGCCGATGATGGATCAGCCGGATCATGCCCGGTCATCGCATCCAGCAGCAGCGCGCAATCTTCCACGGTCCAGGCCATCGGCCCTGTCGTGTCCAGGCTTTGGGAGAGGGGCAACACGCCCGTGCGGGAACAGAGGCCATAGCTCGGCTTGATGCCGGCAATGCCGCAAAGTGAGGCCGGGGCGCGAATGGACCCCCCCGTATCAGACCCCGTGCCGCCCAGGATCATGCCGGCAGCAACCGCCGCACCAGTGCCGGATGAAGACCCGCCGGTGAAGCATTCCGTATTCCAGGGATTGCGCGCGGGCGGCCAGGGCAGATCGAAGGAAGGCCCGCCCCAGGCGAATTCATGGGTCGCGAGCTTGCCCAGCATCACCGCGCCCGCTTCGCGCCAGCGCCGTGCAACGGCCGAATCCGCCTTCGGCACATGGTGTTCAAGCACGCGCGAATGGCCTGTGGTGCTGACGCCGGCCGTCTCATAAATATCCTTGTGTGCAATGGGAATGCCATCAAGCGGCCCATGCAGCGCGCCGGCCATTTGCCGCGCTTCCGCCGCACGTGCCTGGTCCAGCGCAATTTCTGGCGTGAAGCGGATGAAGGCATGCAGCGTGGGATTAAGCTTTTCTGACCGCGCCAAATGATCCTTCATCAATTCAACGGGGGAGATCCGCTTCGCGGCGATATCCCGTGCCGCGCTTGCAATGGTGGGGAAGCTGGTCATGTGCTTGCCCCCTTCAGCGTGAAGATGGTGGCGGATTCCACCGAAACCTCGCGCAGGGTTCGCACGCGCGCGGCGGCGGCCTGGGTATGGGCGGAAGCGGCGCGGATACCTTCCTTTTCGGCTTCCGTCAGATCAAGCCCGGCGCGGGCCATCAGCGCATCGAATTGCGCCTTATCGAGGGGTTGGGCCATCGGGGCCTCCTTTCTGCTGTGATGGCACTATGGGAAATCCTGGCACGAGAGGGAACAGGGGCCCCGCGAATGCCTCATTGGAATTGGTCGGGTCCCTTTGGCTTGTCACCCATGTGTCCAGCCCCTTTATTATGTACGAGTGATTTGTGGGTTTACTAAGCATGTTTTGGGTGCCGGCGGCCGCATTCCGAGGGCGTGGTGGGGCCGGACATGGTTATATTGGTCTCGCCTTGAAGGCTTTCGCGAAGCAATGGGCGCGAAAGCCAAGAGCCAAATCAGCGAAGCCGGGTGCCCAAGCCCTATTGCTTAAACTTACCCCCGCTTCAACACCGCCGCCGCATCCACTGCGAAATAGGTCAAAACCCCCGCCGCCCCCGCGCGCTTGAAGGCCAGCAGGCTTTCCATCATGGCGCGTTCGCGATCAATCCAGCCATTTTGCGCTGCCCCCGCAATCATCGCGTATTCACCGCTGACTTGATAAGCGAAGGTCGGCACGCCAAAGCGTTCATGCACACGCCGGACGATATCCAGATACGGCATGCCCGGTTTCACCATGACCATATCCGCCCCTTCAGAGAGGTCCATGGCAACTTCGCGCATCGCCTCATCCGAATTGGCCGGATCCATCTGATAGGTTTTCTTATCGCCCTTCAACGACGAACCAGACCCCACCGCATCACGGAACGGCCCATAAAAGGCCGAGGCATATTTCGCCGCATAGGACATGATGCGCGTATGGATGAAGCCGTGCGCATCCAGCGCTGCACGAATGGCGGCCACACGCCCATCCATCATGTCAGATGGCGCAATCACATCAATGCCCGCTTCCGCCTGATTGACCGCCTGCGCCGTCAGCACGGCCAGCGTGTCATCATTCGCGACATAGCCATCACGGATCACGCCATCATGCCCGTGATCCGTATAGGGATCTAGTGCGACATCTCCAACCAAGCCAAGCTCCGGAAACTTCGCTTTCAGCAAGCGCGAAGCGCGGCACATCAGATTATTCGGATTGGTGGATTCCGTGCCTTCCGCATCCTTGATCTCGGATGGCGTCATCGGAAAAAGGGCTACCGCCGGCACGCCGAGCTTCACCGCCGGCGCGACATGTTCTTCCAGCTTGTCAATCGTCACACGCACCACACTGGGCATGGAAGCGACCGGCATGATGGTATTGCTGCCTTCCATGATGAAGATCGGCCAGATCAAATCACCAACACTCAGTACATTTTCCGCCACCAGCTTGCGCGTCCAGGCATCATAGCGGTTGCGGCGCATTCGAATGGCGGGGTAGGCGCCAAGCGCAGGGGAGGGCTCGGTCAGGCCAAGCCCTCCGGCCATGCGGCGACGATCGGCGTTCATGCCTGAGCCGCCTTCAGCGCCTGATCAAGATCCGCCAATATGTCGTCAATATGCTCGATGCCGATAGAAAGGCGCACATAGCCAAGCGTGACACCCGATGCCGCCTGTTCGCTTTCGTCCAATTGGCTATGCGTCGTGGTGGCGGGATGGATCGCAAGGCTGCGCGCATCGCCGATATTGGCAACATGGTAGAACATCTGCAGTGCTTCGATGAAGCGCTGCCCGGCTTCCTTGCCGCCCTTGAGTTCAATCCCCATCAGGCTGCCATGCCCACCGCGCAAATAGGCGTCGGCGCGGCGGCGGCTTTCGCCTTCCATCAGCGATGGGTGGATCACGCGGGTTACCGCCGGATGCTGCGCCAGGAAGGCCGCCGCGCGCGTGGCATTGGCGCAATGGCGTTCAATGCGGAGCGGCAGGGTTTCCATCCCTTGCAGGAACAGGAAGGCATTCATCGGCGCCATCGGCGCGCCCAGATCGCGCAGCAGGCAGGTGCGCATGCGGATGATATAGGCAATCGGCCCAAGCGGCTTCACCGCCTGGGTCCACACCGCGCCGTGATAGGAGGGATCAGGCTTGTTCAGCGTGGGGAAACGATCCCCATGCGCTTCCCAATCGAAATTCCCGCCATCCACCACCACTCCGCCAATGCTGGTGCCATGCCCGCCAATCCATTTGGTGGTGGAATGCATGACAATCGCCGCACCATGATTAAGCGGCCGGCAGATAACCGGCGCCGCCGTATTATCCATGATCAGCGGAATGCCGAGCTTCCGGCCAATCGCGGCCACTTCCGCAATCGGGAAAACTTGCAGCTTTGGATTGGGCAAGGTTTCCGCATAATAGGCGCGGGTACGAGCATCAGTGGCGCGCGCAAAGCCTTCCGGATCGGCAGGGTCCACGAAGCGCACCTCAATGCCGAATTGCTTCAGCGTATGGGCGAATAGGTTCCAGGTGCCGCCGTAAAGATCGGTGGAGGAGACAATATTGTCTCCTGCCTCACATAGATTCATCACCGCAAAGGTGGTCGCTGCCTGGCCCGAGCCCATTGCCAGCGCCGCCACGCCACCCTCTAGCGCCGCGACGCGCTTTTCCAGCACATCCACGGTCGGGTTCATGATGCGGGTATAGATATTGCCAAGCTCGGACAGCGCGAAAAGCCGCGCCGCATGGCCAGTATCCTGAAATTGGAAGGATGTGGTCTGATGGATCGGCACAGCGACCGAACCGGATGTTGGGTCCGCACGCCAACCGGCATGCAGTACCAAAGTTTCAGGATTGGTCCAATTCGGTGCCGACATGGCATTCTCCCATCCCCGCTTGGCGTCTAAGCCGCGCGGGGCGATCTGTTCAGGGCGTGGCTTTCGCCGCGGCAAGGCGAAATCTGCCACGCCACCGCCAGTTGCGAAAGGGTTTTCCGCACGAGGCAAGACCTTTGCATGGCGCCCGGGCAATGCGAGCCCTCCGTTTCACGTGAGGCGCCTGATTGAAGAAAATTTGGCCCGGGTCTCGCCTCCATCTGACGGTGTCAGGCTGAGCCGCTTGATCGCAATGCCGCGCAAGGGGGGGCGCGATGGCCCTGGGGTGGCGGGCTGTGCAAATGCGGCACGCGGATAATCCGTTGCGTAGGGCCATCGCCGTCGCGCGGCAGAATGGGGCCGGCGATCAGGTTGTTGCCGGGGCCACGGCGCAGCAGCGGATAGATATCCCCATCCACAATCAGGGATAGCGCATCACGGTTCGCCGGATGACCGAAATCCGCCAATTCAAGCCAGGCACGCAGCGGGTAGCGACGATCAATCAGGATGCTCAAAGCCGCCATGGGGCCCCCGGGCGATAGCGTGCCGACCAGCGTTGCGACAAACAATCCGAAAACTCCGCTATCCGCCCCCATCCAGCGCGCCAAAGCATCCGGGGAGAGCAATTGCCGGAGCGCCGAGGCCAGCAGCAGCCCCGCCACCAGTGATGGCACAATGAACAGGAATAAGTCCCAGGCATGCCAAAGCGCGGCCATGAAGGCAGCGGCGCCCCTTAGCTGCCAGGCCACAAACCCGGCGGTGACGGCAATCAGGGATGTGACCACGAGGGAGGCGTGGCGGCGGAGCGCATGCAACACGCAGTCAACCTGCAAGAGAGGGGCGCGGCGCGCAAGAGAGTTCGGGGGAAGGGCGGCCCTTCCCCCGAACTCGCCGGGTTGGCGCGGCAAAATGGGGATCCGACTACGCCTAACAGGAACATAACAAGAACTATCACTGGGCGCCTGTCGATGCAAGTCCCGCATGGCAACATTCCCGCACGGCGCTATAAGCGGCGCAGCATGATCGATACCTCCACCCGTGGGCTGACGTTTCGGCTTTGGCATTCCTACGTCCGTCAGCACGGCAAGGGCATCCTGCTTGCCTTGGCCTGCACGCTTGGCGTTTCGGGCTGCACGGCGCTTTACCCGATTGTCATTCAGCAGGCCTTTGACCTGTTCACCTTGGGCGATCAGCACGTGGTCTGGCTGATCCCGATTGTGATTGTGGCCGTCACCTCATCCAAGGCCTTGGCGCATTTCGGCCAGGCGGTGGCCATTCAATCCGTCGTGCTGTGCGTGGTGGAAAACCTACAGCGCGATTTGTTCAAGGCGCTGACACGTGCTGATTTGGCAAACGTGGCGCGAGACGCGCCGGCGCGCCATGCCGCACGCTTCACCACCGATGCCGGGCTGATCCGCGAAGCGCTGCAAAGATCCATCAATGCCATCGCCGATGTGCTTACGCTGATCGGCCTGATCGGGTCCATGCTGTGGCTTGACTGGAAGATGTCGCTGATCGCCGCACTGCTTTACCCGATTGCCGTGGTGCCGATCCTGAAGCTTGGCAAGCGCATTCGCCGTGCCTCGGGCGGCATGCAGGAACGCGTGGGCGATGCGGCCTCGCGCCTCACGGAAAGCTTTGGTGCGGCGCGGGTGGTGCGCAGCTATCGGCTGGAAGCGGCCGAAGAAGCGCGCGCCAATACGCTGTTTACGCGGCTGCGAGAGGCAATTTTCACCATTCAACGCACACGCGCTTCGCTTGATCCTATGCTGGAAGTGCTGGGCGGCATCGCCGTGGCGACAGTGCTGGCCGTGGTTGGCTATCGTGTCGCGAGTGGCCAGGGCACCATCGGCGAATTCACTGGCTTTGTTGCCGCCGTGCTGATCGCCGCGCGGCCCGTGCGCGCGCTTGGGTCCTTGAATGTCGCCTTGCAGGAAGGGCTCGCGGGCCTCGCGCGCGTCTTTGCGGTAATGGATACGCCGCGCCAGATCATGAGCCCCGCGAGCCCCGCAGCACTGCCGGCAGGCGGTGGGCGCATTGCCTTTGAAGCGGTCGGCTTTCGCTATGAAGGCGTGCCGGATGCAGCACTTGCCGGCCTGAGTTTCGCCGCCGAACCAGGTCAGACGGTCGCCCTTGTTGGCCCATCAGGTGCCGGGAAATCCACGGCGCTCGCTCTCGTGCCGCGACTTTACGATGTGACCGAAGGGCGCGTCGTGCTGGATGGCGTGAATATCCGCGCCATCAGCCTGGAAAGCTTGCGCGATTCGCTCGCCTATGTCGGCCAGGATGCGGTGATTTTTGAAGATACGGCCTTTGCCAATATCGCCTGTGGCCGACCCGGCGCGACCGCCGAGCAGGTTGAAGCCGCCGCGCGCGCTGCTGCCGCGCATGAATTCATCAGCGCCTTGCCGGCGGGCTATGAGACGGAACTCGGCCCTGGCGGCAATCGGCTCTCGGGTGGGCAGCGTCAGCGCCTGGCGCTTGCGCGTGCGCTGCTGCGTGATCCGCGCGTGCTGTTGCTGGATGAAGCTACCAGCGCCTTGGATGCGGAAAATGAGGCTCTGGTGCAGGAAGCGCTGGCGCGGCTTCGGCAGGGGCGCACCACGCTGGTGATTGCGCATCGTCTGGCAACCGTGCGCGATGCGGATTGCATTGTGGTGATGGATGGCGGGCGCGCGGTGGAACAGGGCACACACCAGGCGCTGACGGAAGCCGATGGGCTTTATGCGCGGCTGGTGCGTACCCAGGCTTTTGCTGGGTAGCGCGCCTCACGCATCCAAGGCTTCGGCAGCGATATGCCCGGCATTCTCCTGAATGAATCGAAAGCGCCATTCCGGGCGGCGGCCCATCAATTCCTCCACTCTTTCACTGGTGAAGGAACGATCTTCTGGCGCGAGCATCACGCGGAGCAGCGTGCGCTTCTTCGGGTCCATGGTGGTTTCCTTGAGCGCGGCGGGCGGCATTTCACCAAGTCCCTTAAAGCGGCTGACTTCAACCTTCTGGTTGGATTTGAACCGCGCCTTGAGCACACGTTCGCGGTCCGCATCATCCATCGCATAAACTGAAACGCCACTGGCCTGCAGGCGATACAGCGGTGGCTGCGCCAGAAATACGCGGCCCTGCCGCACCAATTCCGGCAGTTCGCGATAGAAGAAGGTCAGCAGCAGGGCAGCGATATGCGCGCCGTCCACATCCGCATCGGTCATGATCACAATGCGCCCATAGCGCAGCTTGGCGAAATCGAATCGTTCTCCAATACCACACCCCAGGGCTTCGATCAAATCCTTCAATTCCTGATTCTGGCGCAGCTTTTCCACACTGGCGCTGGCAACATTGAGGATCTTGCCGCGCAGCGGCAAGACCGCTTGGGTTTCGCGGTCGCGCGCCTGTTTGGCCGAACCGCCGGCGGAATCACCCTCCACCAGGAAAAGCTCTGTCCCCTCGGCGCTTTCGCGCGCGCAGTCGGAAAGCTTACCGGGCAGGCGGAGCTTGCGCGTTGCCGTCTTGCGCGGCGTGTCTTTCTCCGCACGCCGCCGAAGCCTATCCTCCGCCCGTTCAATCGCGAAGGCCAACAGGTTATCGGCGTTGGCCGGATCACCCGCCAGCCAATGATCGAAGTGATCGCGCAACGCCATTTCAACCAACCGCGCCGCTTCTGGGCTGGTGAGCTTGTCCTTCGTCTGGCCCTGGAATTGCGGCTCGCGGATGAAGACCGAAAGCATGCCCGCAATGGGGCCGAGCAAATCTTCCGTGGTCACATTGGCGGCGCGCTTTTCCTTTTTGAGCTCACCATAGGCGCGCAAGCCCTTCACCAATGCGGCGCGAAATCCGGCTTCATGCGTGCCGCCCTGCGGCGTTGGGATGGTATTGGCATAGGTGTTCAAAAACCCATCGCCGCGTTCCACCCAGCTTGCCGCCCATTCAACCCGGCCTACGCCTTCGGGAAATTCCGCATCACCCGACCAGGCGGCGGGCACCACGGTGGGGCGGCCTTCCAGCGCAGCGGCCAAAAAGTCAGAAAGCCCGCCCGGAAAATGCAGCACGGCTTGCGCCGGCGTTTCATCCTTGATCTGCGCAGGATGGCAGGCCCAGCGGATTTCAACGCCGCGATAGAGATACGCCTTGGACTGACAAAAGCGATACAGCCGTTCCGGGCGAAAACTGTGCTTGCCAAAAATCTCCGGATCCGGCTTGAAGCGAATGGTCGTGCCGCGCCGGTTTTGCACCGTGCCGGCATCCTTCAGCTTCGTGATCGCCTTGCCGCGTGAATAGACCTGGGTAAAGAGTGTTCGGTCACGCGCGACCTCCACCTCCATTAGTTCCGACAACGCATTCACCACCGATGAACCGACACCATGCAACCCGCCCGAGGTGTCATAGGCCCTGCCGGAGAATTTGCCCCCCGAATGCAGCGTGGTCAGGATCACTTCAAGTGCGCTGAGCTTTGGGAATTTCGGATGCGGGTCCACCGGAATGCCGCGACCATTATCGCGCACCACCAGCCAATTATCGGCTTCCAGCATTACCTCGATCCGGTCGGCATGGCCGGCAACGGCTTCATCCATCGCATTATCAATGATCTCGGACGCCAAATGATGCAGCGCGTTTTCATCCGTGCCGCCAATATACATGCCGGGGCGGCGGCGGACGGGCTCCAGCCCTTCCAGCACCTCAATATCCTTGGCCGAATAACCATCCTGTTGCCCGGTGCCCCCCTTCGGAGGACCCCGGCGATCAAAAAGATCATTCATGTCTTGTTCCCTAACTGATGGGGACCATACCGGTGGGCACGCCTGGAAACAATGAGGCCGGCGATTCGCGTGCAGAAGTTGGGGATTTGTCTTGATGGGGCGACGGATGATAAGCCGTGAGCGTCTAAGCAGAGGAAGCAAGGCGCCTGATGCGCAAACCGAATCGCTACGTCAAAGCCCCCCGGACCGCACCGACGGCCCGCGCCAAGCCCGCTAACCCCACCGATCTGGCCCGGAGTGAAGAAGATCTGCGCGCCCGCGTCGCGAGCAAGCCAGATGACAAAGCAGCTTGGCAGCAATTGGCCGGCATTCTGGCCAATAGCCGCCGCCCGAAGGAGGCAGTGGAGGTTTTCGCCAAGGCAGTGGCACTCGGCGCCCCGGTGGCGCCCATCTGCACGCCCTACGCCATTGCGCTTTCCACGCTCGGCCGCCATCAGGAAGCGGCGAAACTTGTGGCGCCTATCCAGGCGCGCAAACCCAAGGATTTCGCGTTGGCGAATCTGCTCGGCGTCATCTTCGAGCGCGTCGGACGCTATGATGAGGCATCGGCGATGCTGAAGGTTGCTTAGCGGCTGGACCCGAAAAGCGCCTCCCCCTGGCAGAACCTCGGCAATGTTGAGGAAGCGCGCGGCAGTTTGGCTGCCGCGGTGGAGGCCTTTCGGGAAGGTGTGCGGCTTGATCCCCGCAATGGCGAGATTTGGCGCCTGCTTGGGCGCATGCAACGCGCGATTGGCGATATGGCGGGCGCGCGAACAAGCTTTGAAAAGGCTTCCGAATTCCAGCCCAAGGATCGCAATACCCTGAATGACCTTATGGGGTTGCTGATTGACCAGGGTGACATTGCAGGCGCGGTGCCGGTGGTGGAACGCGCGCGCGAGTTAAACACTGGCGATCGCGGGCTTGATGTGATGCATGCACGCATGCTGTTGCGCCTGGGGCGCCGTGAAGATTCCCGCGCGGTGATTGATGGCGTTCTGGCGGAGGGCCCGGGTGGCGGGCAGGCCAATCTTTTCCTGTCCCGCATGGCGGGCGACGGTAATCGGCGCCTGGCGCATGAGGCGCTGAAACGCGCACATGAGGCCAACCCCGATGCGGCTGAGATTCAATCGGCCTATATCGAAAGGCTCTCACGCAGCCGCTATGACAGTGAAGTGGGCCATTTGGAGGAATCCTATCGGCTCTCGCTCGATTTCATACGACGGCATCCGGATAAGGTGGCGCGAGAGTCGCATTCTTTGCGCACCGTGTTTCAGCGCGTGATGGATCTGGAACAATTGGACGCAACAGGTGCCATTCCAGACCTGCTGCCTTTGTGGCAGGCGGAAGGGCGGCATTCGTCCGTCCATAACGAATTTGGCCAAGTGCATAGCCTTGAAGAGCGTGTGGCGATTGTGGAATGGCATCGAAATTGGGGGCGCAATGTGCAGCGGCGCATCTAGGCGCTGCGGCTCGTGCCTGCGCTGCACATGCCGCGCAAATGGCGTGTTGGCTTCCTGTCGAGTGATTTGCGCAATCACCCTGTCACCTATTTTTGCATGCCTTTGCTTGAGGAATATGATCGCGACCGCTTCTAGGTTTTCTGCTATTCCTTCTACGAACGAGAGCGCGATGTGATCCAGGCGGAGATCGAAAAATCTACCAAATACCGCTGGTGGCCCTATCACCCGGATGATCAGGTGGCAGCCGATATTGCCAAGGATAATCCTGATCTGGTGTTTGAATTGGGCGGCAGCCCGGCAATGAACAAGCTGGAAGTCAGGCCTATCGCCCCGCGCGGCCCGGCGCCGTTTCCCGGCATGGCAATCCGCGCTACAGCAGGCTTGATGACGCGCGAAGCCCATCCCCGATGTTCAAGCGGCTGATCCGCCATCCTGCCGCCCAGGCGCTAATGGCCTGGCTGATCGGGCTATATTTGCGGCTGATCTGGGCGACCACGCGCTGGCAGCTTGAAGGCGCTGAATACGCCAAGGTGAGCCGTGGGGAGCCCTTGATCCTCGCCTTTTGGCATGAATGCCTGCCTCTCGCGGCGCAGGGCTGGCGATTGATGGGGGAGCAGATTCCGACCGTTTCGGGGCTTCGCGCGCAGGCGCTGATTTCGCGACACCGGGATGGCCGGCTCATTGCTCGTGCGGCAGCACCTTTTGATGTTGAGGTTGTGCATGCCTCATCCTCAAAAGGTGGGGCGGCGGGGCTCCGCCAGCTTTTGCGGGTGCTGGAAGGCGGCGGGGTTGCGGTGATCACGCCCGATGGCCCGCGCGGCCCGGCACGACAAGCCGCCCCAGGCATCGTCCAGCTTGCCGCGCTGGCGGGGCTGCCGGTGCTGGCCTGTGGGGCAGCGTCTTCACGCATGCGCCGAGCGCGTTCCTGGGACCGGATGCGCTTTCCGCTGCCCTTTGCCCTTGCCGTGGTGGTGATCGAGGCACCCATCACCGTGCCGCGTGATGACCCGGCCAGCGCCTTGCCGGCCGTCACGGCAGCGCTCAACCGCGCGACAGAACGCGCCGATCAGGCGGTGGAGCGATGACGCCCCAAGGATTTTCGGCCCGTATCCTGGCCGGCGCTTGGGCGCTCATCGCGGGCGCTTTGGCGCCCTTGCTGCCGCTTTACCTCCGGCGCCGTGTCGCCAAGGGCAAGGAAATCGCCGAGCGTCTGCCCGAACGCCAGGGCCATGCTGCCGCGCGCCCGCCGGGCCGGTTGGTCTGGTGCCATGTCGCCAGCAATGGGGAGACACTGTCCCTCCTGCCGCTGCTGCAAGCCTTGGCGAAGCAGGACGCGGCGCTGTCCTTCCTGGTGACCACCGGCACGGTCACTTCGGCGCGCTTGCTGGCGCAAAGGCTGTCGCCCGCTTTGGTGCCGCGCACGCAGCATCGCTTCCTGCCCTTAGATGTGCCGCGCTGGGTAGCGCGGTTTCTGGAGGGCTGGCGGCCTGATCTGGCCGTGATCGTGGAATCCGAACTCTGGCCCAATATGCTGGCGGCGGCCGCGGCAGCGCGCGTGCCGATCGCGCTGATCAATGCGCGCATGTCGGCGCGCTCGGCCAAGATTTGGAGCTGGGCGCCGGGTTTTGCGCAGGGCTTGCTCACGCGTTTCGGGCTGATTCTGGCGCAGACCGAGGCCGATGCCGCGCGGTTTTCGGCGCTGGCCGGGCGAGATGTGCCCTGCTGGGGGAACCTGAAATATGCCGCGCTGCCCTTGCCGGCTGATCCCGCCGAATTGGCACGGCTCAGCGCTGCCTGGGCGGGGCGGCCGGTTTGGCTCGCCGCCAGTACCCATCCGGGGGAGGATGAAATCATCCTGGCCGCGCATCGGCTGCTGGCGCCGGCGCATCCCGGCTTGCTCACGGTGATTGTGCCGCGCCATCCCCCGCGCGGGCCGGATATCGCGGCCTTGGCATGGGATTTGCCGGTGGCGCGGCGCGGCGCAGGGCAGGAAGCCGGGGCAGTGGTGGCGGTATATGTCGCTGATACGCTGGGCGAATTGGGGCTGTTCTATCGTCTGGCACAGGTTGCGCTGATTGGCGGGTCATTGGTGCCGCATGGCGGGCAGAACCCGCTGGAAGCCGCGCGGCTGGGCTGCCCTATCATCACCGGCCCGCATCACTTCAATTTCAGCGAAATCATCGTGCGGCTGAGCGCTGCCCATGGTTTGATTGAAACGCCGGATGGGCCGGGGGCGGCGGAAGCGCTGGCCGCCCATGTCGCGCCCTTCTTAGCCGATCCTGCCGCTGGGCAGACGATGGCGGGGGCAGCGGCGACCCTCGCCCAGGGGCAGGCGGACCTGCCGGGGCGCATCGCGACAAGCCTGTTGCCCTTGATCCGCCCGGCGCGGTAGCATCCCTGGACCGGGAAGCACCGAACCGAAGAGGATTTGCTCTGGCCCTTACCGCAAAGACGGCGAAGCCGCGCGGAACAGGAAGCCACAGGAGAAGTGACCCCAGCCGCGCGCGCCGCTTGAGCGATGCTGGCATTGCGGAAGGTTTGAACGGTTTCAACTGATGCGAGCGCCTGAATTCTGGACCGGTAAGCCTGGTGTGGCGGCAGTCCTGCTCTCGCCCATTGCTGCGCTTTATGCCGCAACCACCGCGCGGCGCATGACGCGCCATGGGCAGAAGCTTGCCCTGCCGGTGATCTGCTGCGGCAATGCGACGGCAGGCGGCGCCGGCAAAACCACCGTCGCACTTGATCTGGGCGAAAGGCTCAAGGCTCGTGGGCTCGCGGCCCATTTCCTGCTGCGCGGCTATGGCGGCAAGCTGAAAGGCCCGGCCCGTGTTGACCCGGCAGCACATGACAGCCGCGCCGTGGGCGATGAGGCGCTGCTGCTGGCGGCCCTTGCGCCGACTTGGGTTTCGGCAGACCGCGCGGCGGGTGGCGCGGCGGCGGAAGGGGCGGGCGCTCAGGCGATCATCATGGATGATGGGCTGCAGAACCCGACCCTCGAAAAATCGCTCTCGCTGCTGATCATTGATGGGTCATACGGCTTTGGTAATGGCTGGGTGATCCCTTCTGGCCCCCTGCGCGAACCCGTGGCCGCCGCCGCCGCGCGCTGCCAGGCCGCCGTATTGATCGGAGAGGATGAGACCGGCGCGCTGGCCCAGCTTCCGCCCGGCTTGCCAGTGCTGAGCGCCCGGCTGTTGCCGGGGCCGGAAGCAGCGGCGCTGTCCGGCAAGCCGGTTGTCGTGTTTTGCGGCATCGCAAATCCGCGAAAATTTTTCTCAACGCTGCAGGAAGCCGGCGCCGTTTTGGCCGCGCGCCACCCCTTCGCGGATCACTACCCCTTCGATAACCAGGAAATCCGCGACATCTTGGCCGAGGCGGAAAAGCTCCGCGCCACCCCAGTGACCACGCGCAAGGATATTGTGCGCATTCCCCCGGCGCTGCGCGTGGGCATTCAGGTGGTGAGCATCGCGCTGGCCTGGGATGATCCGGCGCAGATCGAGGCGCTGCTGGATAGGGTTTTGCTGAGTCAGCCTTGAAAAACCGTCCGGACGGTATAGTCTAGGGAGATGGATGGAACTTCCCCAAGCGCTGATGCGCCCACACGTATCCTGGATGCGGCTGAAAACCTGATCATCGCCCGCGGTGTCGGCGCGATGACGCTCGAGGCCGTCGCGCGCGAAGCCGGGGTGTCCAAGGGCGGTTTGCTCTACCACTTTGCCTCCAAGGAGGCGCTGTTGGAAGCGCTGCTCGGCCGGCTTGCTGGCTTAATCGCGCAGGAATTCGCGGCCTGCGTCGCCGCCCAGCCGGAAGGGCCGGGGCGGGTGGCACGGTCCATGCTCGAATGGGGTTTTGGCGAGGGCGAGATGGCGTGCAATGAACGCCATCAGCGCGCCGGCGCGGTGTTTCTGGCGGCCTTTCATCATGACCCCGCGCTTTTGGCGCCGATGCGCGCCGTGATTGCGGAAATGCGCGCGGCTGTCGCCGCTGATGGCCTGCCGCCCGGCCATGGCGCGGCCATCATGGCTGCGGGTGATGGGCTATTCATGGCGCGGCTATTCAGCCTCTACACACCAAGTTCTGAAGAGTTGGCACAAATGCGCGCGGCGCTTTCCGGGCTTTTGGGGGTGCGACCATGACACGGCGCGGCAAGATCATCGCAGGGCTGTTATTGCTGGCGATTGGTGGCGCGGGTTTTTGGCAATTGCGGGCAAGCCCGCCGCCGCCCGCACCCGCGGCACCTGCGGCGACAGGCCCGATTGGTGTTGGTGCCTTGGGGCGCGTTGAACCTGCCTCACGCATTCGCCGGCTCAATCAACCAGGCGGCATGGCGGTGACGCGGCTTGATCGCCTGCTGGTCGCTGAAGGCGCTGAGGTGACGCAGGGCCAATTGCTCGCGGAATTTGCCGATTCCGCGATGAAGGATGCCGCCGCCGCCCAGGCCGAAGCTGCCTTGGCCGAGGCCGAGGCGCAGCTTGCGCGGCTCCGCGCTGCCGGGCGGCCTTCAGAGATCGAAGCACAGCGCGCGCGCATTGAAGCCATCACCGCGCAGGAAGAAATTGCGCTGCGTGATGCCGAGCGCGCCGAACGTCTGGTGCCGACCGGCGCGGGCGCCATCGCCACCGCGGATCGCAGCCGCGCCATCGCAACACGGCTTGCGGCTGAAAAGCGCGAAGCCATGGCTGCCTTGGACACGCTGCTATCCTCGCGGCCGGAGGATATCGCCCTGGCTGAGGCGCGTGTTGCCGGTGCGCGGGCGGCAGCGGCCAAGGCGCGCGTGGATGCGGAATTGGCCCGGGTGCGTGCGCCGATTGTGGGTACGGTGCTCCGGATATTCGTGCGTCCCGGTGATCAGGTGGGCGCGGATGGCGTCTTGGAAATCGCTGATTTGTCGAGGCTTGAAATCGTGGCCGATGTCTATGAAACCGATCTGCCGCGCGTGCGCATGGGCGCCCCAGCTGAGATCGTGGTGCCCGGCGAAGCGCAGCGCTTTGCCGCTGAGGTCAGCGCCATTGGTTGGACCGTGCGGCGCCAGACCCAGGCCAGCAATGACCCCGTGGCGGCAGTGGATGCGCGGACCGTCGAAGTGCGCCTGAGCTTGGATGAAGCCGGCTCGGCTGCCTTGCGTCGGCGGTCCAATATGCAGGTACAGGTCGGAATCCGGCCGTGAATGCGCTGACGGAAAATCTGCCCGCGCCGCCGGTGGCTTCCGCGCCCGCGCCGATCAGCAAGGGGCGGCTTTCGCCCTTTGATTGGTTCTTCCTGCCCGCGCGCTTGGCAGCGCGGCAGCTTTTCTTTGAACGCGCGCGGCTGTTTTCCGCCATTGCGGGCGTGATGTTCGCTGCCGTTTTAGTCTTTATGCAGCTCGGCTTTCGCGCTGCCTTGTTTGACAGCGCCACCCGCCTTTACGCCGCCATGGAAGCGGAATTATTCCTGATGAATCCGCTCACCATGGCAAGCTTCCGGCCAGAGGCCATGCCACGCATCCGCGCCCATCAGGCACTGGCCCTGCCGGAAGTAGCGCAGGCCGTGCCGGTGTATCTGACACAAGCTGCCTGGCGCAGTCCGGAAACCGGCGCCAAGCGCGCCATTCAATTGATCGGCTTTGATGTTGAAGCGGGTGCCATGCGCTTTCCCGGCCTGGACAGGATTTCGGATGCGTTGCGACAGGTGGATGCGGTTGGTTTTGATGTGCGTTCCCGCCCAGAATTTGGTGATATCGCCAAGAAACTCGCCGAAGGTGGTCCGTTTGAGGTGCAAATCGGCAATCGCATGATGCGCCTTGTGGGGCTTGTGGAAATTGGCCCTTCCTTCGGTGCCGATGGCAATCTGGTGATGAGTGAGGTGAATTTCCGCCGCGTGGTACGCGGGCGCGATCCGGCCAATGTGGATCTGATTGCCATTCGTCTGAAGTCCGGTGCTGATATTCAGGCCGCCAAGGAAAGGCTCAAGGCTCTGTTGCCCGGTGATGTTAGGGTGCTGGCGCAAAGCGAATTGGTGGCACACGAACGGCATTACTGGGAAACTGCGACGGCCATTGGCTTCATCTTCGGCTTTGGCAGCATCATGGGGCTGATTGTCGGCATGGTGATTGTCTATCAGATCCTGTTCAGCGACATCGCCAATCACTTGCGCGAATATGCGACGCTGAAGGCGATTGGCTATTCCGACTTCTATCTGGCGCGGGTGGTCATGGCATCCGCCCTTATCCTGGCGGTGCTTGGGTTTCTGCCAGGGTTTGTGGCATCGATTTGGATGTATGAATTCGTCGGCGCCGCCACCTTCCTGCCGCTTGGCATGACCTGGGATCGCACCGTCATCGTATTTTTGATGATCTTTGGCATGTGCGCGCTGGCGGGCCTGCTTGCGATGCGCAAGCTCCGAGATGCCAATCCCGCCGATATGTTTTCCTGATGCAGGCGGAACCCATCCGGATTGAGGCGCTGAACTACGCCTATGGCGAAGGTGAATTACGCCGCCCCGTGCTGCGCGATGTTGTTCTGCAGGTGGGTGCGGGGGAGGTGCTGTTGCTCACTGGCCCATCCGGTTCCGGCAAGACCACCTTGCTCACGCTGATCGGCGCTTTGCGTGCGCTACAGCAAGGCTCCTGCACGGTTTTGGGTCAGGAGTTGCTTGGCGCATCCGAAAGGGCGCGGGTGTCGCTCCGCCAACGTATCGGCTTCATTTTCCAGAACCATAATCTGCTGGGCGCGCTGGCGGCGCGGCAGAATGTGGCCATGGCTCTAGAGGTAGCGCCGCAGCTTTCAGAATCCCAACGCCTGGCGCGCGCTGGTGAGATGCTGGCCGCGGTGGGTTTGGCTGAACATGCGGACCGCCTGCCGGCCAAGCTTTCCGGCGGGCAGCGCCAGCGTGTGGCGATTGCCCGCGCGCTGGTGGGCGACCCTGGCCTTGTTCTGGCCGATGAACCAACCGCCGCGCTCGATAAGGTCTCAGGCGCTGAGGTTGCGCATCTGCTGCGCGATTTGGCGAAGTCGCGCGGTGTGCCGATTCTGATGGTGACGCATGATCCGCGTATTCTGGATATCGCGGACCGCGTGGTGACGATGGAGGACGGGCGCATTGTGGAGAAATCGTAATCTTGTCCTGGGTCACATAGTTTTGATTGACACGGCCAGGATGGGGCAGTGAACTGGCGCCTCTCCAACAGGAAAGAAGAGGCCCCCATGCGTAAATTCGGCTTGAAAGCCGCCCTTGCTGCGCTTTTCGCGACCTTCACTGGCCCAAGCTATGCCCAACCTTCCGCCAGCCCAACGCTGGACGCGATCAAGGCGCGCGGCAATTTAAATTGCGGCATTGGCACCGGCGTTGCCCGGTTTGCTCTGCCCGATAGCCGGGGCATTTGGCAGGGCTTGGATGCTGATCTTTGCCGTGGCCTGGCGGTCGCAATTTTCAATGACCCGTCCAAGGTGCGTTTCGTGCCGCTGTCATCCTCCACCCGCTTCACTGCGCTTGGATCGGGGGAAGTGGATCTACTGTTCCGCACCTCCACCCAGACCATGCTGCGTGACACTACGCTCGGCCTGCGCCACGCCACGACCTATTTTTATGATGGTCACGGCTTCATGGTGAAGGCAGATGCGGGTGTGCAGAAAGTGGCCGAAATGCGCGGCGCCACCATCTGCTTGATCCAGGGCACGACGAATTAACAGGTGACAGCGGATTACTTCCGCAGCATCAATATGCCTTTTCAGCCTGTTGTGTTTGAACGCACCGATCAGGCCGTGGCCGCTTTGCAGGCCGGGCGTTGCGACAGCTTCGGCACGGATGCCTCCCAGCTTGCCGGTGTGCGGTCTTCCATGCCACGCCCTGCCGATTGGACCATCCTGCCCGAGCGTTTTTCGAAGGAACCTTATGGAGCCTATATCCGCCGCGGTGATGATCAATGGTTCGATGTCGTGCGCTGGTACACCTATGCCATTATTGAAGCGGAAGAACAGGGCGTGACGCAGGCCAATGCCGAACAGCAGCGCCGCACAAGCACCAACCCGAATACGCGCCGCTTGCTGGGTGTGACGCCGGAACTTGGTCAATCGCTGAAGCTTGATCCCGCCTGGGCCTATAATGTCGTGCGCGCCATCGGCAATTATGGGGAGTTGTATGAGCGTACCATGGGCGACAAGAGCCAGGTGCAATTGCCGCGCGGCCCGAACCATCTTTGGACCACGCCGGGTGGCTTGATGTACGCGCTGCCGATGCGTTGATCAGTTCACGCGTCGCGGATTAAGGGGGGCCTTGCGGGCCCCCTTCTCATTTCAGTCGTCTGAACGGCTGGGCGCGCCGGCCAGCACACCGCCATCAATCACAATCGTCTGCCCGGTCATGAAGGACCCGGCGGCGGAGCCCAAAAACACCGCCGCACCCGCGATTTCATCGGGCTCCCCAATGCGCTTCAGCGGCGTGTCCTTGGTGCGCTTGGCGTAAATGCCGGGATCTTCCCACAGCGCGCGGGCGAAATCCGTCCGTACCAGGCCGGGCGCGATGGCATTGGCGCGCACGTTTCTGGGGCCCCATTCCACCGCCAGATTGCGCACCAATTGCATATCGGCCGCCTTCGAAATGGCATAGGCGCCTAGCACCGGCGAACCGCGGAAGCCCCCGATGGAGGAGATGAGGATGATGGAACCACCACCGCGTTCCGCCATGCCCGGCGCGGTCATATGCGAAAGCCAGAGATTCGATTTGATATTGGACGCCATGATCTTGTCAAAAATCTCATCCGGCATGGTGATGGCGGGGCCGAAATGCGGGTTGATCGCCGCATTGCAAACCATGATATCAACCTGGCCCCAGGCAGCGATGGTTTGGTCTATCAGCGCCTGACATTCATTCTTGCGCCCGATATTGCAGGCAATGGCCATGGCTTGCCCGCCCTTGGCCTTGATGGCGTCTTCAACCGCCTGGCAGGCATCGAGCTTGCGGGAAGATACCACGACCCGGGCGCCCTGTTCGGCCATTCTTTCGCAAATCGCCCGGCCAATGCCGCGGCTGCCGCCCGTCACCACGGCGACCTTGCCGGTCAGATCGAATAGGGACATGGCGCTTTCTCCTGTGAGCCTGTTACTATTCAGCGCAGCATGATCGGAGCCTTCCCGCAACCGGGTGCTTGCCCTTGGGCGCAGAGTGCCGGAAACTACCTCCCCAGAGGGGTCGTCAGACCCTGCCTGGATGAGGGAGAGACGCTTTGGCTGAGACTCAATTCGTGCAGCATGTGGCGATGGGGGAGGTGCATTTGCTGCGCCTGGCCAATCCGCCGGTGAATACGCTGCGCACCGAAATCCGCGCCGGGCTTTATGATGGCATGAAGGCTGCGCGCGCTGACGGTGCCAAGGCCGTGGTGGTTATCGGCACCGGGCGCATGTTCTGCGCGGGCGCCGAGATGACTGAATTCGGCAAGCCGCGTGTGCCGCCATCGCTCACTGAAGTGTTTGAACAGTTTGAAAGCTTCCCTGGCCTGACGGTCGCTGCCATTCATGGCTCGGCGCTTGGGGGTGGTTTGGAAGTGGCGCTTGCCTGCCATGCGCGCGTGGCGGTGGCGGACGCAAATCTCGGCCTGCCGGAAGTGAAGCGCGGCTTTGTGCCGGGGGCGGGCGGGACGCAGCGCCTTCCGCGCCTGATCGGGCCAGAAGCGGCGCTGAAAATCATCGTGCCCGGAGACCCGGTAAAGGCGACCGAAGCACTCGAGCTTGGCTTTGTAGATGCGATCATTGACGGCGATCTGGAAGCCGGCGCCATCGCCTTCGCGCGCGCCAATCTCGGCAAGAGTTTCACGCTGGCGCGCAGACGCACAGACAAGATCGCAGGCCAGGATATGGCGGCGTTTGATGCCGCGGCGGGGGCTTTGCTGAAGCGCGCGCGGGGCCAGGAAAGCCCAAAGGGCTGCGTGGAGGCGGTGCGCGCTTCATTCACGCTGCCATTCGAGGAAGGCTTGCAGAAGGAACGCCATCTATTCGCGACCCTGGTGGCGGGCGAGCAGTCCAAGGCGCTGCGGCATGTCTTCTTTGGTGAACGCGAAGCGCAGCGCGTGCCGGGCCTACCTGCCGACACTGAAGTGCTGCCGGTTGGCAAGCTGGTGGTGATTGGCGGCGGCACCATGGGCGGCGGTATCGCCATGAGCGCGGCAAACTTCGGCGTGCCAGTGACGATTGTTGAAATGACAGAAGAAGCCCTCGCCAAGAGCTTGCAGCGTTGTGAAGCGAATTGGCAGCGCACGGTCGCTTCCGGGCGTTTGTCGCAGGCCGAATATGAAAAGCGCCGCGCGCTGCTGACCGGTTCGACCGATTTCGAAAAGGCCGTGGGCGCAGCCGATCTGGTGATCGAAGCGGTGTTCGAGAATATGGAGGTGAAGAAGCAGGTCTTCGCGCGGTTGGATAAGGCGGCGCGGCCGGGGATTGTGCTGGCTTCCAATACCTCGACGCTCGATATTGACCAGATCGCGAGTGCGACATCGCGGCCCGAATGGGTGATGGGCATGCATTTCTTCAGCCCGGCGAATGTGATGCGCCTGCTTGAGAATGTACGCGGGTCTAAGACCAATCCGGTCGCCATCGCAACGGCGACCGAGTTTGGCAAAAAGATCGGCAAGCTGCCGGTGCTGGTGGGCAATTGCGATGGCTTTGTCGGTAATCGCATGACCGGCAAGCGCACGCTGCAGGTGGAAAAGCTGCTGCTAGAAGGCTGCCTGCCGCAGGATATTGACCGCGCGATGGAAGGCTATGGCATGGCCATGGGGCCGCTCGCGACCGGTGACCTGGCTGGCTTGGATATTGGTGCAGCGGTGCGCAAGGCGCGTGGCACGGTGGCGCCCATTGCGGATGCCGTGGTGGCGGCGGGGCGTTTTGGTCAGAAAACCAGCAAGGGCTGGTATATGTATGACGAGAAGCGTAACCGCCTGCCGGACCCGGAAGTGGAGCGCATCATTCTGGATGTCGCGGAGAAAATGCAGGTGCGTCGCCGTAAAATTGACGCGGATGAAATCCTGGAACGCCTGCTATTGCCCATGGTGAATGAAGGTGCGCGCATTCAGGAAGAAGGCATCGCGTCGCGCCCGATTGATATTGATGTGATCTTCACCAATGGTTTTGGATGGCCAGCCTGGCGTGGTGGGCCGATGTTCTGGGCGGATACGCTTGGCCTCAAGGCCGTGCGCGACAAGCTCAATCAATACGCTGAGGCGACGGGGGATAAAAATCTGCGCCCGACAGCGCTGATCGAAAAACTCGCCGATGAGGGCGGCAGCTTCGCCGGCATGTGCAAATCCAAGGTTTGATGCCGCAGCGCGGCAGGCAGGAATGAAGGGAAAGAATAATGGATCTACGCTTCACGGATGAGGAACGCGCCTTCCGCCAGGAAGTGCGGGATTGGATTGATGCCAACCTGCCCGCCGATACGCGGGAACGCATGGCGGCGGGCCGCACCCCCACCAAGCAGATGCAGCTTGATTGGCAGAAAAAGCTGAATGCCAAGGGCTGGTGCGTGCCGCATTGGCCAGCGGAATGGGGCGGGCAGAAGGCTTGGTCCGCGATCAAGCGCTTTATCCTGCTGGAGGAATTGCAGGGTACGCCGGCGCCGATTCCGCTTGGCTTCAATTGCAATATGTTGGGCCCGGTGCTGATTGCGTTCGGCACTGAAGAACAGAAGAAGTTCTTCCTGCCGAAACTCGCCAATCTCGATCTTTGGTTCTGTCAGGGGTTTTCGGAACCCGGTGCAGGGTCTGACCTTGCGTCGCTCAAAACGCGCGCGGTGCGCGATGACGATCACTACATCGTCAATGGGCAAAAGACCTGGACGACGCTCGCGCAATATGCCGATTGGATTTTCCTTTTGGTGCGCACCAATCCGGAAGCGGTGAAGCAACAGGAGGGCATTTCCTTCCTGGTTGTGGACATGAAGACGCCGGGCATCACCGTGCGCCCCATTATCACCATTGATGGCGCGCATGAGGTGAATGAGGTGTTCTTTGATGATGTGAAAGTGCCGGTCGCCAATCTGGTTGGTACGGAGCATCGCGGCTGGGATTGCGCCAAATTCCTGCTGTCCAATGAACGCACCGGCCAGGCACGGGTTGGCGCTTCCAAGGATCGTATCCGGCGCCTCAAGCTCATTGCGCAAAATGCGCCGGGTGGTGAACGCCCGATGATCGAAGATGGGCGCTTCCGTGAACGTTTGGTGGAAGTGGAAGTACAGTTGAAGGCGCTTGAGATGACGACCATGCGCGTGCTGGCTGATGAGAACCGTCAGCTTAGCGAACGCAAGCCCAACCCGGCGTCTTCGGTGCTGAAAATTCGCGGCACGGAAATCCAGCAGGCGATTAGTGATCTTTATGTCATGGCCGCCGGCCCCTATGGCATGGTCGGTGCCGATCCCGATGGTGATCGCTGGAATGAACCGGAATTGGCGCCGGAATGGGCCACGCTGGCGCAACCCACCTACTTCAATTGGCGCAAGCAAAGCATTTATGGTGGATCGAATGAGATCCAGAAGAACATCATGGCAAAAGCGTTTTTGGGGCTCTGAGACATGGATTTCGACCTTTCCGAAGACCAGCGGCTGTTGCAGGACAGCCTGACCAAGCTGCTGGCCGATAAATACAAGTTTGAAGACCGCAAGCGCTTCATGAAATCGGCCAATGGCTGGTCGCAGGAAATGTGGGAAGCCTATACTGATCTCGGCCTGTTTGGTCTGCCCTTTGCGGAAGAGGATGGCGGCTACGGTGCCGGCCCGGTTGAGGTGATGCTCATGGCGGAAGCCATGGGCGGCGCCATCACCTTGGAACCCTGGCTCGCAACTGTCGTGATGGGTGGTGGCTTCATTCGCCACGGTGCATCGGCTGCGCAGCGTGCCGCCATAGTGCCTGAGATTGGAGCCGGTAAGCTGAAACTCGCCTTTGGCTATACTGAACCGCAATCGCGCCATGATTTGCACGATGTCGCGACCACGGCGAAGAAGGATGGCGCGGGCTGGGTGCTGGAAGGCCGCAAGGGTGTGGTGCTGCATGGTGATGTTGCGGACCAGATCGTGGTCACCGCACGCATCGGCGGCGTGCGGCGCGACAAATCCGGCATAGGCGTTTTTCTGGTGCCGGCGAATGCCAGGGGTGTGACGCGCCGAGGCTACCCCACCACGGATGGCTTGCGCGGGGCGGAAATCACGCTTGATCGCGTGAGCCTGCCCGCCGAGGCGCTGCTGGGTGATGCCGGCAATGGCCTCGCGCTGGTGGATCGCGTGGTGGATGAAACCATCGCGGCGCTGGCCGGTGAGGCGGTGGGGGCGATGGATGCGCTGCATAAGCTGACGCTGGATTACCTGCGCACGCGCAAGCAATTCGGCCGGCCGATCGGGTCCTTCCAATCGCTGCAGCATCGCGCCGCCGAGATGATGGTCTCGCTCGAAGAAGCGCGTTCCATGGCCATGCTGGCGGCGATGTTGGCGCGGGAATCCGATGCAACGGAACGGCGACGGCAAATGTCGGCAGTGAAGGTGCAGATCGGGCGTTCCGGCAAATTCCTCGGCCAGAGTGCGATCCAATTGCATGGTGGTATTGCCATGACGAAGGAATATTTGGGCGGGCATTACTTCAAGCGCCTGACCACCATAGACACCATGTTTGGCGATTCGGACCATCACGTGACGCAGCTTATGGCGATGGGTGGCTTGAATCAGGCGGCGTAGACTGGATAAGTCTTCTGCTTTTCCGTCATGGTCGTAAAGATTTGTTGACACGACCATGACGGCGCTTCCCCGAAGTCTCAACAAGCGCTACCGGAAACATGAATGACTGGGGAGAATTCACCATGGCAAATTCTGACGATCCGCGCTTGCAGGGATTGGCCGATCTGATTGATGGCAAGGGCCATGGCCGTTATGGGCTGCATGATGTGACGCAGCGCCAGCACGCGCTGCAAGCCGCCTGGCAAGCAGAGCGTGAGGGGTGTTCCTCATCACTGATAGCCGCTGCGCTTCTGCATGATATCGGCCATATGATGAAGCATCCGGGTGTGCGTTTCGTGACACTGGAGAAAATGACAGCGGATTTCCGCAAGCGCTTTCCGCGGAAAGCTGCTGCCAAGGGCAAGAAGGGCAAGTGATGCTGGTTGGTGTTGATGTTGGTGGTACCTTCACCGATTTGGTGCTGATGGATACCGCAACCGGCAGCGTTTCCATCCACAAGGTCTCAACAACGCCAGCCGATCCCTCGGTTGGCGTTGTTAAGGGCATTCTTGGCCTTTGCGCCAAGGCAGGCGTAGCACCGGCGGCGATTGATCATGTGCTGCATGGCACCACCATTGCCACCAATGCCGCGCTGGAATATCGCGGCGCCGAATGCGGTATGATCACCACGCGCGGCTATCGGGATATCGTGCATATTGGCCGGCATCAACGCCCTGAGCATTATTCCATTCAGCAGCGCATCCCTTGGCAGGCGACGCCGCTTGTCAAGCGGCGCCATCGCCTGGTGGTAAGCGAGAGGCTAATCCCACCGCGCGGTGACGTGCTTGTTCCGCTGTCGGAACAGGAGGTGCGTGAGGCAGCGCGCCATTTTAATGAAATTGGCATAGCCTCGATCGCCATCTGCTTCCTGTTTTCCTACCTGAACCCCGACCATGAACGCCGCGCACGCGATATTGTGGTGGAAGAATTTCCCGAGGCGTTTGTCACCATTTCATCCGATGTAGCACCGCAATTCCGCGAATTTGAACGCTTCACCACGACGGCGATGAATGCCTTTGTCGGGCCGGCCGTCAGGGATTATGTGGCGCGGCTCGAAGGGCGCATGCGCGCGGGCGGGCTGCAGGCTGATTTGCACATCATGGGATCCAATGGTGGTGTTGCGACCGCAAAAATGGTCGCGGATCGCCCGGTGATCACCATGCTCTCTGGCCCGGCCGCTGGCGTTCTGGGCGGCATCTGGGCGGGCGCGCTTTCGGGGCGTGATAATCTGATTACCTTCGATATAGGAGGCACCTCCGCCGATATCGGTATTGTGACCGCAGGGCGCTTTGCTGAAGCAACAGCGCGCGATACCTGGATTGCGGGTTTTCCTTTGCTGACGCCGATGATTGATATCCACACCATCGGCGCCGGCGGCGGTTCCATCGCGCGGCTTGATGCGGGCGGGGCGTTCCGCGTAGGTCCGCAATCCGCCGGCGCCATGCCTGGCCCTGCCGGCTATGGGCGTGGCGGCACACTGCCCACGGTGACGGATGCGAATATCGTTTTAGGTCGGCTTGACCCCAAGAATTTTCTTGGTGGCGCCATGGCGCTTGATGTTGCGGCCGCCAGGGGCGTGATTGAACGCTTTGCGGCCGAGACGGCCTTGCCCATGGCCCAGACTGCGCTCGGCATTCTGACGATCATTAACGCCAATATGGCCAATGCCATTCGCAGCCGTACCGTCCAAAAGGGCATTGACCCCAGAGGCTATGCGCTGGTTGCGTTTGGTGGCGCTGGGCCTTTGCATGCTGTGGAGGTCGCGCGGACGCTCGGCATCAACGAGGTCATCATCCCCCCGGCACCCGGCATTACCTCGGCGATGGGTTTGCTCACCACTGATCTGAAATATGATGTGGTTCGTACCTGCTTTCAGCTTTCGAATGCGCCAGACCTGCCGCGCATGACCGAAGCTTTCACCGAAATGGAAGCCGAGATCGCCGTGCAATTCGCGGCTGATGGGCTTGATCCGACCTTGGCCCATTACGAGCGCGCTGGCGATTTGCGCTATGTCGGCCAGGGTTATGAGTTACGCGTAGCCTTCAACGCGGGCGCGGTTGATGAAACCATACTGGCTGAGGCGCTCATACGCTTTCATGAGCAGCATCGCGCGGAATATGGCCATGCTTTTGCCGATAGCGTCATTGAAATCGTCAATCTGCGCGTCACGGGTTTCGGGCCACGACCCAAGCTTGGCAAGCCGCCAGCGTCACAGAAAAGCGGTAGTCTCGAAGACGCTTTGGTGCATCGAAGCGCGGTTATTTTCATGGCCGCGGATGGCAAGCCCGTTGCACCGGACACGCCCTTCTTTCGCCGAGACCTTCTTCCCACAGATGCGCCTATTCCTGGGCCGGTGATTATCCTACAGACTGATAGTACCACGGTTGTCCCACCCGGCTGCACCATCACCGCTGATGTTGGCGGCAATCTGATCATTGCGGTTTGAGGATAAGCCATGAACCAGCAGGTAGACCCCGTCACCGCCAGCGTCATTCAGGGCGCGCTTGAAAACATTGCTGTTGAAATCGGCTATAAGCTGATGCGCATGTCCTATTCTTCCATCATTCGTGAAAGTGAGGATTTTGGCGCAGCGCTGGTGGATGAACAGGGCAGGGGTTTGGCCGAATCCGCGCAATCCACGCCGCTGCAATCTGGCCCCATTCCAGGCTACGTGAAGCATATCCTGAAAACGCTTCAGGCACGCGGTGATATGGTGCGGCCTGGCGATGTGATCATGCATAATGATCCCTATGGTGGCGCCTCCCACGGGCCGGATGTCGCTTTCATTGTACCGGTATTCCATGAATGGGAATTGGTCGGGTTTTCCTGCACTACCGCGCATCATTTGGATATTGGCGCTCTGACACCAGGGTCTTGCGGCATTGTGGATGCGATTGATGCCTATGCTGAAGGTCTGCAATTCAAGGCCATCAAGGTCTATGATCGCGGCCAGCGCAATGATGCAGTCTGGCAAATCCTGCGCGACAATATACGCGCATCCGATCTTGTGGTGGGCGATATGGAAGCGCAGGTGGCCGCAAGCCGTATTGGTGCGGAGCGTATGGAAGCGCTGA
>Ga0194123_10001321_pt1 | contig 38228 bp, 36 predicted proteins | sample TA2MahsurfametaG_5_FD_155479 | JGI IMG/M metagenome (GOLD analysis project Ga0194123, IMG submission 155479) | Freshwater microbial communities from Lake Tanganyika, Tanzania - TA2015023 Mahale A surface | ecosystem: Environmental > Aquatic > Freshwater > Lake | place: Tanzania: Lake Tanganyika... | reverse complement strand
GGAATGAGCATATCGGCAACCACAACAGCCTGATGTTGCCCGATGAGGCCGAGCCGCGCTTCCTGATCAACCCGCGCGGCTATTTGTTCCAGGAATTGAAGGCATCGGGTCTGATTGTCTGCGATCTGGAAGGGCGCGTGCTGCGCGGCAGTGGGGAGCTTCGCAAGGTTGCCTTTCATATCCACACGCGCATTCACCTCGCCAATCCGGCGGCGACATGTGTGATCCATGTGCATCCACGGTATTTGACCGCGCTTTCCATGGTGCAGGGCGCGGAATTTGCGCTCTCACACCACAACAATCTGCTGCTGAATGATCGTACGGTTTATGATGCTGAAGGTGATCAGCCGGTGCATAGCAATGAAGAAGGGGATCGCATTGCGCGGTTGATGGGCGATAAGACTATCATGCTCATGCGCGGCCATGGTGTGACGGTGGTGGGCCCCACGGTGCATGACGCTTTTGATGAATGCTACATGGCGGAACGCACGTGCATGTATCAATTGACCGCCATGCAAACCGGCCAGCCCTTGCACAAGCTGCCGGATAATCTTCGCCGCAATCACACGGGGCCATGGGGTGATAAGCTGGATGCGCGGCTGCATCTGAATGCCTGGCGCCGTGTGCTGGACCGGGAAGAACCTGACTACGCGCGCTGAGACAGAAGAAAAAACGGGAGCAAACCATGATCCCATGCACCCACCTCCTGGCTTCGGGTAGAATCCGGTAGCCAGGAAGTCTGTCCGCGTCGCGCCATTCCTTTCATCGCGCGGCGTGACCACCATCCAGGGCCACGCTGCCAAAAAGCTACTTCAGACCCCGCGGGCCTTAATTTCATCGCGAATTTCCGCGAGCAGCTTTTCCGTTGGCGTGGGTGGGGGCGGCATTGAGGCTTTCTCCACAGCCTTTGAGGCTTGCAGCTTGCTCAACACCTTCGCCATCCAGAAGACTGCAAAGCCTACAATGACGAATTTGATGATGGCGTTGATGAACCGCCCAACCGCGAGCACGGCAGCGCCGTCTTCGCGCGTGGCGGCAAGTGTTGGCTTGCGTTCACCGGAAAGGACGATGAACAGGTTGGAAAAATCCATCCCGCCCAATAGAAGGCCAAGGATCGGGTTGAAAATATCCTCCACCATGGAAGTGACGATGGCCGTGAATGCAGCGCCAATGACCACGCCAACGGCCAGGTCAATCACATTGCCACGCATGATGAAGGCCTTGAATTCCTTCAGCCATTGCGGTTCCTTCACCGGTATCTGACCGGCAATCTTGTTCGCCAAATCACTCATAGCTCTTTCCCCCTAAAAAGAATCCGAAGACCCAAACTAGATCTTGTCATAAAGGCAAGCTTATTGATTGCACGTTGTAAAAAATAACGAATTCTGATCTGGGTCTGGCGCAAGGGTGGCGCCGTGGCGGTATTCTGACTATGATTCTACGATGGAAACAAAGCATTTCGCCCAGCAAATCACCTTCCTATATGCGGAAGACCCTGCCGCATCGTGGGATTTTTACGAAAACAAGCTCGGCCTTGCGCTGGTGCAGGATCAGGGAACGTGCCGCATCTATGCCACCGCGCCGGGTGAGCGCGGCTTCTTGGGGATATGTCGCGCGCGAGCGCCGCGTGCTTCAGACAACCCTCGCGTGCAGGGTGGCGTTGTCTTTACCTTTGTTGATCAGGATGTGGAAGGCTGGCACGAAAGGCTCAAGGCGCGCGGTGTGGCGGTGCCGGAAAAGGTGGAATATTCGGAAGCCTATCGCGTGAAGCATTTCTTCTTCCACGACCCTGCCGGCTATCTGCTGGAGGTACAGCGGTTTGAGAGGCCGGATTGGCCAAGCCCTGAACCTTGATCAGCCTGACAGCATGGTCGCCGGCAGCCAGGTGACGATTGCGGGAAACAGCGTGACCATCGCCACTGCCAGCACCATCAGGAAGAAGAAGGGCAAGGTGTAACGGGCAACCTGGAATATTTCCATATTCGTCAGACCCTGCAGCACGAACAGGTTGAAGCCCACGGGTGGCGTTATCTGCGCCATTTCCACCACCAGCACGATGAAAATGCCGAACCAAACCAGGTCAAACCCAGCGCCTTGGATGATCGGCAGCACGACCGAGACCGTCAGCACGATCATGCTGATGCCATCGATGAAGCAGCCCAGCACCAGATAGATGATAGTAAGGCACACGATGATCATATAGGGGCTGAAACCCTGCGCGCCGACCCAGGCCGCCATGGCGGCGGGAATGCCGGAATAGGCCATGGCCTGAGTCAGGAAGGCGGCGCCCGCCAGGATCAGATTGATCATGCAGGAAAGCCGTACCGCGCCCATCAAGCTGTCAATGAAGCTTTTCCAGGTCAGTGTCTTACCCCAGGCGGAAAGCGCCAGTGCGCCCACCACGCCAAAGACCGCGGCTTCCGTCGCTGTCGCCCAGCCGAAATAAATGCTGCCCATGACAAACATGATCAGCAGCACCACAGGAATAAGCTGGCCACTTTCCTTCAACTTGCGTGACAGCGGAATGGAAGGATCACGCGGCGGCGTCAGTGTCGGGTTCAGCATGGACCAAATCATGATGTAGCCGCTGAACAGCACCATCAGCATGATGCCCGGCAGGACACCCGCGATGAACAGCCGCACAATGGAAACTTCTGCCGCCACGCCATAGACGATCATGACAATGGAAGGCGGAATCAAAAGGCCGAGCGTACCGGCCCCAGCGAGGCTGCCGACCGTCATGGGCAAATGATAGCCGCGCTGCGTGAGTGCGGGCAGCGACATCTTGCCAATCGTCGCCGCCGTTGCCGCGGAAGAACCCGAAACCGCCGCGAAAATCCCGCAACCGATGACATTCACATGCATAAGCCGCCCAGGCAGGCGCTGCACCCAGGGGGCAAGGCCGCGAAACATGTCTTCTGAAAGCTTCGTCCGGAACAGGATTTCGCCCATCCAGATAAATAATGGCAGCGCGGCCAGGGTCCATGACGCAAGCGATTGCCATATCGCCGTGCCCATTACCTTTTCCGCCGGGAAGGTCGGCATGGAAGGCATCAGCATGGGCAGCACAATCACGCCGCAAAGCCCAACCAGCATCAGGCCAAGCCCGATCCAAACGCCAAGCCCAAGGAACAGGAAAAGCAGGCCAAGCAGCAAAAGCCCGGCTTCGGTTTGCGCGAGTTCCATCAGAGTTCCTCCCCCGCGCGGTCAAGAGCACTCGCCTCGGCGGCTTTGCGATAGGATGGCGTGCCACCGGCCAGATGCGCGGCCAAATCATCCAAAAGGCATAGCGCGAAAAGCCCCGCGCCAAAGGCACAAAGCGCCTGCGGCACCCAAAGCTTCCAGGCAACCGAACCCTGCGCCACATCCTCAAACTCAAAACTATCCATGGCAAGGTCCATCATGGAATAGGCGAAGAACAAGCTAAGCCCGGCAGTCAACATCAGGGCAATGCTTTCCATCACGAAACGGCCTGAACCCTTGAGCCTGCCGATGATCAAATCCACGCGAATATGCGCTCCATGGCGGAAGGCATAGGCGAGCGGCAGGGTCGCTGACGCGGCAACCGAAAAGGCTGTCAGGTCATCCGCGCCCAGAACAGTGATGCCGAATTGTCGCCCGACAACCTGCGCAATGATGATGGCAGCAATGGCGGCCAAGGCGATGCCGCCCAGCACACCGCCAAGCATGTAAAGCGAATCAAGTGCCTTGCGCATCAGCCCCCACCTTCAACAGTCAGAAAACGGGCAGGGAAACCTGCCCGCTAATTTTTTAAGCGATCGCAGCGCGATAGGCATCCATCAGGCGCTTGCCTTCCTCGCCCGCTTTGGCGACCCATTCTTCTGCCTGTGTGGCGCCGATGCGCGCCAGGCCCTGCATCAGCGCGGGTGATGGGGTGCCAATCGTCATGCCGCGGCTGGCGAGCATATTCTGCCGCTCCACCATTTCCACTTCCGATGCCTGCCAGCCACGCGCTTCTGCTGCTGTGGCAGCAGCGCGAATGGCGCGTTGCGATGCTTCGGGCAGGGCCTGTAGGGCGCGGCTTTGCACAAACACCGCATTCTTGGTGCGGGTGAAGCCGATTGGTGTAAAGAATTTGCAGAAATCCCAGGCCTGCACGTCAACACCGGTCGCTGCCGAGGTCACCATGGCATTCACAACGCCGGTCGCGAAGGCTTGCGGCACTTCCGCCTGCTGCACCAGGGTTGGAGTGGCCCCCGCCAAGGTTGCGAAACGATTGGTCAGCGCATTGAAGGTGCGCATCTTCATCCCGCGCAAGGTTTCAATGCTTTCCACCGGCACATTGGTGTAAAAGCCGGATTGCGGCCATGGCACCATATACAGCAGCGTAATGCCTTGGCGTTGCAGGCGCGCTTCGACAAAAGGCCGCTGCAATTCCGCGAGCTTCCGCGCTTGAGCGGTTGAGGTCACAAGCTGCGGCACGCTATCCACCTCAAAGAAGGGGTCTTCATTGCCATAGGCAGACATAAGAATCTCACCAAGCTGTGCCTGGCCGGTCTGCACGCCGCGCTTGATTTCCGGCATCTTGAGCAAGGACGCATTGGAATGCATCTGGATCTGCAGCCCGCTGGCTGCTGCCTGCACTTCCGTGATGAAGTCACGCAAATTGCGCGTATGGAAATTGCCATCCGGATAGGCTGTGGCCAATTGCCAACGCGTCTGGGCATGGGCCTTGCCGATGAAGGGTGCCGCAAGCGGCAGGCTGGCAGCGCCGAGCAGGACAGCCCTGCGAGTAGGATTTTGCATCATGAGCCTCTCCTTATTGCTTGGAGGGTCAGTTTTCCCCCTGGCGCCACCCATGGCAAGGGGGGTCACCGGCAAAGCCATGCCGGTGGCGCCCATTCTGCCTTTTTTCTTATCAGGCGCTGGCGCGATAGGCGTCCAAAAGCTTCTTGCCATCCTCACCGGCGCGCTGCACCCATTCATCGGCCATGGTGCGACCAACGCGGGTCAAATCTTCAAGTAGCCGTGCGCTTGGTTGCATTACGCGCATGCCGCGTTGGCCGAGGGTAGCTTCGGTTTCCTTCGCCGCCGCCTCGGAGATTTCATAGCCGCGCCGTTCCGCCGCCGCGGCTGCGGTGCGGATCATTTGCTGCTGCGGTTGGGACAGGCCCTGCAACGCACGGCTGGAGATAAAGACCGCATTCTTGGTCATGGAAAAGCCGAGCGGCGTGAAAACCTTGGCGTAATCCCAGGATTGCGTATCCACGCCCGTAGCGGCCGAGGTGATTTGCGCCTGCACCACACCGGTCGCGAAGGCCTGCGCCAATTCCGCCGCCTGCACCAGGGTGGGCTGCGCGCCGATCAATTGCGCGAAGCGATTGGTCATGGGGCTGAAGGTGCGGAAGCGCTGACCGCGCAGTTGTTCAAGCGAGGTCACGGGTTCCTGGGAATAGAGCCCCGCCGGCGGCCAGGGCACCATGTAGAGCAAGCTCAAGCCCTGGCGGGCAAGGCGCGCTTCAATGAAGGGGCGCTGCAAATCGGCAAGCCGCTTGGCCTGCGCGTAATTCACCACCAGCTGGGGCAGGGCATCGGCATCAAACAGCGGGTCTTCATTGGCATAGGCGGTCAGCAGAATCTCGCCCATCTGCACCTGACCGGTTTGCACGCCGCGCTTGATTTCCGGCATTTTCAGCAGCGCGCCATTGCTGTGCAATTGCACGGCCAATTGGCCATTACTGCCCTTCTGGATATCCTCGATGAAGGAACGAACATTGCGTGTGTGAAAATTGCCATCTGAATAGGGCGTGGCCATTTGCCAGCGCGTCTGCCCCTGGCCAAGGCTTGGGGTAAGCGCGGCAAGGCCGGCGGCGCCGGCGAGAAAATCGCGACGATGAAGCTTCATGGGTTTCTTCCTTCTTCTGCCCGGCCCCGCCCCCGCCCTTCTTTCAAAGCGGGTAGTCGCGCGCCGGATCCACGCCAGATTGCGTCAAAAAATGCCGTATGGCCACTACCTCATCCTTGGAAAGGCTGTGCTGGCTATTGTGGAAGGCATAGGCTTGGCCATTCAGCTTCACGGCCAGCCGGCCAGAGCCATTATGGGAGACCTCGGCGCCCAGTTCCTGAAACACCGCCTCAAGCGCCTTGGGGTCAATATTGGCGCTGACGGGGTGGGCAAAGATGGCGTGCAATACCTTGCGATAACGATGGTTCATGGATGGCGCTGCCTTCAGGATGGGATTGGAATGCGCCCATCCTGCCGCGCCGTCACGCCCCAGCCTTGATCATGATCAAGTGGTGGTTGAACCGGTCAGCTGCGTCCGCACTAATTCTGCAAAATGCCCCCCTCGCGCGACCAATTCCTTGAAGCCGCCGCGTTCGGCAATCTGCCCACCGGCAAAAACCAGAATTTCATTGGCATCGCGCACGGTGGAAAGCCGATGCGCGATGATGAAGGTGGTGCGCCCCGCCATCAGCGCCGCCAGCGCCTTTTGCACCCGCGCTTCGGTGGCGGCATCAAGCGCGCTGGTTGCCTCATCCAAAATCAGCACGGGCGGGTCTTTCAGAAGCGCGCGCGCAATCGCCAAGCGCTGGCGCTGGCCGCCTGAAAGCGTGCTGCCACGCTCCCCGATCATGGTATCGTACCCATGGGGCTGACGCTGGATGAAATCATGCGCTTCGGCCAGGCGGCAGGCATGTTCCAATTCTTCCTGCGTGGCATCTGGCCGGCCAACCATTAGGTTTTCACGAATGGTGCGGTTGAACAGCATGCTTTCCTGAAACACTACGCCGATGTTGCGGCGCAGGCTTTCCAGGGAAATATCGCGCAGATTATGCCCATCCAGCGTCACACGCCCTTCCTGCGGGTCCCAAAGCCGCTGCAGCAACGCCATGGCGGTGGATTTGCCAGCGCCCGTTGGTCCCACCAGCGCAACGGTCTTGCCCGGCGCTGCCGCAAAATTCACATGGCTGAAAATCGGTGGCCCACCAGGATAGGCGAAGGCCACATCTTCAAAAGCGACTTCGCCTTTCGCGCGGGGGATATCAATCGCGCCCGGCCTTTCCGGCACGGTGGTGCGCGCATCCAAAACGGCGAAAAGCTCAGAGAGGGAAGGCATCAGCAAAACAAGGCGTGAAGCGAAGCCCACGGCACCTTCCAGCTTGCCGATCAGCATCGTGGCAAAGCCCATGAAGGACACAATCTCCCCCACCGTCGCCTGACCGCGCAGATGGAGCCAAGTCCCCAAGACAAAAATCAAAATGACGCAAATGGTGGAGGCGGCAGATGTCATCACGGAAACCACCGCCCACCAATTCAGTACCGGAAATTGATGTGTGATGACTTGGCGGATGATATCGCTGAACAGCCGCGCCTCACTGGAAAGCCGGGTGAAGGATTGAACCACCATCACATTGGAAAGCGCATCCTGCGCGCTGCCAGCCAATTGCGTATGGAGCGATTCAACCTTGCGCTGCGCGCTTTCCGTGCGGCGAATGACAAAGGCGGCAAGGCTGCCGAAAATCACCACCAAGCCAATCAGCAAAAGCCCAAGCCGCCAATTGAGCATCAAGGTCAGTGGCAGCAGGACTACCGCCGAAATAAAAGTGGTCAAATGTTCGCGAAAAAAGGACAGCCAAAGCCCGAACAGATTATCAGCGCCCACCAGCATGATCTTCATCAGCCGGCCCGATTGCGTATCCCCATGAAAGGATAGCGGCAGGGACAGCACATGCTGGAAATAATCATGCATGACCTTGAGGCGATTGCGATGCGCCATGCGGTCCGCGAAAAGGGCGACGGTGACATTGGCGCCAATGGCCGAAAGCCCAACCGCCCCCCAAATGATCAACAGTGCCAGCGCTTCCGCCCAAACCGCTGCTTCCTGCATGCGGTCCGATCGTGCGAGCAGATCAATCACCCGCCCGAAGAGCACCGGTTCCAGGAATTGCAGCCCGGCAATGGCAAGCGCCGCCAAAGCAAGCCCAATCGCGACAGCGCGATCCGCCGCCAGCAGCCTGAGCACCCTTCCGTAAAGCCGCAGAAATTCCATCGTAAGCGCCGTACCTGTGAGGGGAACATCATAAATGGCGAATCGCCCATCCTAAAGCCCGCAGCATAGGCGGGTTGATCTGGCGGGCGGCACAGGCCACCTTAATCCTCAATGCTTCATCTGGGAGGCCTAAAATCCATGATCACCCGCCGCAATCTGGGCGCGCTCTCATTGGGCGCTGCCTTGCCCATGCCCGCTTTGGCGCAAGGGCTTTCCAACCGCCCGATCCGGTTGGTGATTCCCTTCACCCCCGCCGGCACCACCGATTTGGTGGGGCGGCTCACCGCTGAGCGCCTTTCGGCCCGGCTTGGTCAGCAGGTGGTGGTGGATAATCGCCCCGGCGCTTCGGGCAATGTCGGCGGTGAATTCGTCGCGCGGTCCGAACCCGATGGCCATACGCTGCTGCTGACCACCATCGGCACCGGGGCAATCAATTTCGCCGTTTTCGGCAATCGCATGCCCTTCAAGCCAGAGGATTTGGCCGCGGTTGGCCTGATGTGCCGCGTGCCGAATGTGCTGATGGCGGCCAATCGCATGCCCATCCGCACACTGGCCGATATGACCCGGGAGGCGAAGGCCAAGCCAGGTGGGCTGAATTACGGCACCGCCGGCATCGCCACTTCGCCCCATGTGGTGATTGAGCAAATCCGCCTCGCCCAGGGGATTCAGATCACCCATGTGCCTTTCCGCGGCTCCGCCCCCATGCTGACCGAAATGGTGGCCGAGCGGATTGAGCTTGGGATGGATAATATCCCCTCCGCACTCGCTTTCATTCGTGATGGAAAAATCCGTGCCATTGGCGTGACGGGCGCTCAGCGCAGTGCCGTACTGCCGGATGTGCCGACCATTGCTGAGCAAGGCATGCCAGGTTTTGAGGCGACTGCCTGGTTTGGCGTGCTGGCGCCGAGCGCGACGCCTGCCCCGGTGCTTGCGCGGCTTGGTGCGGAACTGGATGCGATCGGCAAGGAAGCCGATTTCCGCGCCCGTATCGCGGCCTTTGGCGCTGATCCGCCACGCCTGACCCAAGATGGAGGCTCCAGCCCGGAAAGCTTCGCCGCCTTCATGCGCGCGGAAGTCACGCGCTGGGCTGAGGTGGTGCGCCAAGCCGATATTCGTGTGGAATAAGGAGAGCAAACATGACGAAGAACAACGCCCTGCTGGGCCGCCGCATCATCCTGGCTGGCATGACCGGCGCGCTGGCCGCGCCCGGCCTTGCCCGCGCTCAGGCCTTTCCAACCCGCCCCTTGCGGCTTGTGGTTCCCTTCCCGCCCGCAGGGACCACGGATATCTCCGGGCGCATCATGGCCGAACGACTTTCAGCGCGGATCGGCCAGCCGGTGATTGTGGAAAACCGCGCCGGCGCCACAGGAAATCTGGGCGCTGAAATGGTCGCACGGTCGGAGCCTGATGGCTATACGCTGCTGATGTGCACCATTTCAACGGCTGCGATCAATTACTCGCTCTGGGGTGCGCGCATGACGACGAAGCCCGAGGATTTGGCCGCCGTTGGGCTCGTCATCCGTGTGCCGAATGTTGTTTTCGTCACCGCCAATTCGCCTTATCGGACCGTGAGTGATCTGGTTGCAGGTGCCAAGGCCAATCCCGGCAAGTTGAATTACGGGAGCAGCGGGTCAGGTGGGTCGCCCCACATGACCATGGAAATGTTCAAGCTGCGCAGCGGCACGGATATCACCCATGTGCCTTTCCGCGGCGCAGGGCCGATGCTTGTTGAAATCGTGGCCGGAAGGCTGGATGCGGGCTGCGACAACATGCCAAGCTGTATCGGACATATCCGCGATGGCAGGCTCAGGGCTTTGGCGGTTACCAGCAACGTGCGGACATCGGCGCTGCCGGATGTCCCGACCTTGGCCGAAGCCGGTATTCGCGATTTTGAAGCGACAGCCTGGTTCGGCGTGCAGGCGCCATCGCGTACCCCGCGCCCGATTATTGAAAGGCTGGGCGCGGAAATTGATGTGATCACGCGCGACCCTGGCTATATCGCGCGCATTGCGGAGCTCGGCGGCGCGCCGCCCGCACTCACCCCGGCGGGCGGGACCAGTCCCGAGACCTTTGAGGCCTTCATCCGGAGCGAGATTGCCAAATGGGCAGAGGTGGTGCGGGTCTCCGGCGCGAAGATTGATTGATCGCGCCGAGACGCTTGCGTTGTGCCCAGGCTTGTCCTTAATCTTGCTTTCATGACTGGGAGCAAAAGAGATGACGATCAGCAGACGAGGCCTAGGTCAGGGTGTAGCCGCTGCCGCCGGCGGCTTGGCTTTGACGGGGATAGGCGCTGGACCGGTGATGGCGCAGCGCAGCGCCAATACGCTGCGCGTCGCCTTCCGCGATGCCGTGCCGAATATTGACCCCTATTTCAACAGCCAGCGCACCGGCATCATCATCGGGCACCAAGCCATGGATGGTCTGGTGCATCGCGACCCGGAGACCTTCCGCAATGTGCCGGCGCTCGCGACCGAATGGGCCTGGCAGGGCAATACGGCGATTGATTTCAAGATCAGGCCCGGCGTGAAGTTTCATGACGGCAGCGATTTCGGACCGGATGACGTTGTCTATACCATGAATGGCATTGCCGAATTGGGCGGGCGGCTTTCAACGCCGGGGAATTATTCCTGGATCGAGGGCGCTGAGAAGCTGGATGCCAATACGGTGCGCATCAAGATGAAGCGCCCGAACCCCGCCGCGCTGGATTATCTGGCGATGGTCACGCCGATCTGGCCCAAGGCTTACCGCGAACGCGTGGGGCCTGACGGCTTTTCGCGCATGCCGATCAGCACCGGTCCGTATCGTTTCACCAAGGTGGATGTTTCGAACGGGGTCGAATACGAACGCTTCGATGGCTATTACCAGGGGGGCCCCAAGGGGCGCCCCACCATCCAGAGGATCACCGCGCGCTATCTTTCCGATGCCGCGACTGAATTGACCGAGCTTCTGGCACAGCGTGTGGATTGGATCTGGAACATGAATCCAGACAATATCGCCAATGTGAACCGCTTGCCCTTCCTGCAGGCTGTGCAGCAGGAATCCATGCGCGTTGGCTATCTTGGCATGGATGCGGCCGGACGGACCGGCGCTGGTAACCCCATGACGCACCTTAAGGTAAGACAGGCTATTTTCCACGCCATTGACCGCCAATCCCTGGCCGACAAGCTGGTAACCGGCGGTTCGCGCGTACCACTTGCGCCTTGCTACCCATCGCAATTCGGCTGCAATGGCGATGTCGCTACGCAGTATGAATACAACCCCGCCAAGGCGCGGCAATTGCTGGCCGAAGCAGGCTTCGCGAGCGGGTTTGACGTGGAGCTCACTTCCTATGTCCAGCCGCGGCAATGGTCGGAAGCGGTGCAGAATTACCTGCAAGCCGTTGGCATTCGTGCGCGGCTTAATCTCATGCAGGTGGCGGCGCAGATCCAACGCTCACAGCGCGGCGAATTGACACTCGCCATGGGGAGCTGGGGCAGCTTTTCGATCAATGACGTCTCGGCGTTTCTGCCGCAATGGTTCGCTGGCGGGAATGAGGATTACGCGCGCGACCAGCAGGTGATTGACCTGGTGAATGCGGGCGGCAGTTCCGCTGATGAGGCAGTACGCAAGCGCGCCTATGATGCGGCGATCAAACGCATCACGGAAATGGCCTATTTCGTGCCGCTGCACACTTACGTGAATACTTATGCCTTTCAGCGGCAATTGGAATTCAAGACCTATGCCGATGAATTGCCGCGTTTCTATTTGGCAAAGTGGAAGTAAGGGGAAGCGCTTTCCCGCAAAGCCCCGCTCGGTCATACAGGGCGGGGTTTTTTATATCGCGTTCAACCCGCCAAATGGCATTCCACCAGCCCATCTTCCAGGCTGGTGATGCGCGGCGTGGTTGCAGCGCATGGCGCGAAACAGGCCGGGCAGCGCGGATGAAAGCGGCAGCCGGACGGGATATTCGCGGGGTCCGGCATGATATCGCCAAGCCCGACATCCGGCACGCCAAGCCCAGGTTCGGGCGTCAACACACTATCCAATAGCGCCCGCGTATAGGGGTGGCGCGGGTCGCGGAACAGCGCCTCACTCTCACGCTTTTCCACGATGCGGCCCAGATACATGACAGCGACTTCGCTTGCGACATGCTCCACCACTGCAAGATTATGGCTGATGAACAAATAGGTCAGCCCCAGATCGCGCCGCAATTCCGCCAGCAGATTGAGGATTTGCGCCTGCACCGAAACATCCAAGGCGCTGGTCGGTTCATCGCAAACCACGATGCGCGGGCGCAGCACCAGGGCGCGGGCTATGGCCACACGTTGGCGCTGACCGCCCGATAGCTGCGATGGAAAACGCGTGCCCTGTTCGGTGGAAAGCCCGACGCGCTCCAGGCTTTCCGCCACGCGGCGATCAATTTCGGACGTTGTCACATTGCCTTGTGCGACCAGCGGCATGGCGATGATATCGCGCACCCTCCGGCGCGGATTGAGCGATGAAAACGGATCCTGGAATACGGGTTGGATCAGCCTGGCGCGCGCGCGGCGATCCATGCCTTCCAGCCGCTTGCCATCCACCAAAACTTCACCGCCGCTTGGCTCCAAAAGGCCAAGGATCATGCGGGCCAGCGTTGTCTTGCCGCAGCCGCTTTCGCCGACCACGCCAAGCACGCTGCCGGCGGGGACGGAAAAGCTGACATCATCAACGGCAACAACACGGCGCGGCGGCGCGAAAAGCCCCTGGCTTGCACGAAATTCGCGCCTGAGGCCGCGCACTTCAATCGCGGGCGTGCTCATGCGCCGGCCCCTTCCGGCAGGATGCAGAGCATCTCATGCGCGGGGCCAACATTGCGGCGCGGCAGCGGGCCAGCGCAGGCGGCTTCGGCAAAACTGCAACGATCCCTGAAGGCGCAGCCGATGAAGCCTGGGGGGATGCGCGGCACCACACCGGGGATGGAGCCCAGCGGTTCATCGCGCTTCACCTTGCCCGGCACCGGCACGCAGGAAAGCAGGCCGCGCGTATAGGGGTGGCGGGGGGCACGAAAAAACTCAGCCGTTGGAGCGCTTTCCACCACTTCGCCGGCATACATGACGGAAACGCGATCCGCGACGCGGGCCACAATGCCAAGATCATGCGTGATCAGCAGAATGCCAAGGCCAAGGTCCTTTTGCAGCTCCGCCAGCAAGCGCAGGATTTGCGCCTGCACCGTCACATCAAGCGCAGTGGTCGGTTCATCGGCAATCAGCAATTCCGGATCGCACATCAAAGCCATGGCGATCATGACACGCTGCCTAAGCCCACCTGAAAGCTGATGCGGAAATTGCCCAAGCCTGAGGCCGGGTGCGGTGATGCCAACCCGCGTCAGCAATTCCACCGCGCGGTCCACAGCCTGCGCGCGCGGCGTGCCGCGATGGCGGCGCAACACCTCGGTCATTTGCGAACCCACCGTATAGGCTGGGTTCAGGCTGGTCATGGGTTCCTGGAAAATCATCGCCATGCGATCACCACGCAGGCGCGAGATCTGTTTTTCGTCGTAATAGCGAATGTCATCACCGGCAAAGGAAAGCCGTGCCGCTTCGCGCTTGCCGCCCTTGGCGAGTAGGCCCATCACCGCAAGTGACGTGACGGACTTCCCGCAGCCGCTTTCGCCCACCAGGCAATGCGTTTCGCCTTTTTCCACGGTCAGCGAAATACCACGCACCGCAGCCGTGCCGCCAAAGGTCACGCGCAGATCGTCAACTTCCAAAAGCGCGCTCATCGTGACAGATCCGTGCCCAGCATGTCGCGCAGGGCGTCGCCCAGAAGATTGACGCCGAGCACCAGGATGAATAGTGCAATGCCGGGGATCATGATGATCCAGGGGCTGAAGAACATGTATTCCTTGGCTTCCGAAATCATCAGCCCCCAGGAAGGCAAGGGCGGCGGCACGCCAAGGCCCAGGAAGGAAAGTGCGGCTTCCAGCAGAATCGCGAGCGCCATTTCAAGCGTTGCCACCACGGCCAAATGTGTTGCGATATTGGGCAGCACTTCCTTGAGCAGCACGATCATCGGCGAACAACCGGCACAGCGCGCTGCGGCCACATAATCCAGATTGCGGATTTGCATGGTGGTGGACCGCGCCACCACGGCAAAGCGATCCCACAACAATAGGCCGAGCACCAAGATCACCAAGGTAAAGCTGGTGCCCAAAAGCCCCGCCACTGCCAGGGCCACCAGCACCACCGGGATCGAAAGCCGCGCGGTAATGGCAAAGACCACCGCATCATCAACGCGCCCGCCATAGAAACCACCCATCACGCCAAGCACCGTGCCGATAATGCCGGAGGTGATGATGGTCGCGACCCCGATGATCATGGAAACCCGCGCGCCATAAATCAGGCGCGACAGGTAATCCCGCCCCAATTGATCCGTACCGAGGATATTGGTGGGCGTACCGCCTTCCATCCACATGGGCGGGATCACGCGCCGCCCAAGATCAATGGTGAATGGGTCATAGGGCGCCAGCCAAGGCGCGAAAATCGCGACAAGGGTAACAAAGCCCACAATGCCCGCACCCAAAACCGCACCCGCATTGCGCCAGATACGGCGGCGATTGCTGGCGCCGGCAGGTTGCAACACCGTACTCATGCCGACCTCAAGCGCGGATCGAGCACGGCATTCAGCAAATCGGATAACAGCGTTAGGCCGATATAGATCAGCGCCAGCACAAGCACGACCGCCTGCACCACGGGGAAGTCGTTCTTGCTGATGCTCTCCCACGCCAGATAGCCAACACCATGCAGCGCAAAGACAGTTTCGATCACAATGGACCCGCCCAGCATGAAACCAAGCTGCACGGCGGCAATGGCGACCACCGGAATGGCGGCGTTGCGGAAGCCGTGCTTCACCAGAATGGAAAGCCGCGACAGCCCCTTCGCCCGCGCGGTGCGGATGTAATCGGAGGCAAGTGCTTCGATCATGCCGCTCCGCGTCAGGCGCATCAGCGATGGGATGGCGGAAAAGGACAGCACGACGGAGGGCATGACATAATGCTGCCAAGACCCGGTTCCCGAGATCGGCAGCCATCCCAGATTGAGGCCCAGCACGATCATCAGCGTCAGGCCGAGCCAGAAGGAAGGCATGGCCTGACCAATCAGCGCCACCATCAAGACGCTGCGATCCACCCAGGTATTTTCGCGGACCGCCGCCAGAATGCCCAAGGGCAGCGCCACACATAGCGCGATGAACAGGCCGCATAGACCCAGCGTCATGGTGATTGGCATGCGTTCCATGATCAGCCGCGCCACGCGCGTCTTGAAGAAATAGCTATCGCCGAAATCGCCCTGCAGCGCGCGCCAGAGCCAATCGAAATACTGCACCCAAAGCGGCCGGTCGAGCCCATAGGCGCGGCGGATGAGTTCAACATCCTCCTGCGTCGCGTTCGGGCCGGCAATGGAAATGGCAAGATCACCCGATAGCCGCGTGAGCAGAAAGCTCAACGTCAGCACCGTCAGCGCGACCAGAATCGCAACCGTCAAGCGGCGTCTTAGAAAATGAAGCATCCCATCAACACCTTAGGCTTTATGGGTTAGAGGCGACAAGGGGGCCATCACCACGCCCCCGCCCAGCCATCCCGGCGCGGATCGGATGCCGCCATGCGCACGCCATTATCCAACACGCGAATGGCCTCCACACTGCACGGGCCTTCCAGATCGGGCACCAGCTTCACCAGGTGGCCGCGCGCTTCCATGGCGCTGATCACCTCGGCGCCCATGCCGCGTTCGATGGTCAGCAAATCCTCCCCGCCATGGGGGTAATTGCTTTCCTGACCGGGTTGGGAAGATGTCCAACGCGGCGCCTCCAGCGCCTGTTGCGGGTCCATGCCGAAATCGGCGCAGGCGACCAGCACCTGGGTATTTACCTGCACCTGATTATCTGCGCCAGGCGTACCGAAGATCAGCCAGGGCTTGCCCGCCTTCATCAGCATGGGCGCATTCATGGTGTGGCGCACGCGCTTGCCGGGGGCCAAGGCATTGGCGTGGCCCTCATCCAAATGCCAATAACTCATGCGGTTGTTGAACAGGATGCCGGTCCGCCCGCCCGTCACACCGGAACCGAAGGCGGAATTGATGGATTGAATGGCGGAAACGGCGTTGCCGTCGTGATCCACCACGCAAAAATAGGTGGTGTCAGTTTCCTGCGCGCCACGCACCGGCAAATGTGCTGCGCGATCCGTGATGGCGGCCGCGTGTTCCGCGGCGCGTTCGGCGGATAGCAGCCTATCAAGCGGCGGATTCACCGCGCCCGCATGGGCTTCGCGGTCCAGAAAGGCGCGCTTTTTCGCTTCCACCATCAGGTGAATGAGCGCCTCACTACCCCAGCCAAGCGCCGCAAGATCAAAGCGATCCAGGATGCGCGCCATTTGCGCCATGGCGAAGCCCATGGAATTGGGCGGCGTCTGACGGAGCTCAAACCCGCGATAGGGCACAGCGATGGGCGGCGCGGTTACCGCTGCAACAGCGGCCAAATCCGCCGCGCGCACCGGGGCGCCCGCCGCTTCAAGATCAGCCGCCAGCATTGCGGCCAAGCTGCCCTCATAGAAATCAGAAGGCCCGGCCGAGGCCAAACGCTGCAAGGTCGCCGCCAAGGCTGGCTGTACCAGCAAATTTCCTAAAGCCGGCGGTTTGCCCTCCGGTAGAAACAGCGCGGCACTCAGCGCATCAGGCACCAGCCGCGCGCGGTTCTCGCCCGCGAAGTGGCGGAGCGCATGGGTGGCCGCAAAACCATCCCGCGCCGCTTCAATGGCAGGGCCGAATAGCGCGCCCCAGGGTTTGCTGCCCTCGGCGCCATGCAGCGCGGCAATGCCGGCCACCATGCCGGGCGTTTGGATGGAAAGCGCGCCATGCACCGGGATACCGCCCGCCGCGCGATAATGCGCAATGGTCGCCATGGCCGGCGCCGCAGCCGTGCCGTTATAGGTGGTGCTGACGCCGGTTTTGGCATTCCAGGCATGGTAGAAACCATCTCCACCCAGCCCCGACATGTGTGGTTCCACCACACCAAGTGTGAGGGCAATCGCCACAGCCGCATCAGCGGCATTGCCGCCGGCGCGGAGAATCTCCATCCCCGCCGCAGTCGCCACCGGATGGTTGCTTGCCACCGCGCCGCGCCGGCCCATGATCAAGGGGCGATGCGCGCGAATGCCCTCATAAGCCATGGCTCAGCCCCCGAGATTCATGCGTGAGACAATCGGCGCCCAGCGTGTCACTTCCGCCTGCACATGCGCTGCTGCGGCGGCGGGCGAAGGATCAGGCCAGGTTTCCACGCCCGCTGCTGCCAGACGCTGCTTCACGGCAGGGTCCGCCACCGCGCGCAGCGTTGCCTCGCGAATGTGGGCGAGCGCTTCTTCCGGCGTGCCCGGCTTGCCAAACAGCACCTGCCAGGCCGTGACTTCATAGCCAGGCACACCAACCTGCGCGAGTGCGGGCAGGCCGGGCACCAGATCGGAAGGTATTGCGGAACTCACAGCCAAGCCCCGCACACGGCCATCGCGCATCAGCGGTGCCAGCATGGTGGGGCTATCAATCGTCAGGTTCATCCGCCCCGCGAGCAAATCCTGCACCGCATTGGCGGCAGTACGATAGGGCACGATGGTGAAGCTTGCGCCGGAAAGCTGGCGGAACAATTCGCCCGCCAGATGATTGGTGGCACCTGGATTGGTGGCGCCGTAATTCGCTTCTTCCTTTTTCTGCGTGAGCCATGCGAGCAAGGAGGCGACATCTCGCGCCGGCACATCTGGGTGTACGGCAAGCACAAAGGGCTGCCGGCCAACCAATGCGAGGGGGATGAAATCCGTCACCGGGTCATGCGGAAAATTCGGATAAATCGCGCGCATCACGGGATGGTTATTGGTGCCGATGAAAATCGTATTGCCATCAGCGGGCAGGCGATGAAACGCTGCCGCCCCCACGGTGCTGCCAGCGCCGGCGATATTCTCCGGCACCACGGGCCGGCCAAGTTGGGTTTGCAAGGCATCGGCCAGGATGCGGCCCACCACATCCGTGACACCACCCACACCGACCGGGATGATCATGCGCAAGGGCCGCGCCTGGGCAAGCGCCGGGGCAGCCAGGCCAAGCGCAGCAGCGGAAAGCAGGGAACGACGCAGCATGGGAAGGGGACCTTTCGCTTTTGCCAAACCGCAACCCTAGCCTGCCTTGGGCATTCTGCCAGCCCTGCCAGGCTTGGCTTTCCAAGCCTGGGGTTTCGCGCTTAGCTGATCCACAAAAGCGGGGGGCACGGTATGGCGAGCATTGTTCTGATCCACGGGGCCTATCAGGGTGGTTGGATTTGGCGCCTTGTTGCCGAAAGGCTGCGCGCTGCCGGCCATGATGTGCATGCGCCAACGCTTGATGGCTGCGCCGAACGCCGCCACCAGATGCGCGCTGGCATTGATACCGAAAGCCATGGTCAGGAAATCGCCGAATACCTCCATTTCCATGATTTGCGCGATGCGGTGCTGGTCGGCACCTCGGCCGGCGGCATGGTGATGGCAGCGGCTGCAGAGCGCGCGCGCGACCGTATCGGCCGTCTGGTATTCGCCGATGCCCTGGCCTTGATGGATGGCGAGAAGATTCGCGACATCGTCACACGCCCCGCCGCCATCAACACCGATATCGCGCTCGGCCCAAGCCGAGAGGATGCCTTGGGCAGGCTTTTCCTCGGCATGGAAAAGAGCCTCGCCGCATGGGCTGCGGATCGCATGACGCTTCACCCAATCAAAACCTTCACCCAGCCTGTGAAGCTGCCAAGCTTCTGGCAGCAATCCTGGAACGCTTCCGTGATCTATTGCCCGCAGGCCGCCAATCCCGGTGAGGCGCATCAGCGCCGCTGCGCCGAAAAACTCAATGCGCGCTGGCATGTGATTGACACGGGCCATTACCCCATGCTGACCACGCCGGATGAGCTTGCGCGCATCATCATCTCCGGCTGAGCCTTACGACCTTGCCGTCATTGGTGGCGGCATCAATGGCGCGGGCATTGCGCGCGATGCGGCAGGCCGCGGGCTTTCCGTTGTGCTGTTTGAAAAAGGCGATCTCGGCGGCGGCACTTCAGCCAATTCCACCAAGCTGATCCATGGTGGCTTGCGCTATCTGGAACATTACGAATTTCGCCTGGTGCGGGAAGCGCTGATTGAACGCGAAATCCTGCTCGGCATCGCGCCACATATCATCTGGCCCTTGCGCTTCGTGCTGCCGCATCACCAGGGCCTCAGGCCCGCCTCGCTGCTGCGGCTTGGATTGTTTTTGTATGATCATTTGGGCGGGCGGAAGCTGCTGCCGGCAACCAAGCGGATTGACCTGACACGCTCTCCGCTCGGCGCGCCGCTCAGCCCCGGGCATGCCATCGGCTTTGAATATTCCGATTGCTGGGTCGAGGATTCGCGCTTGGTGCTGCTGAACGCCAAGGATGCAGCGGAACGTGGTGCCGCCATCCATCCGCGCATGGCGGTGACTGCCGCGCGGCGGGAAGGCGCGCTCTGGCATATCACCGCTGAGGGTCGTGACGGGATAGCCGAATGTCACGCCCGCGCCTTGGTCAATGCCGCCGGCCCTTGGGTTGGCGCGGTGCAAGGGCTGGTCATGGGCAGCAATCAGCCGGCGCGGCTTCGGCTGGTGAAGGGCAGCCATATTGTGCTGCCGCGGCTTTATGATCACGACCGCGCCTATATTTTCCAGAATGCCGATGGCCGCATCATTTTCGCCATTCCCTATGAACGTGACTTCACCCTGATCGGCACGACCGATGAGGATCACCCGAACCCGGACGAGCCACCGCAAATTTCGGAAGACGAAATCACCTATCTCTGCGCCGCCGCATCGGGCTATTTTCGCAAACCCGTCAGGCGCGAAGGTATTGTCTGGACCTATTCGGGGCTGCGCCCGCTTTATGATGACGGCGCAAGCAAGGCGCAGGAAGCGACGCGCGATTACGTACTGAACCTGGATGCGCCGGCGGGTCAGGCGCCGCTGCTGACGGTCTTCGGCGGCAAGATCACCACCTATCGCAAACTGGCCGAGGCAGCGCTGGCAGAACTTCGACTGAAGCCTGAGAAGGCCGGCTGGACCGCCCGCGCAGCCTTGCCGGGCGGGGATTTCGCGCCAGATGGCTTTCCCGCGCTGCTGGCTGCCTTTCAGCGCGACTTCCCCCTGCTGCCGGCGGCGCTTTGCACCCGCTTGCTACGCGCCTATGGCACCCGCGCCTGGAGGATTTTTGCCCCTGACCAGGGCCCCGGCCCGGCCATCGGCGCCGATCTGCACGCCGCTGAATTGGCGTATTTGCGGCGGGAGGAATGGGCCGAATCGGCAGAAGATGTGCTCTGGCGCCGGAGCAAGCTTGGGCTCCGCTTCGATGCCGGGGCGCGGGATAGGCTGGCGCGGCTCATGGGGGGGTGAATGTTCCGCAACACAAGCTTCGCGAAACCGTCTTTTACCTGTAATAGAGGCTCAGTATCGGGCAACGATCGCCAACATTGAGGGAGCGAGAAGATGAATCGTCGTGACATTCTGCTGGGAACATCGGGTCTGCTTGCGGCCCCCTTCATCGCGCCATCCGTGCGCGCTCAGGGCCGCACTGAAATCCAGTTCTGGTATGGGCTGGGCGGTGCGCTTGGCGAACGCGTGGCCGAACAGGTGACCCGCTTCAATGAAAGCCAATCGCGCTTTCGCGTGAATGCCACCTTCCGCGGTTCCTATGTGGAAGTCATGACCGGCGCCATCGCCGCCTGGCGCGCCGGCACGCCGCCGCATATCGCGCAGGTGTTTGAAGTCGGCACCGCCACCATGATGGCCGCCGGCCCCGCCATCCGCCCGACACATGAATTGCTCGGTGAAGCGGGCATCACGCTTGATCCCAAGCGCTATCTGGCCGGTGTGCGCGGCTATTATTCTGACACGCAAGGCCGCATGGTTTCCATGCCGCATAATTCATCCTCGGCGGTCATGTGGGTCAATCTGGATGCCTTCGAAAAGGCCGGGCTTTCCACGACCGATCTGCCGAAGACCTGGGCCGAGATTCGCGCTGCCGCGCAAAAGATCAAGGCGACCAATGCCGCCGAAATGCCGATCAGCACCGCCTGGCCGACCTGGGTGATGTTTGAACAAATGTCATCCCTGCATGATGTCGGGCTTGCCACCAAGGCCAATGGCTTTGAAGGCCTGGATGCGGAAATGAACCTTGGCGCGCCGATCTTCACCAAGCAGACCAATATGCTGCTTGAGATGCAGCGTGAGGGGCTGTTTGTGTATGGTGGGCGCGACGGCGATGGCTTCGCAAGCTTCCCCGCCGGCAAGGCCGCCATGTCCTTCAATTCATCGGCCGGTCGCGCCCAGGTGCAGCGCGAAGCGAAGTTCCGCTGGGCGTCTGTGGTGCTGCCGTATCATGGTGATGTCACGCAATCACCCCGCAATGGCGTGATCGGTGGCGCCAGCCTTTGGACACTGACGGCGCGCAACCGCACGGCGGAAGAATATCGCGGTGTGGCGGAATTCTATCGCTTCATCTCAGAAGTTGAGCAGGATAAGTGGTGGCACCATGTCACGGGTTACGTGCCGCTGACGCTGGCGGCTTATGAGGCTTCACGCGCTGAGGGCTTCTATGCTCAGAACCCTGGCGCCGATGCCGCCATCATTCAGCTTTCCCGCGCGGAACCGACGCCGAATAGCCAGGGCTTCCGCCTTGGTGGTTTTGTGGAAATCCGCAACATCATCCAGGAAGAACTCGAACGCGGCTTCCAGGGCCAGCAGAATACCGAAACCCTGCTGGGCAACGCCAATCGCCGCGCCAATGTGGTGCTGCGCAATTTTGAGCGTGCCAATCGTCGTTAATCGCGTATCGGGGCCGCCTTTGCGGCGGCCCCCTCTTTTTGGTTGAGGCTCCATGCAGCGCAAGGCGATTTTCAACAATAAGCTGCTGCCCTATCTGCTGCTGGCGCCGCAGCTTGCCATTACCTTTGCCTTTTTCTTCTGGCCGGCGGGGGAAGCGGTTTGGTATTCCTTCATCCGCCAGGACGCCTTCGGCATTTCAACGCAATTTGTCTGGTTTGAGAATTTCACGGATCTTTTTGCTGATCCGCTTTATCATCAGGTCATCCTCAATACGGTGATTTTCTCGGTGGCCGTTACCGTGCTTGCGATGGGTTTCGCGCTTGGCCTGGCGGTGCTGGCGGATCGGCATATTCGTGGCAAGGATGGCTATCGCACGCTGCTGATCTGGCCTTATGCAGTGGCGCCCGCCGTTGCCGCCATTCTTTATATTTTTCTGTTCCATCCGGATATCGGGCTGATTGGCCGCGCGCTGAAGGCTGCCGGGGTTGCCTGGAATTATACGCTGAATGGCAATCAGGCCATGCTGGTGGTGGTGCTTGCTGCTGCCTGGAAACAGGTTTCCTATAATTTCCTGTTCTTCCTGGCCGGGCTGCAATCCATCCCACGTAGCGTGCTTGAAGCCGCTGCCATTGATGGCGCTTCGCCGCTGCATCGCTTCCGCACGGTGATTTTCCCGCTGCTATCGCCCACCACCTTCTTCCTGCTGGTAATCAACATCACCTACGCCTTCTTCGACACCTTCGGCATTATTGATGCGCTGACCAAGGGCGGGCCGGGCAATGCCACGCAAACCCTGATCTACCGCGCCTATATTGATGGGCGGGTCAATCTGGATATCGGCTCATCCTCCGCGCAATCGGTGGTGTTGATGATTGCGGTGATGGCGCTGACACTCGTGCAATTCCGCTTTATTGAACGCAAGGTGCATTACTGATGTCGGAAGCGCGCAACAGCATCGCCGCCCCCATGGGCATGGCCGGCAGCAACCCGCGCGCGGATATGCTGACCCATATCATCCTGGTACTCGGCGTGCTACTTTTCGCTCTGCCCATCTGGATTGTGCTGATGGGTTCCACGCATGATGCCGGCACTATCGGGCGCGGTGATGTGCCCTTGCTGCCGGGCGCTGAGGCCGCTGCCAATTACAGCGCCGTCTGGAGCCAAGGGAACAAGCGGCGCGCCGGCGTGCCGGTTTCGATAATGATGTTCAATAGCGCCATCATGGCGCTGCTGATTACCTTCGGCAAAATCGCGATTTCCATCATCTCGGCCTATGCGGTTGCCTTCTTTTCCTTCCCCGGACGCATGCTGTTCTTCTGGGCGATTTTCATCACGCTGATGCTACCGGTTGAGGTGCGCATCTTTCCGACCTTCCAGGTGGTCTCCGACCTTGGTCTGGTGAATACCTATGCCGGCCTGATCGTGCCGCTGATCGCCTCCGCCACCGCGACCCTGCTGTTTCGGCAATTCTTCCTGACCATCCCGGATGAACTGGTGGAAGCCGCCAAGATGGATGGCGCGGGGCCGATCCGCTTTTTCAAGGATGTGGTGCTGCCGCTATCGGCCACGAATATCGCTGCCCTTTTCGTTATTCTGTTTGTTTATGGCTGGAACCAATATCTTTGGCCGCTGCTGGTGACGACCTCCACCGATGTTGAGACCATCATGATCGGCATTGTGAAAATGCTCGGCTCCCAGGGGGATACGGAATGGCATCTGGTCATGACGACCACGGTGCTGGCTCTTCTGCCCCCCGTTGCCATCGTGATCCTGATGCAGCGCTGGTTCGTCAAGGGATTGGTCGAGACCGAGAAATGAGAAACCCCCATGGCTGAGCTCAAGCTTTCCGGCATTGTAAAAAATTTCGGCGCGGTGCGCGTGCTGCATGGCATTGACCTTGCCGTACAAAATGGCGAGATGATTGTGATCGTCGGCGCTTCCGGCTGCGGCAAATCAACCCTGCTCCGTATCGTGGCCGGGCTGGAACGCGCCACAGGCGGGACAGTGCTGATTGATGATCGGGATGTGACGGCGCTTGAACCAGCGGCGCGCGATATTGCGATGGTATTTCAGAATTACGCGCTCTATCCACATATGCGCGTCTTCGACAATATGGCCTATGGGCTGCGCATTCGCGGCCTCGCCAAGGATGATATCAAGCGCCGCGTGCAGGAAGCGGCCGACTTGCTCGGCCTTTCCGCGCTGCTGGATCGGCGCCCGCGGGAACTCTCTGGCGGTCAGCGCCAGCGTGTCGCCATGGGGCGCGCCATTGTGCGCGAACCGAAGCTATTCCTGTTTGATGAGCCGCTTTCCAATCTGGATGCGAAGCTTCGCGTTGCCATGCGCGCTGAAATCAAGCGCCTGCAACGCCGGCTTGGTGTCACCAGCCTTTTCGTCACGCATGACCAGGTAGAGGCAATGACCTTGGGCGATAGGCTTGTGGTAATGCATGAAGGCCGCGCTGCGCAAATTGCCTCCCCCATGGAGATTTTTGAGCGCCCTGCGGACACCTATGTCGCGGGCTTCATTGGCAGCCCGGCGATGAATTTCCTGCCTGCCACCATCACGGAAGATGGCAAGGGGGCGCGGCTTTCGGATGGTAATATCATCGCCCTGCCACCTGGCCAATTTGCCGCGCAGCCGGGGCAGAAAGTGACACTTGGCATTCGCCCGGAACATATCAGCCTGCCGGGGCCGCTCCGCCTCACGACCGATTTGATCGAACCGCTCGGCTCCGAAAGCGTGGTGCATGGCAGGCTGGCTTCGGGTGAAACCATGGCCTTGCGGCTGCCCGGCGCGCCGCCTTCAGCCACCGTGCTGGAAATCGCGCCGCGCGCCGAACATTTGCACGTGTTCGATGCCGAGACCGGCAAGCGCCTGCCGCCGCCTGCCTGATCTCTGCTACGCCTGCCCGCGTTCCACCAGCAGGCGCTTCACCTCATTCTTGGGGACCTTGCCGTAACCTGAGCGCGGCAGCGCATCCCACACCACAATTTTGGCGGGCCATTTATAGCGGCCAAGCCGGCCATCCAGATTCGCCATCACCGCTGTCGGATCAATCACCGCCCCCGCTTCCGCCACCAGCACCGCCAGGCCGCTTTCGCCCCATTTCGCATCAGGCACGCCCACCACGCAGGCTTCGGCAACGGATGGATGCGTCAGTAGCGCTTCCTCCACCTCACGCGGATACACATTGGACCCGCCAGAGATATACATGTCCGAAGCGCGGCCCGTGATGTAGAGAAAACCTCGCGTATCCAGATGACCAAGATCGCCGGTATGGAACCAGCCGCCGGCGAAGGCCTTTTCATTCGCGGCATCATTTTCGAAATAGCCAGCGAAAACCGCAGGCCCGCGCACGCAAATCTCCCCGGTTTCACCCGCCGGCAATGGCTGGTTTGCGGTATCGAGAATGGCAACCTCGATCCCCGTGCGCGGATAGCCGCAGGACCCGATCGGCATGGCGGGATCATCTTCCAGACTATGCCAGGCAGGCGGCAGGACGGTGATATTGCCGGTCACTTCGCCCAAGCCGAAATACTGCACCAGACAGGGGCCGAGCTTGCTCAACGCGTATTTCTGATCCTCCCGATACATCGGCGCGCCGGCATAGATCACATGGCGCAAGGAAGAATGATCATGCGTATCCACCGCCGGATCACGACAGAGCGTATTCAGAATCGTCGGCACGGTGAACATGTTGGAAACACGATGTGTTTCAATCAACCGCCAGGCTTCCGGCACATCAAAACGCTCACCAGGCAGCAGGATGGAGGCCGCACCACGCGCCACTTGGGATAGCGCATGAACGCCAGCGCCATGGGAAAGCGGTGCCACAACCAGGGAGGCATCATGCTCGTTCAGCCCCGGCATCAAATCAGCGATATGGTTGTTGATGACAAAGGCCATTTGCCCATGAGTCAGAATACCGCCCTTGGGCCGGCCGGTGGTGCCGGAGGTATAGAAAAACCAGGCCGGATGATCACGATCCACATCGGCAGGCAGGGTCACGGGCGCGGCGGCACCTTCCGCAATCAAATCCTCCCAGGAAAATCCGGCGCCATCGCCAATCGCGATATCCAGCACGCAGGCTGGGTTTTCCACGCGGCAGGCTGCCCGATGTTCCGGGAAGGCCACGTCGAAGATTTGCGCGTTGCAGCGCGAAGACCCGGCCAGATAGGCGGCTTCCGGCGGGCTAAGGCGGAAATTCGTTGGCACCCAAACTGCGCCAATCAGCCAGCAGGCCCAAACGCCTTCGAATATCGAATTATTGTTCCGCGAATGGATCAGCACGCGATCCCCGGCGCCAATGCCGCGCGCGCGCAAACCGGCAGCGGCGGCACAGGCCCGTGCTGCGATTTCCGCCCAATTCCAGACCCTGTCGCGCCAGATCAGCCCGGGGCGGTCCGGCAAGCGGCGGGCGGTTTGCAACAGCATGGCGCCCAGGTTGGAAGTCGGAATCATGCGGCGTCTCCTGTCTATCAAAGCCGGCTTAGCAGCGGCCCATGCGATGTTTTGCTTGCCTCCGGCGCTGGCCTTGGGCAAGTTGGGATCATAGTCTCGACTTTACCAAAGGGAGAAGAACGCCATGACCACCCCATTCCAGGGCGCGACGCGCCGTAACCTGCTGCTGGGCTCGGGCGCGCTTGGCTTGGCCGCCCCCAGCATTGCGCGTGCGCAGGGGCAGTATCGCGCCGAATACAAGGTCTCGGTTGTCGGCAATCGCCCGCTGCCGATCTCAGACGGGGCCTTCACCTGGGCGGAGCTGGTGACGCAGCGTTCCGGCGGACGGATCAACATGAAGGTCTATCCTGGCAGCCAATTGGTGGGTGGCGATCAGACACGCGAGTTGGTCGCCATGCGCCAGGGCGTGATTGATATGGCGGTGTTTTCCACCATCAATATCTCTCCGCAAATCCGCGAAATGAACATTTTCTCGCTGCCCTTCCTGATGCCAAATCACCGCGCCTTTGACGCGATCATCAATGGCGAAGTGGGGCGTGATTTGTTCGGCACGCTGACCAGCCGCGATGTGACACCGATTGCTTGGGGCGAGAATGGTTTCCGCGAAATCTCCAACAGCAAGCGCGAAATCCGCAAGCCCGAGGATCTGCGTGGCCTGAAAATCCGCTTCGCGGCGGGGGCGATTTTCAGCGAAATCTATCAGGGGCTTGGCGCCAATCCGGTGCAGATGTCCTTCGCTGATCTGCAGCCCGCGCTTTCCACCGGCGCGGTGGATGGGCAGGAAAACCCGGTCAATCTGTTCCTGGGCTTCCGCATGGACACACTTGCACAGAAGCATCTTTCCATCTGGAATTACTGCGCCGATGCGGCAATTTTTGTCGCGTCCAAGGCGGTGATGGATAGCTTCGCGCCAGCGGATCGTGACCTCGTGATTGCTTGTGCGCGCGAAGCCGCACAAAAGCAGATCGCCGCCGCCCGCAAGGGTCTTGGCATTGATGGGGATCGTTCTTCCATCGAAGAATGCGTCCGCCGTGGTGTGGCAGTGGCGGAACTGACTCCTGCCGAAAAGCAAGCCTTCGCCCGCGTCACGCGGCCCGTCTTTGACAAATGGGCGCAAACCGTGGGCAGCGCGCTGGTGCAAAAGGCCGAAGCCGCGATAGCTCGCGCCATTGCCTGACGCACCATGAGTGTCGAGTTGGATCCGGAGGCAGCGCTGCCGGATCCGAAAACCCGCATACCGCTCAGTTTTGAACGCGTACTTCTCGCCCTGGCCATGGCAGCCATGGCGCTGATTACGGTGGCCAATGTGCTGGCGCGCTACCTGACCAATGTGTCACTCGCCATTACGGAAGAATATTCGGTAGTGCTGATGGTGGTGATTGCGCTGATCGGCGCGGCTCTTGCCATCGCAACCGGGCGCCATATTCGGGTTGGCTATTTCACCGATATGCTTGGTAAGGCCGGGCAGCGCCAGGCGGAAATACTGGCGTTGATCCTTGCCATTATCTGCTTTGGCCTGCTGGCGGTTCTCGGTGCCAAGCTTGCTTATGACGAATACCGCTTTGGAGTTCTGTCCAACGGGCTTGGCAATCCGCAATGGCTCTATACCGGGTGGCTGCCCTTGGTCTCGCTTTTGGTCATTGCGCGCGCGGGCGGTCGGCTGATCCGGCTTGCGCGCGGTGAGGATGGCTGATCCATGATCGCCACCATCCTTTTCCTTGCCTTCGCTATCCTGCTTGCGGGCGGTGTGCCGGTCGCGATTTGTCTTGGCCTTGCTGGCGCCTTCGCGATTTGGCTTGCGGATCAATCCATCATGGCGATGCCAACCAATGTCTATGCCGGCATTGCCAAATATCCCTTGATCGCCATTCCAATGTTCGTGCTGGTGGGCAGTGTTTTTGACCGCACCGGCGTTGCGCTGCGGCTGGTGCGTTTCGCGACATCCCTGGTCGGTGCTGGGCGCGGCGCGCTTGCATCTGTCTCCGTGCTGGTCGCCATGGTGATTGGCGGCATCTCAGGCTCCGGCCCCGCCACCAGCGCGGCGGTCGGCCAGGTGGTGACAAAAAGCATGGCGGAAGATGGCTATCCGCGGCCCTTCATTGCCAGCACCGTGGGCGCCGCGGCGGCCACCGATATCCTGATCCCGCCCTCCATTGCCTTCATTGTCTATGCCGTGCTGGTGCCCGGTGTTTCCGTGCCTGCCATTTTCGCCGCAGGCATGATCCCCGGAATTTTGGCGGGGCTTTGCATCATCGGCGCTGTGGTGGCCATTTCCATTATCAAGGATTTCGGCGGTAAGGCACGCCAGAAGGAAGCCATTGCCGTCTGGCAAAGTTTCAAGGAAGCCTTTTGGGGCCTGATGGCGCCGGTAGTGATCCTGGGCGGCATGCGGCTTGGGTTTTTCACGCCAACGGAAGCCGCCGTGGTCGCGGTATTCTACGGCCTGTTTATCGGTTTTTTCGTCTATCGCAGCCTGACCCTGCGCGATGTCTATGAAATGCTGATGGAAGCCGGGGAAATCTCCGCTGTCATTCTGATTGTCATTGCTCTGGCCACAGTCTTTGCCTGGTCCACCAGCACGCTTGGGATTGTGCGCCCGATTGTGGAATGGGTAGTGGGCCTTGGGCTTGGCTCTGCCGGCACGCTCGCGTTGCTCACGATTTGCCTGATTATTGTAGGGATGTTTCTGGATGGCATTTCGATTTTCCTGATCTTGCTGCCGCTGCTGCTGCCGATTGCGGCTGCCTTTCATTGGGACCTGACTTGGTTTGGGGTGGTGCTGACCATGATGATCGCGATCGGCCAATTCACGCCACCCATGGCGGTGAATTTGATGGTGTCCTGCCGTATCGCCGGCGTTTCCATGGAAAGTACCGTGCCCTGGGTGATCTGGCTGGTGCTGGCCATGACGCTTTCCGCCGTGGCGGTCATGGCCGTGCCGGATTTGGCGCTTTGGTTGCCGCGCGTGATGGGGCTTGGCTGAAGGCTTTTAGTTGCGCGGCGCCCCAATGGCGACCATCAGGCGGCGCTCCGCCTCATTTTCCGCCGCGACATGGGCGCGATAGGCGGTGGTGTCCAAATAGCGCAGCGGCATGTCAAACCGCGCAATCACACCAAGATGGGCTGGATCATGCAGCGCATCCCGAAACGCATCATGCAGAATGGCAACCACTGAAGGGTCCATCCAGCGTGGCCCGGCGATGCCATAGCTGCTCTCCCCATCTATCGGAAAGCCGAGTTCCATCAGCGTCGGCACATTGGGAAAGCGCGCCGCGCGTTCGCGCATCCAAAGTGCCAGCGGCCGCACTCGGCCATCAAGCGCCATCTCTGCCCAGGCACTTGTCTCCACCGAGAAATGAATATCGCCCGCCAGCAGCGCTTGCAGATTGGGTGCCGCCCCCCGGAACGGCACCGCCACCCAATCAATGCCGGCCATGCGGGCAAGTTGAGACATTTGCACATCGGATGTCAGAACACCCGGCGTGCCGTAGTTGAACTTGCCGGGATTGGCGCGCGCATCGGCCAGCAGGGCAGCAAGGTCGGGCCAAGGCGCATCGGCGCGCACCACAATTCCGCCCATATAGCCAATAAGGCGCAGGATATAGGTGAAGTCCCGCATCGGGTCCCAAAGCGGGCGATCCGTCAGCGCAGGCAGCCGAAACACGCCATTGGGCATTTGGCCGAGCGTATAGCCATCGGGCCGCGCTTCCCGCGCCATATGCAAAGCGCCGAGCGTTCCCGCAGCGCCAGGACGATTTTCAACCAGCACCGGCTGGCCAAGGCGCCGGCCCGCCGCTTCGCACAGCGCCCGCATTTGCGCATCCGTGGGGCCACCCGGCGCCCAAGGCACAATCATCCTTATCGGGCGTTCAGGAAATCGTAGTTGTCCCAAGCCAGGCGAGGCAAGCCCCAGGCTGGCCCCAAGGCTCAAAAGCCCACGCCTTCCAAAACACGCACGAGATTGTGAGATTCTTTGCACCACGCGCCCGACCTACACCAAAGCCGAAGCGGGGGAAATCGCTGCCGGCATGGTCCAGACCATGCCGGCAATAAGGCTTCAGGCGGTCTGCTGAATGGCAGAGAGCAACCAGCGCTCCTCAGGCCCGCTGCGGACAAAGGTCCAAAGCTCGGTCGAGCTTTGGCGTTCCGTAGTGCTGCCTTCCACGACCTTGCCGGATGCCTGTTCGAAGGTGGCGTCCAGCAGGCTGAAGCGCATGGCAACGGTGGCGTAGTCCTGCCCATCCTCATGCCAGGCTTCGGAAAGATCACCGCCTTCCAGCTTCACATCGCGGGTTTCATTGCGCCAGCCGCGGGCATCCAGATCGCGGTAGTCATTCGCGAAATAGCCAACCATTTCAGGGGTTGCGAATTCCCGCAGGCCCTTCAGGTCGCGGCGCGACCAGGCGGCATTCACTTCGATCAGGCTTTGTTCAAACGCCTGGTAATCCTGCGGCGTCACTTGGATGTCGCGCGCCGGGGCAGTATAGGCGCCGCCCGCGGTCGCGGCACCGCCCATGGGGGCGGGTTCCATCTGGCGCGCATAGCCGGCACCGGCCATGGCAGACGCAGGCTGGCGGCGACGGAACAGCCGGAAAGCGAACCAGATCAGGCCACCAATCAGGGCCACTTGCAGCAGCATGCCAAGCATCGCAGCGAACCCGCCGGCGCCGCCCAACAGGCCACCGCCCAGGAACATGCCGATCAGGCCGCCCATCAGCAAACCACCAGCCAATGCGCCCATGAAGGAACGCTGCGGCTGCGCTTGCGGCGGCATGCCTGGGCGCGCGGCGCCGCCGGCCTGCTGCGGGCCAGAAGGCTGGGTTGCCGTGCGCTCCATCGGGCGCGCCGAATTCGGCGCCGTCTGGGTCGGCGCTGGCGCGGAATAGGTCCGGCTGCCACGGCTGCCGGAAGATGAACCTCCGCCCGGCTTGGCATCAGCCAGCACCGGCACCAAAACCATGACAAGGGCCGCAAAAGCGGTAACAAGAAGACCGGGGCGACGCATTGGAATCGGGACCTCCCAAGATGGACAGACCGTAATATAGAGTTTTTTCCGGCCAAGCGAAGGGCCAAAGGCACTTTACGTCTAAATCGCAACCCGGACGCGGCTTCATATACCAACCGATAGCGAATTTCTGCTATTCGACGTGATGATAATGTCAGCAGAGCAATTTTCCGGCGCAGCCACCCGCTCCAGCCAAGCCTCCATCGAGGAAGCCCTCAGGAGTGCCATGCGCCCAGCGCCAGGGCGCGCAGCCTTGCGGGTAACGCCAGGTGAGAACCCAGGGCAGCGCCGCATCATCTTTTCACTGCTCCGCGAAGTTGCGCAGGTTAAGGGTGGCTCAATCCTGGAACTTTCCCCGGATGAATGGCTATTGACCGAAGCGCCGATGCCGGACGCCGAAGCGCTCGTGGCCCTGATCGGCAGGCAGCTTTCAAAGGACCATGTAAGGCTTCTGGTCTTGCCCGGGTCCAAAAAAATTCTTGCTGATCTTTTGGTCAGTAATCCGGCGCCAAAAATTCTCGAATTGCCGGCAGCAGGTGCGGTTTCCCCGGTCGGCTTGGAATTCAAACTAGCCCAGATCAATCCGGATGCCGTTTTCTCCCGCCGAAGCTATGTTGCCTTCAACCGGGCGGACGGCCCGGCGTTGCGCTTGCAGCGCCTTGCCTTGAATGAAGCATCCTTGCGCCAACAGCTGGGCAGCTATGCGCAGGAGCCTTCGCTGCTCAGACACGCCAAATCTGAGCTGCAGAAAGGATTGATTGAAGCCTTGGGCGGTGAACGCGGCAGGGCCACGCTTTTGGGCGGTTCCCCAGCCGCACCTTTGCTGGTGGATATGCCGCCTGCACTTCTTCCTATATCACCTGAGCATGAGCATGAGAAAGAGCAAGAAGCGCACGAAGCGGCCAGCACAATCGCGCTTTATGCAACCCTGGCGCTTGATGCGGCGATCGGCATCGACAACCTTGCCACCCGGCGGGAGGGTTTGAAGCGTGATGCCTGGGGCATCGCCATTTCAGGAATGTCGGCAGAAGCACTTTCCCTCGTTAATATTCAGGCGCTTCCCGCCTATTGGGTCATTTTGGAATGGAGTGCGGCGCTTGAGCAAAAGACCTCTCTCAAGCTTTTGGGGCAGCTTGATCCTTCCCGCGTCATTCTGGATGGTTGTGATCAGAAGGCAGCGCTTCTGTTTGGCTTGAGCCTTGGCATTTCCTGTTATGGAGGGCCTTGGATCGAGGATCTTGTGGCCGCCGCCCGCATGAAATCTTGTCCAGAGGCTGCGCGGTGTACCCGCGCCGAATGTCGCGCGCGCGGATTTGCGACAACGTCCTCCGGCAGAATTGGCTGCCAAGCGCCGCATCTGCTTGCGGCGGTCTTGCAGGAAGCAGCCCCATGATCAGCGCAGCCGATCGGGTGGGCAACAAACCAACGGAAATGAATAGCGCGGTGGCGCTTTCGGTTGCTGTGCGCGATGCCGTTGCCTTGGGTGAGGAAAGAATTGTCCTGACCCTGCGCTTTTCCGCCCTGCCAAGGGCGCGGCGCCTTGGAACCCAAGCCGATCTATTGCGTGCTTCCTGGGAACCCCTCAACAGCACTGCCAGGGTAAGAAGCTTCAAACTGCCCGGTGGCGATCTGGTGGCGCTTGGCCTGCCCCATGCAGCGGCTGATTTGGAATATCATCACCAGGTTCTCTTCTCCATGCTTGAGGAGGAGGAAGCTTCACGCGCCGTGCAAATTCTGCGTCTGCCGGCGCAAGCCGCTGCCGTGCTTGATATCGTGCATGATAGTCTTGGCTTCACCACAGCCCTTGGGGCGATGGGGCTGCAAGCAAGTGAAGGCGGGCAGCCCGATGGCGCTGCGATCGCCGCCGCTGAACGGGCCATGGCGGGTGTTGATATCAGCACTTTTGTGCGCCGGCAGCGTGTCATGTGGCTTAAACCGGGTGGGGCAAATACGCGCCTCATGTGGGAAGACCTTCGCGTCAAGCTTGCTGAAATCTGCGAAAGGCTGATGCAAAGCGCCGATCTTGCCCTGCCCAAGGCGTTTGCAGAAAGGCTGATTGGCGCGATTGACGCCCGCCAAATCAGCAATTTGGCCCGCCCGCAGGAATTGCGTGACATGCGCCCCATCGCTTTGCCCTTGCGGGTTGAGAGTATTTTCTCGCCAGCCTTTCTGAAGCTTGATGCGCTGATACCGCCAAGCCAGCGCCAGAAGCTGCTCATTGCGTTCAGTGCTGGCGACGTTTTGGCGGATGGAGGGCAATTCATCCTGGCGCGCAGCTTCCTGCAAGCGCGTGGCTACCCGCTGATTCTTGAAGCCTCCGGCCCTTTGGCGGCGGCGGTGCTGCCAAGCCTTCGTGCCGGGTTCAGCTATTTGCGCCTGGTTTGGTCTGATGATTTCCCAGCCATTGTCAGCGGTGCTGATGCGCTGATGCGCGACACGCTTGCCAATCCTGCGGAGCATGTGCTGCTGGCCGGCGCTGATACCCCCGCCGCCATCGCCTGGGGTTGGGAAGCGGGCATCCGCATGTTCCAAGGCCGCCTGATTGAAAGCCAACGCGCCGTAAGCTGATATTTGGGCTTGGCGAAGCGCAGCTTTGCACCGATATCCCCTGCATGCCGTGTCCCGCCATCCAGGCCGAGGGTCTGACCAAAACCTATAAGGAAGGCGATCCACCAGCGGTCGTCGGGCTGGATTTCAGCCAACCCGCAGGCAGCACCTGGGCGCTGCTGGGTGGCAATGGCGCTGGCAAATCAACCACCATCGCCATGTTGCTTGGCCTTTTGGTGCCAAGTGGCGGGCGGGTTGTGGTGCTGGGCCACGACATGGCGCGGGAACGTTTCGCGGCATTGGCGCGGATGAATTTTTCCTCACCCTATGTCGCGCTGCCGCATCGGCTGACAGTCAGGGAAAACCTGACCGTCTACGCGCATCTTTATGACGTGCCGCAAGCACGCGCACGCATTGCTGAATTGGCCGAACGCCTGCAATTGACCAGCTTCATGGATCGCCCGGCGGGGCAGCTTTCGGCGGGGCAGAAAACCCGTGTGGCGATTGCGAAATCCCTGATCAATCGCCCGGAATTGCTGCTGCTGGATGAACCGACTGCCAGCCTTGACCCCGATACTGGCGATTGGGTGCGAAGCCTTCTGGAAGACTACCGCGCGGAATCCGGCGCCGCCATCCTGCTGGCAAGCCATAACATGGCCGAGGTTGAACGCTTGGCAGATCATGTGCTGATGCTGAAGGATGGGCGGATTGTGGACCAGGGCAGCCCCAATGACCTGATTGCGCGTTATGGCCGCGATGATCTGGAACAGGTATTTCTGGATATCGCCCGCGGCCAGGGGCGCGCGGCATGAACGGGGCAGGGCGGCGCATCTGGGGGCTGGTGTATCGGCATTTGGCGCTTTATCGGCGGTCTTGGCCGCGTGTGCTGGAACTCATGTACTGGCCCGTGCTGCAAATGCTGGTTTGGGGTTTTGTCACCGCCTGGCTTGCCGGCGTTCAGAACAATACCGCGAGTGTGACCGCCGGCGTGCTGCTGGGCGGTGTGCTGCTGTGGGAGGTAACGCTGCGGAGCCAAATGGGCTTTGCCATTTCCTTCCTGGAGGAAATCTGGTCTCGCAATCTGGGCCATATATTCGTGGCCCCGCTGCGCCCGCATGAATTGGTGGCGGGCTTGGTTGCCATGAGCATCCTGCGCACCGCGGTCGGCGTCGGTCCGGCAATTATCCTGGCCTTCCTGCTTTACGGGTTTGGCATTTGGACGCTCGGGCCGGTGATTGTGCTCTATTTCACCGCCCTGATGGCGATGGGGTGGGCGGTGGCGCTTGGCGTCACTGCGCTGATCCTCCGCCACGGCGCGGGGGCCGAGGCTTTGGCCTGGGGCGTGCTGTTCGGCTTGGCACCCTTTTCGGCGGTGTTTTACCCGGTGTCCGTGCTGCCGGCCTGGTTGCAGCCGATCTCGCTCGCCATTCCGGCGACGCATGTTTTTGAGGGCATGCGCGCCGCGTTATTGGAAGGGCGCTTCGCCTGGGATCATTTGGCCTATGCCTTCGCGCTTGATGTTGTTTGGCTTGGCTTGGCCGCCTGGCTATTCATGGCGCAATTCCAAGCCGCGCGTGTGCGGGGCGCTTTGATGAATATCGGCGAATAACGGGGTTTTTTGCCGCTTCCTCTTTCATCTTGCGCTCTTTTCCGGCAAGATTCCCCTTTCCGGTCCTTGGTGAGGTGATGGTCGCCTGCGCCCGGGCCGGTTGCGCTGGAGACTGGAAACGTGATTCCCGCCCTGATGCCGACCTATAACCGTGCCGATCTTGCTTTTGAGCGGGGCGAAGGCGCGCGACTTTGGACGGAAGATGGCCGAATTTTGCTGGATTTTGGCGCGGGCATCGCGACCTCCTCACTCGGCCATGGGCATCAGCACCTGACGCGGGTGATTGCGGAACAGGCGGGCAAGATCATCCATGCCTCCAATCTCTATCGCATTCCGCAGGCGGAAACGCTCGCGCGGCGGCATGTGGAAAACTCCTTCGCGGACAGCGTGTTTTTCTGCAATTCCGGCGCCGAGGCCAATGAGGGCATGATCAAGGCTGTCCGCAAATACCATGCGGAGAACGGCCACCCGGAACGCTACCGGCTGATCTGCTTTGATGGCGCCTTCCATGGCCGCACCATGGCCGCTTTGGCCGCCACGGGGAATGAGAAATACCTGGCTGGCTTTGGCCCGCCCGTTGAAGGCTTCGACCATGTGCCGTTCGACAATATGAATGCGGTGCGTGATGCGATTGGCCCCAATACCGCCGGCGTCATGATTGAACCCGTCCAGGGGGAAGGCGGCGTACGCCCCGCGCCGCTGCGTTTCCTGCGTGAATTGCGCGCCATGTGCGACGAATACGGCTTGCTGCTGGCGATGGATGAAGTGCAGACCGGCATGGGACGTTCCGGCAAGATGTGGGCGCATCAATGGGCCGGGATCGAACCTGATGTGATGTCCTCCGCCAAGGGCATTGGCGGCGGCTTCCCGCTGGGCGGCATTTTCGCCAAGGAACATGTGGCGAAGCATTTGAAGCCCGGCACGCATGGCTCAACCTATGGCGGCGGGCCGCTTGCCTGCGCTGCCGGCAATGCGGTGATGGATGTGGTCTCCGCGCCCGGCTTCCTTGATCGTGTGGATCAGGTCGCGCGGCATTTGTGGTGTGGCCTGCTGGCGCTTGCGGCCAAGCACCCGACGGTGATTGAAGATGTGCGTGGTGCGGGCCTGCTGCTGGGCCTGAAGCTGCGCCCTGAGGTGAATAACGGCGAAATGCAGAATGCCGCCGTGGCCGAGGGGCTGTTGACGGTCGCGGCGGGGATGAATGTGCTGCGTCTGGCGCCGCCTTTGATCATCACGGAAGCGGATGCTGATGAGGCAGTGGCGTTGCTGGATCGCGCCTGCCAGCGCCTGACCCCGGCCGGTGCCCAAGCCGCGGCGCAATGAGTGCCATGTTAAAATCAGTGAGGGGGGGCGATGCGCCGCCCCGCCACTTTCTGGAATTGATGGATCTTGAACCGGCGGTATTGCGCCGGATTCTGGACGTGGCTGTGCGCGCCAAGCGCGGTGAGCTTGCGGGCAAGCCCTTGGCCGGCAAATCCATTGCCTTGATTTTCGAAAAGCCTTCAACGCGCACGCGCGTTTCCTTTGAAGTCGGCATCCGCCAATTGGGCGGCGATGTTGTGGTGCTGTCATCGAAGGATATGCAGCTTGGCCGTGGGGAGACACCCGCCGATACCGCGAAGGTGCTGTCCCGCTATGTGGATGCCATCATGCTGCGTACGGATAATGTTCGGAAAATCCGCGAATTGGCCGAATACGCGACCGTGCCGGTGATCAATGGTCTGACGGATGTTTCCCATCCATGCCAATTGATGGCCGATGTCATGACCTTTGAAGAACATCGCGGCCCCATCGCCGGGCAAGTGGTGGCCTGGACCGGTGATGGCAACAATGTCGCGCAATCCTTCATTCAAGCGGCGGCGCGCTTTGGCTTTACGCTGCGCTTGGCGACACCGCCGGAACTGGCGCCACCGGCGGAATTGATCGCTTGGGCGCGCGCGCAAGGTGCGAAGGTGGAATTGACCAATGACCCGATTGCCGCCGTGCGCGATGCGCGCTGCGTGGTGACGGATAGCTGGGTTTCCATGTCAGATGAACGCGATGGGCGGGCGGAAAGCCGGCATAATCTTCTGGCGCCGTATCAACTGAACAGCGCCTTGCTGAAGCACGCCGCACCGGATGCGATTGTGATGCATTGCCTGCCCGCGCATCGCGGTGAGGAAATCACCGATGAGGTGATGGATGGCCCGCAAAGCGTGGTATTTGATGAGGCAGAAAACCGGCTCCATGCCCAAAAAGGCGTGCTGCTGTGGGCCTTGGGGCTGGCCTGAAACGCCTTCAGGCCAGATGGGCCTGCTCCGCAATCGGTGATGGGCGATTGGGATTGGCAAGGCGGGGCCGGCTGGCAAAAACCGGCGGAAGTTCAGCAAAAAACGCCAGCTCCGTCCGGTTATCGGCTTCCAGCCTTTGCAGGGCGATAGCGTAATCCGGCTGCAAGCGTGCTGGTACCACATCGGCCAGGCTTGGCCTTTCATTGGATCGCGGCAGGGCGAAGCCAAGCGCTAAGCCAAATGGCGCAAGAAGCTTTTGGGCGAAGGCGTCCAAAGCCTCTGCCCTGCCAAGAAGATAAGGGCGCCGCCGTAGCGCGGCCTTGATGCCCGCCTGATCCGTGGCGTTGAACAAGGTGCGTAATTGGGCATTTCGACAATGCGCGGCGAAATCAGGCACGGCATCCAGGGCCTGGTTCAGCGAAAGCACGCTCAGCGCTGCATGTTCGGGATGGCCCGGTGTGCCGCGGATGTAAT
>Ga0194123_10001312_pt1 | contig 38418 bp, 35 predicted proteins | sample TA2MahsurfametaG_5_FD_155479 | JGI IMG/M metagenome (GOLD analysis project Ga0194123, IMG submission 155479) | Freshwater microbial communities from Lake Tanganyika, Tanzania - TA2015023 Mahale A surface | ecosystem: Environmental > Aquatic > Freshwater > Lake | place: Tanzania: Lake Tanganyika... | reverse complement strand
TGAATTCAAGTTCAATTCAAATTTTGAATTATTACATTTAAATACTTAAAGCCATTGCGATACTTTTACATAGATTATCGTAACAAAAACCAATAACAACACCGTACCAATGAAGCCTGCCCAAACCGCGCAGCAACCCACGCTGACCCTGACCAACAAGCGCATACACGACTTTTACACGGCAAACCCGCACATCAGCTTTGAATCCATGAACTTGGTGCTTCTGGACCTCATCGAACAGCTGCACAACGACATCAGCAAACTCAGCGCGGCAACCGCTACCGCAGAAATATTGTCTTGCGTTCGAGAGATTCACACCGGCATGGCATCGCTGGGAGACGCTTTAACGGTCAAGCTCCACGACCACAACAAGACCTTCATCGAAACAACCAAACTGGTCATTGGAATGGCATCCAGCGAAAACGCGGATAAAATAACCCAGCTGCTCAACCGAAACACCGACGCGTTTATCGAGAGAATGAACAACAGCATTCCAAAATTGAACGAAGAAAGCAACCGCCGCGTGCAGCAGCTGCTCGGGGACGTGCAGCAGTCGCTTCAACTCGACATGCGGTCCATTCTGGACGCAACCAAGGGTCGCGGGGACGCGCATGACCGCGGGGTACTGGACGCGCTTGAAGCCCGTCTGCTTCAACAGCAGCAACCGCTGTTTTCATACTTGTCGGCCAACCAGGACCAGCTCGTTTCGCACATCGCCGGAATAAAGGAAACGGCGCTCGTGGGCCAAGCCGCATCCGACAAGCTGTTTTCCGAGCTCAGCGAGTTCTTGGGCAAGTACCGCTCGTCCTCGCAGTTCAAAGGCCAGTGCTCTGAAAACATGCTGGAAACTGTGCTGAACAAGCTGTACCCCACCGCCGATGTTGCAAACACCTCCTCTGCGAAAGCATCCGGGGACTTTGTTATGAAACGCGAGGACCGCCCAATCATCATGTTTGAAAACAAGAATTACGAGAGAAACGTCAACCTTGACGAAGTGAAAAAGTTTTTAAGGGACGTTACCGACCTTCGCTGCAGCGGAGTCATGATGTCCCAGCAGTCGGGAATCGCTTCCAAACCGAACGGATTCATTGAGGTGCATGACACCAACGTGCTGGTTTACTTGCACAACGTGGACTACTCCCCCGAAAAAATAAAAATGGCGGTTGACGTTATTGATAACTTGACCGCAAAACTCGAAACAATTGCAGCACATGAAGAACAGTCCGGTATTGTAATTCGAAAGGACGTACTTGACCGTATCAACGAACAGTTTCAGTTTTTCATGGCTCAGAAAGAAACGCTTCTTACCGCAATGAGAGATTCGCACAAAAAAATCATTTCACAAGTTGAGGAACTGCGCCTGCCGGACCTGTCTGCATTCTTGAATGATAAGTACGCATCCATTCAAAACCAGCAATTTGTTTGTGATGTTTGCAATCTCTCGTTTACAAACCGCCGAAGCTTAGCTTCTCATCGAAAAATGCACAAGAACAAACCGAACTCATCCGCGCTACCCGACGAAGACGAATGAACAAAACCGACCAAGATATGAGTAACAAACGGAGGTTATAAAAACAAACGTATACCCATTTTGAAAATGGGTATTCATAAAATCGAGAGATTGCATTCATATCATAATGTTATACAAAACGAAACATTATAACACTTTTGTATCTTTAAGTATATTTTAAAATTATATTTCGACTACGGGGTTTCAAGTTTCGGCCCGGCAAATGCCCAAGCACTTTCCAATCTCTTCAAACCGAGTTGCGTACTTTTTTATTTGCAGCTTGTCATCCGCAGAGTAAGGGCCGCTGTCAATGTGTTTCAGCAAGTTGTTCATTTTACAGTCAGTCTCTTTTTTTGTTGCCAAATCCGAAAACCCTTGACGTATATTTTGTTCATCCGGTTTTGAACGCATTGTACTTGCGAATTTGAAAAGTATGGTATTCATAAAAAATGCTTCCATTGACTTTTTAAGTTCGGGAAACTTGTCCAAGTTTACGTTCAGGCCTTGCCCTTCCTTTGTCTTCATTGAACTGATTAACGTGTTTTTAGACAGTTCATCCCCTAACGCGACAATATCCTTTGGTTCGCAACCGTTACTCGCACCTTCTACCAACGTTTCCCCGCCTCCAAACCGAAACGCTTCGTGTGAACTGGCTCGAATGTAGTGGACCGCGCTTACACAAATGACAAATACCGTGAACACTGCCGCAACGAACAACACGCTTTGATTTTTTTGGTTTGCAAAACAATCTCTCAAAAATAATCGAAACGGTTTCATTGTTAATTTGTTAATAGGTTCCTTTTATAATTATGAGAGATTTATTTATTTTACTTATTTCGTTGTATTATGTTCTATTTCGTTGTATTGAAATCTCTCAAAATTTGTGAAGTGGATTCCATGGTGCAGCCCCTTTCTTGTTTTACGTTGTTCATGGCGCAAGCGGTTGGATGAATGTCTCGGTACGAAATGCGTAGTTTTTGACCCGTGTTACCTTTTTGCATGGTGTACATAATCGACTTTTGCGGTTTTGCATTGGCGTCGACGCTGAGTACCTTGTAACTTGACGGTTCTACTACCGTGCCGACTGGCAACGAAAATCCCGACTTTGAATAAATTTGGAACCGAGCTGCTTGGTCAAGACCGTGGTCCACCGTATTTGCAGCCGTAAGTTCAAATACCGCATCCTTAAATCGAGAGATTCTTCCAAGATAGTTTAGCATTTTATGAAGTAGACCCATTCCTCGATGCTGCTCGGAAACAGACACGGTGTGTATGTTGACGCGCTCTTTAGGAGACTCCGGCATATGTACCGGAAATAGTTTCAAAAACATGACTGAAACAATTGACTTTTCAATTGCAACAAAAATGCACAAATTTGTTGCGTCCACTTGGTGCAGTCCCGCGTTTTCAAATGCAGATTTTATTAATTCGTTAATTTGATGCTGTTCAACGAGAGATAACTCGCTAACGAGTTTTTTATGGATATGGATAGTATGGTTCAAATGGTTCGGATGGTGTTGGTGTTGTTGGTGTTGGCCGCCACGCGTTTTTCGCGACGACGAACGAATAACGCGAACACGAGTAACCTTTTTACGCGAACGCGAATGCGAACGCAACCGAACACCCCGCACCGCTGTAGGCCGTCGCCGTCTTAACGTTTGCATCCTCATACAATATGAATAAATGAGAGATTTATATTGTATATAAATAATTTAATTTAATTTTGTACACTGGTTGCTTTCTGCTTTTACTACGGAGTCAATAAACGAAGAATGGTTGCTCTGCATACGGGACACTCGTTTTTCGATAACTTGGAATAACACCCTGAACAGCACGTTGCGTGTTCACAAGGAGAGAATTTCACATTAATCGCATACGTGTTACATAAAATGCACTGGTTTGATTCATCCCCCGTTTCTTGCTGGTCCGGAAGGTGGTGTGTTGAAAGAATCGGGGTGGATGGTTGCGGTGGTAATGACAAGGATGCTGATGCTGGTGGTGGTGGTGGTAAAATAACCATACCAACGTCCATGGTCATCCGCGTGTAATATCCCAAGTACCCTGCGCGGGCATACGCGTTGTCACACATGCGAACTCTCGACCCTTGTGCATCATTTCTCTCGAAATACACACTGTTGTTTTCATTTCGAGACACGTTGAACACAATGTTTGGTGGAAGGTGGTCCAATTCTATTGTAACGAGCTGATTTACAAGCGTGGAACTGTTGAACACCAGGTACGAACTGTACCGCGACATGTACGACTTTTTAATACTGCGGTGTGGGTCGTAAATAAAGTCTCGGTATGCCCATGCTTGATAGTCGCGACACGGCATCCAGTTTGCCGCGTTGCTTATTATAAACGCGTAGACGTCGTTCATGTCAATAATCGGCATGGCGGTAATGAGTCGTTCGTGCACATTTTGTCGAACTGTAAGGTGCGTTCCAATGCCCGAAGCGCCCGATGCTTCATCGCTATCATTGGCTTCTTCGGTTGTTGTTGTTGTTGTGGTTGTTGTTGTGGTTGTGGTTGTTGCTGCGGTATGGGTAATATCGTCTACGCGCGCAATGTAGGTAGGCAAATACGGGTCGTTTTCCGGACGGTACACAATATAATCACCTGTAATAAACGGCCATTCTCGGTAGTAGTGTTCGCGTTCGCGTTCTTTGTAGTTTACGTACGCGTCGCGTAGCGCTGGTGCCGGGCGCGTCCATTCGCCCCCCGTGGTTGAAGGTCGTGTCCAAATGTCCATATTTTTGAATTTATTTTTTTTATCGATGGTTTGTTGAAACACGATACGTTTTGTTTAAATAAGTTATCATACCTTTTTAAGTTGAAGGTCATCTTCGTTGTTGGCTGTTTACAGACGGCAGTACGCCGGTTTATGCAAAGGTCCATCAAAATAAAGTTTAGATATTTTTATTTTAATGTTTTTTGGATTTCGTCTTGTGTGACTTCTTGGACTTTTTGGATTTATTAGACTTTTTAGATTTTTTAGAATTTTTCATATTTTTTTTTTGTATAGTGTGTCGGGTTTTTCCACCTTTTAACAGGTCACGTGCCGCATTCACCTGTTGTTGTCTAATGGTATATTCAATTTGTTCATCTGGATGTTTATCAGGATGCAATGACAAGCTAAGGGTTTTAAAAGCAATTTTTATATCTTTGGGGGTTGCATTTTCTGACAAATTTAAAATATTTAATGCATGTGTTCGTGTTGTTGGGATTGGGTATATTCTATTAAATTTTGTATTGTTATCTTCTGATTCTTCTTTTTGTCTATGGGATTTTTCTTTTTGTCTATGGGGTTCTTCTTTTTGTCTTTTATGTGTTTCTGGTCCTCTGCGTTCTTTTTCTTCTCTCATTTTTATGTATGCGTAAGGGTTAAGGCGTTCAAATGCAGGAGCCCTCAACCGGTCTAGCTCACTGTAAATCCACATGTTTTGATGAATATTATCGAACTCTGGAGAATTTTTCCATATATAATTCATATACGGGTTCAACTTTTCCTTATTGCCAGGTTTATTGCCAATCTCTAAGACCATTTTTTGTTTGTCTTTGGCATCTATCCAGTTATCAATGTTCTGTTGATTATTGAAAGTGTTATAAGCATCTGCAAATGCAATAAAAGCTATGAGGAGTTCTTGTTCATCAGGGTCATCTTCATCTTGTTCGAACTCTTCCACTCGTTTTGTCATTTCTGCAACAATAGTTTTCATTTTTGACATTTCACAAAATACAATGCGTTACGTTATATATATATATATATATATAAATATACAATACAACGTATTTTTTTATACGTTTCACATAATAGTATATACAGAGTTAACATGTACTTTGACGTTGTGATTATTGGTGGAGGTATAGCTGGGCTGTACGCAGCTCGGCGAATTCAGCAGCTTGCTCCAAACAAACGCATTGTGATTCTTGAAAAATCCGGTAAAGCCGGACTGGGCGGACGCGCCGGAAATGAAACATTTTACGGCACTGAACTTGCCATTGGCGCCGGAGTGGGCAGAAAACATAAGGACCGCCTCCTGCTTCAACTTCTGAAACAAACCAAAGTACACACTTCAGAATTTGAAGCCACGCGCAACTACTTCATGCCGTTTTCGCCCGTTGACATTAACAAAACGGTTCAACGCTTGAGAGCCGAATACCGGTCCAACCCTCCAGCGTATAACTCCATGCGCTTCAAAGACTTTTTCATACGCGTTCTCGGTGAGGCACAGTACCACCAGTTTGTGGTTACTTCTGGCTACACCGACTACGAACACGCCGACGTGTACGAAACGCTGTACAAGTACGGAATGGATGACAACGCGCGCGGCGGATGGACCGCGGTTCACGTTCCGTGGCACGACCTGGTGGCTGAAATGTACGCCAGCATCGGCAAGGAGTGCTTCAAATTTTCGTGCGAAGTTACGGGCATTGATACAACACAAAACCCGCAGCAGTTCCAGGTTCGCATTCGAAACGCAGCTGTCCCCATTACTTGCAACAAAGTGGTGGTTGCAACTACAATCTCTGCGACCAAACGCTTGCTATCTGCTTCTGTGCATGCACCTGCATACAATCAAATCCATGGACAGCCGTTTTTGATGGTATACGCCAAATTCGACAAAGCGTCGAGCGACGTTTTGAAACCGCTGGTGAAAACATTTACTGTTGTGGCCAACCGGCTTCAAAAACTTATCCCCATGAACCCCGACAAGGGCGTTTACATGATTGCATACACCGACAACGCTCGCGCTACCGCGCTCAAGGGGCGACTGGAAAACACGCGCAGCAACTGCGACGCTTATGCAAAGTGGGTCGAGGATGCGCTCGGGATTGCCGGGGCGGGACTTCACATTATCGCTATTAAGAGCTACTACTGGTCGGAAGGCACGCACTACTATGGGCCGCTTTTAAGTGACGGCAACAACGGCGACGGCAAATACGCGAGCCGGACCGAGTTTGTTCGTGCGGTTCAAGCTCCATGCGCGGGGCTGGTCGTCGTGGGAGAAGCCGTCAGCCGCAACCAGGGCTGGGTGGAAGGCGCGCTTGAAAGCGTGGATGCCGTTGTAACCAAGGGGTGGCTGAAAGAGTAACGGAAAGAGTAACGGGGGTGGGGGCTACTCATACATGCAGTCAAACACGAGCGCCATGCTCCAGTCCATGTTGTTCAAGTTGAGCACGCGGCCGAACTCGTCCAGCACGGTGATGCGCATTTTTTGAATGTCGACCGGTCCAAAGTATACGCGCGTTCGGAAGTCCAGCTGGCCGCTGATGCCGTCGTCCTGCCCGATTCGGTACACGTTGTCCGACTGGCGCAAGTTGTTCAGGTTCAGACGCGCCACCACGTTGGGCGACGACACCGAGTCCTTGTACGCCGAAATGAAGTAGTTGTTTACGTTGTTGTTGTAGTCGTCAATCGCAATGAACGCGTAGCGCGGTCCCTGAATACAGCAAATGCCTTCCGAAAGCACGGCCATCGCGGTAGTGGCTTGAGACTCGCTTAAAGTGCCGGCCGTGTTGTACGCCCCCGCGCGAAACCCCATACCCCACCCCAAAAACATGGGCAGCGCCGCATTTTCAACGGTGCGTCCGGACTTGTCCACGTTGAACACCAGCGTGAACGGCAAGGGCGCAAGCGCTCCAGCCAGCGACGCGTCTTGCGCAAACACGCTGCGCCCGCTGACGCGGTCCACGGTGTACCGCAGGCGCAACACGCCGTCATCCCGTCCCGCCGGGCACGCGCGCAAAAGCGCGTTGACTGTCGCTTCAACGGTGGCCAGGTTGGTATCCGAGTTTGAATCGAACGACGTCTCGTAGTTGCCGTCGGGTAAAATAATCAAGTCCGAGTGAGTCCGCTGTTCGGTGGTGAGCCCGGGCGTCAAGGTGTCCACCCAGTCCACGCGAAACACGTGGTTGCCCAGTTCCGAGCTGACTGCGTAGTACGTGATTGGCATTTCCACGGCCGCCACTCGGAACCCCACCACTTTTTCAAACCGGTACGGCAGCGTGAGCTGGATGTCGGTGCTCTTGGTGGACGCGTAGTTGGGCCGAAAGCGCGTGTCCACGTTCAGCGCCCGCCGCACGGTGCGACGGTGTACCGGGTTAATGATTCCAGAATATGATGCTGCCGCTGCTGCGGATGTTGGTGCCGATTGCGATGCGGATGCTGATGATGCGGCATCCATCGTTGAGTTGTGAATTGAACTGGGGTGCTGAATCAACAAGTGCTGTCCCTCCTGCACCACCGTGTTGTGCAAGCTAGCGAAGGCCGCGGAAGCGGACTGCGGGGTCCGGGTCGGGGGCAAGAAGACGCTTCCGATGGCATCATACGGGTTGCCGTTATTGATGCTGCTGCTGCTGCCTATGCCGCTGTCAGTGCTGCCGCGTGTGTACGCATTAATACGGTCACTGGCTTGCTCTAAAAACGCCAATATGCTGGTCTTCTTTTCCACCGGTACGGACGGGTCGCCCGTGAGCTTGCGGCACAGGGCGTCGCGCTTGCGCTCCACAATGGTGGAGTCGTAGATTGGGATGCCGGAGGAGCGCCCCAGCATGAAAAAATCCTCCAACTCGTCAACGGTGTAGTTGTCAATGTTCAGGTCAAAGTCCATTTCGGGTATATTGTCTTAACCTTATTATCATATACTTTTTATACTCTATTAAAAAAAATAAAAGTATTAACATACGATTATTTTTTTTCATTTTTTTCATTTGTTTGTCTCATTTATGTTTATGGGAGCGGTAGCGGCTGCTAGTTCCTTTGCTTTTTTTGTGAGCAGTGTTTTTATGGCTGTTGCGTTTGCTGCTTTGATTGCGTCTTCCGCCTTGAGGTGCGCCTTGAGGTGCAGGAAGGGCAAGTGGAACAGGACTACTACCAGGTAGAAGAAGATTTTGTGGATTTTGTTGTGGAAGTTGAATTTGTTGTGGAATTTGTTGTGGAATTTGTTGTGGAATTTGTTGTGGAATTTGTGGTTGTGGTTGTGATTTTACAAAACTGGGTATTGGTGGTAGGGGTAGTGATGGAAGCTTAGACCCTGCAATCGCAAAAGGGTTTAAAAGTCGCACGCATACACTGAAAACCCAGGCCACAGATATTAAAAAACCGCCTGCGTAAAGGGTCCGTCTATCATAAAATGGTTCAAATAATCCAAATACAGTACCAGCTACCGCCGCACCAGCAATCTCCCCAACATCCTTTGCAGCGTTCTGCGCCATCCCCGCCCATGTTTTAGAAATTGCGGCTTCCAAGGCATCTTTATTGAATTTTGCTATCTCTTCAGCGCCATTGAATAAAAATTTATCCGGATTCACGGCCACCTCTAATAAGTTAAACAACTCGCTAAATGCGTGAGAAGTAATATCGGTTCTGGCATTCTTACCCTGTTCATGCAGCAGTCGGAATACGGTGTCAGAAATGTCTTGTGTTATCCGGGCAACCATGCATTGGTTGTATGTTGAGGCCGCGTCTATATTTTTCAATTGGTCTGTAGTAAACTGTTCAAATAGTTGTTGCATAAATCTTTGTAAGTTTGATACGCGCTGGTATTTTGGAACAACCACCGGTATATCGGGGCAGAAATTCGGACTTAGTTTTTTTAACTCTTGCATATTGTGAAAAAGTTTTTCTGCGTTAACATGTAACACTGGGTTATTTTCACCATCATACTCCAAACGCACAACATCTTCTACTGGATATGCACAGGGTTTAAACTGTTGTTCAAGGACAATATGACTTACTTCTTTTTTAAATAATGTACCTTTTCGTGTTACTATTTTTTTTTCTTCAACGCCTGCCGGTTTTCCAAACCTAGTGCAGGCGGGGGTTTGATGACTCGGAGATACTATTTTGGAAAAAACACGGTTAAATACTCCAGGTAATTGCGCAACATTATCTTTAAATGCAGTCACTTGCTTATTAATTTCATATTTGGAACACCTATCTGCCGGGACTCCATGCATATTACAAAACTGGGCAAGTTTAGTTGCACCTGCACCGGTTACGAATGAAACAACCTGTGCATATATCGACTGACTACTTTCCATAGCCTCCATAGTCGCAAGTGCGTTTGTTTTATTGCTAAAGGGGGCAACCACGGTGGACATGGGTGCAACTTCTGCTGCTGCCTGGTTATCCCCCTGGATTTGGTCTCCAAGAGACGCAAGGGCTTCTACATTTTGTGCCGACATGGCGGGAATTAACATTAAGCTAATTAACGTAAAAATCGCAAGTACTTTCGATGTTCCCATTCTTCTTGTGCTTGCGGACAGTCCCGGCATCTTTCGGGTTTTCTGCTGCACCTTTGCGTCTATGCCAAAGTCGCCATAGAAGTCATCTCTGGCTCTAGAAGCAAAATGTGGACGTCCTCTAGGGGTTCTATTTGATAAATTTGATAAATTTGATAAATTTGATAAATAGCGTGCATTTCTTATACTCGACCGTGGATCCGGAAGATTTGTCATTTTACTCCTACCCTTTCCACCACCACTTAACGTTTTTCTCTTTTTTGTTCCTCCGCCGCTACCAAAGTTTGAACCGGGTGGCACGCTGCTGCCGCCGCCATTAAATTTAACGTACACTATGCCCAAAGCAACAAGCGCCAAAGACGTTTTTGTGACAAGTGGAATCAAACGGGCAATGAACCTCGTTTTAAAATCTTGGAACGTTGCACCTTTTGGAACTTCACGGACCGTCTCTTCATACGCTTGTGCGTAAGGGTCATTGTCATGATAGGTCTGGGCCGAAGGTTGCGATGATTGACGATGTCTTGGTCTTGGTTCTTCAGGAACGTTATTGCATGGTGTATTTCCATATTGTTCTTTACACCCCTCGTACATACTGTTTAGGGTTTGAAAAATAGGGCCATATTTGACTTCTCCATCCGGATGCTTGTCAGGATGGACTTGCATTGCAAGCTTTTGATAGCACTTTTTTACAGTGTCTTTTTGATTGCATTTTTCGACGTTATATGTGTCTGAAAATGTTTTACAAATGCCATGCGCGGCATTTATGGAGTCAGCCATTTGGACTAAAATATGTAAGAAGGTAAGTAGGTAAGTTAAAAAAAATAACGGTTGTCTTATATTAATGAAATAAAAAAATTGTGGCATGCATGCGATAAAATTTAAATCCTAGTTTTGTTTTTGAACGCGAATCATCCCAATCCAAAAATAAAAATGTAATCCATCCCATTATCTGATTCAATACAAGAGATACTTCTGAAAAATGAGTTACAAGCAACCACTAAATTCGGTTTATTCAAAACTAAAATCAAAATTTAATGTTTGTCTCAACCCAGGTGCCTGTGGTAGAGTACCGTGGTATATCCAATTTGGAAAAATTAGCACATCGCCTTCTTTGGGATGATGTGAAAACGTATAATTTTCTTTATTGCAGTCCTGTAAAACTGCATACAAATCTCCAGTTCGCAACGAATCGACTAAGGTTGGAACGGTCAAATATATTATTACTGAAACACCATCCGTTTCACAATGTGTAAATATATTTCTGGGACTATGGCTATGTATTGTATGAAACGCATTTTCATGTCCGTTTATTGTCCAAGCCATATTTACAGTATTCACTTTTTTATTCGTTATTTTTGATGCGACTAATGCCTCGTTCACTACCATTATAACTTTTTTCAATATTGGTATTCCATATAAAGTGTCATTCATATATTGAAATAAATCAAATCTTTCACAGTTCATACCCGTTATACTTTTTTTATGTGTATTACTTTGAATATTGAAGTTAGTAACGAGGGTCTCTAGTGCATTTTTTAAGAACATGATGTCATTGGTATTCAACAATTTTAAAATAACCCAGTCGCTAGAATAAAGGTCTGATTTTACAACTGTAACTGTATTATTTTCAGACATTTTATTTTATTTTACCTAATATTTAAACTATTGAATGAATGATAATAAACTTTAAATATTTTAAATTATTTTAAATATTCTAAGATTGTGTCAAACAGAGTCAATCAAGAAACTTTTCCAAAATCCAGGTGTTAACAGTGTACCGCGCCTGGCCTTCGCCAACGCTGGTCACCGAGTGAGGGTGCGTCCAGTACGGCGGAAACATGATTGCCTCCCCTTTTTTGACTTTAAGTTTGAGATTTTGTTTCGGAAAATTGAAAATGCCGCCATCGTAATCGTCGTTTAAAACAATAATGATAGACAGGCAACGAACAAAGTTTTTGAATCCTCCTGTTTTTGAGTGAACGCCGTCAATGTGCAAGTTAGTTCCGCCAAATATTTTTCGAAGTGTGTATCCGTCATCTTGTGTACCTGTAAAATTGCTAATTTCACGTAACGCGGTAAGCAACATGTTTACACGTTTGAAAATCAGGTTATCTAATTCTTTCGCTACATATATTTCACGTTTTATTAAGTCATTCAGAACCAAAAATTTACATTCAACAAAATTATAACTCCCGGGCCCAACATTGCGCTCACCCCATAGTGACGAATTTTTTATAATGAAATTTACTATTTCATTACATTCCTCTTCAGTAAAAACGTCTGCGACCGTAAATATATTAGAGCCGGGCTCGCAACGTTCTTCAATTATAAACTGTGGTTGGGGTTGTAGGTGTGACTGTAACTCGGTTGTACATGTCTTTGTGGCAGGTTTTGATGAAACATAGTTTTCATAGACAAATGGTTCGATACAGTTGTTTGATAAATTCATTTTCAATTGATATAATTAATTAATTAGCATCAATAAACTATACTTAAACCATTTTATTAAATATTAAATTTAAATTTAATAGCTAACAGCTAACCCTCTTTAACAAATTTCCACGCGATTGAAATACGAAGCCCGTTACAATATCGGTTGAACGCAAGACCTTTATGAAAATAGGATGCAGGAAAAAGAATGCCGCGGTTATACAATGGCGCAATAACGATTTGAGAGAATGCACCATTTTTTTGATTCGGAACCTTAAACATGAACTCACCGCCAATATCGTCGATGGTTTCTGCGGTTATTAGTTTATTAATATAAATGCAAAACGTGTAACTGTCATCAGCTATAGCATCTTGGTGAAATGTACCGTCTTGGCCAAATGTCTGTCCGTTGGCGTAAATACGCTTAACCAAGAACTTGCAGTTGGCTGCAGTCTCGATTTTGGATTTTAAGTGCACATTGAAAAATGGGTCATCTGTTAGAATCATCATCCAGAAAGGAGTTGAAATAGGTGTTGTTTCAGATTTTTGTCCGAATGACCACGCCGGGCGATTTACAGCGTTTGCGCATATTTCAAGCTCTTCAGGTGTGAGAAAGTTGTCAAAAATATGAATTTTATCAGTCATTATTAAATTTTCAAATTATATCTAATACAATGATTAGTATTTATGTACTTTATTCATATTTTTACCACACGTCGCAGTATATCCATCCAGTAAGAATATATTTATCATTACTAATTGGCACATTTCCTTTATGAATATATGTCCACGTTGAAGGAAATAATAATAACTTTCCTTTTTCAGGTTTAATTTTAATTCGTCCATTAAAAAATTCAGTCTCTCCACCTTCTTCTACTGTATTTAAATACCATAAAAAAGTAACCATCCTCATTTGATTGTTTATTTTTGAATATGTAAAATCGTTGTGATACTTATATTCTCCATTTTCACATATATATTTCTGAATTTGAAATCCATTATCATTCAAATGAGACAACCCGATAATGTTTATACAACCGTACCTTGTTAGAATATTATTAAAATAATAATTAATATTTGTATTTAACTCTGTAAATATATCATCATCATATGGGTTATTTTCTTTTTGTATTTTCAAATCGAATGTTTTTTTAATATTTGAAACAGTATTATTACCTGTTACACCAGGAACAACCATGTGTGATAAATCATTTTCAAATAGTCGTATCAACTCATCACAAATAACGCTAGACAGACTGTTGTACTTAATATATATATATTCATCCTCTCTAATAAATGCCATTTAATATAAACAACTCACGCGTAAATATTGTTACATCATGGTCTGTTTAAACATTTAAGTTATATTTTGACATAATTGCAGCTAATAAATTTTCCTGCTGCTTACATTTATTATCTAACGCTTGAAATGCCGAAATAAGTGTTGAAAATACTGTGTCATTATTCATGTAGTGGTAGTCTTCTATTTCCTGACCATAAATAAAATAGTCGTCACTTAAAAGGTTATCATTTGTCACCACGTCAAATAATTCTACTACCAAAGTATAGTCGTCTATAGCTTCTATGCAACAAACGTAAAAACATTTTTTTGACTTATTAAACATCTTGAGTTTTACACCTTTTATCGTAACTGTCACATGTGAACTAGTATCTGAATTCAAATCGGTTTCTAACAATTTGGTTTTTATAATATTCGTCACTGGATATTGAACTGATGTTAAAATTGCATTGCCGTGCATCGAACCCGGTATGGTGAGTTTGGCCATGGAATATATATTTGGAATATACTCTCTTTTTGTATGCACGCTCTCTGGAATATGTAATTTAGCTTCCTGCGCAATTAAACCTATATGATAAGTGAACTCCGACATATTTTTATCAATATATTCATACCGTTTTGGTTTCAATAAACGAATTGCATTGATTGCCTTTTCCGGATTAAGAATGGTAATATTTCGTTTTACGCGACTATCTGATGTGAGTGTTGTATTGTACTGTTTTGACTCCTTCGTTGCTTTGATAAAATAGTTTAACACTATGTAAGGCTGTAAGTTGTTATGACTACTGTCACCGCCTTTATTTCCAGTATTTGTAGACTGTGTATTAAATGTTCCTAGGTTTAAAGTAGATGATACAACAATATTACCACTCGGTGTAAAACTGTGAGTGTGAAAATTGCCTGTACCTTGTGCGACCGTACTCCTGTCTTGAAACTCGTTCCATCCAGAATATTTCATACCTTGACTTTCATAAGTTGCCTGATATCTTGATTGAGTTATAACATTAGTTACATGATGATGTCCAAACTTGCCGGCTACCCCTTTTGCTACCTCTGAGTCTACCATATCGTGGTTTGTTCTTGTTGTTACACCTTGAAATTGTCCAGTACTTTGAACACTACCAGTGCCAGTAACACCAACCGAACCAACCGAATGATTATGAGACGGTATTTGGTTTATATCTAGCGTTTCAGTTGTCGTACCACCTGTATTGTTTAAATTAGCAAATGGGCTGTTTCCTTTTCCAACAATGACTCGTCCTTGAATATCCGGCAAAGCAAATGTTGTACTTCCTGTAGTATCAGAACCAGGCCCATAAGTGTTTCCAATTAATGCAAATAAATCACTGTATACACTTCTTGCTAACGATTGCCCATTGCATAATAAAAATGTGTCATTGGGCGCATTATCGGATGGGTACGCAATAATTGCGCCAAGTGGCAGCCCCGCATAGTACCCCACATCTGCCCAGTATGACCCATCGTAAATCTCGGCCGATTTGGTATCGTCGTTGAACCGCAGCAATCCTTTTCTGCCCGGCGGGCGGTTGCTCGTGTTGGGCGTAACAGTACTGTCATTGTTCAAAACAATGTGGCTGCCCAACGTCAGCGACCCCGCGTTCGCGTCCGCAACCACGTTGGCCCCGTTTCCGATGCGCATCGCGCCGTTTGCACCGTTCACCTCAAACGTCAGGTTCGCCGTGTCCGACCCGATTGAAAACGTCGAGTTGTACATGCGAAAGAACTTGCTGGTGTCAATGCACACGTTGCTCGTGAACAGCGCCGTGCCGTTGTTCCGGAAAAACGTCAGGTTGGGCGTTGCAAAGCTTGTGCCGCCTTGCGTGCACGCCAGCGTTAGCGTGGAACTGGACGCCAAGTCCGATTCCGCATACGCCAGCCGGAACCCGCGCGTAATCGCGGAAGCGGCAGTAACCCTGGGCCCCGCATCGGCACCGCGCCCTACCACCATGATGGCGCGCCCGTTTCCCGACGTGGGCGACGACAGGAACGTGCGCACGTAGTTGGTGGCGCTGCTGTCGTTTCCACCCCCCAGCACGATTTGGTTTCCGACTGTGCTTTCCACATGCAGCAAGCTGCTCGGGAAGTTCGCAATGCTGGCTTCGCGCGCGTCCGCGTACCCGATGCCCACATTTCCGTCGCGGTGCAGCACCAGGTTCTGGGCATTCGGAATCGCCGGGTTGGACAGCGTGGTTTTCAACCCAACCACCGGAAACGTTGTCTCGGTTATGTTGGCGTTTGTAATGTTGCACACCGCCAGCCCGTTCCCAATTTCCGCGAACGCTGTCACGGGATGGTTGGGCGGCACAATTTCCCAGGACCGCGCCTGGTTGGTCGTGTCGGTTTTTATCCATCCAGGAAACGTGTCGGTTGTCCCGGCACCGTCTTTGCGAGTCAGCTGAATTCCGGCCCCGCGAATTGTGGCCGACCCCGCCGTAGCCCCCTTGTTCAGCGTAATCAGGTTGTCGGAGATGTCCAAGTTGGTGGTGTTGATGTACGTCAGCGAGCCCACCACATTGACCTCGTCACCCGGGCCGCCGATGTTTATCGTGCTTTTCCCGCCGTTGGCCGACGTGCCGATGTTGATGGTGCCGTTGCTGGTCATGCCGGTCCCCAGGTTGACCGTGCCGCCCGCAATGCCGGTCCCCAGGTTCAAGACGCCACTCATGTCGTTCCCGATGTTGATGAACCCCGACGTTTTAGCCCCGATGTCAATGGTCGTCGGCACGCTGCTTGCGCCGTTTCCGATGCTGATTGCCGTAATTTGCGACCCGTTGCCAATGTTCACGTAGGACGACTGCGCGCCAATGTTCACGGTGCCGCTCGCGTCCGTGTCCAGGTTCACGTTGGCACCTGTCATGTTCATGCCCTTCAAGAACCGCACCGACCCCATGAACGCGATTTCGTCCTCCTTCATTTTTATCATGGCGCCCGTGTGGCCGTACGTGCCGGTGCCCTGGTGGCACGAAATCCACACCGGGTACACATCACCCGGTGCGTTGGTCCCCACCCGCGTGCTCAGCATGAAGCTGCTGCTGGCGTTGTACACGGGGGCCGCCACGTCCGTCAGCGTGTACTGCGCACCGTTCGTGTTGCCGTCCGACGAACTCAGCAAAAAGCGGTCCGCGTTCAAGTTAAACCGCGTGCCGTTCTGCAGGATTTCCATGGTGTTGTGTGCGCTGCCCCCGTTTCGCCGTGACAGGCGGTACGCGTAGAGGGCACTCGGGCCATGCGCGGGAGCGCCCGCCGCCTGCAACCCGTAAGTGGTTTGGAACCCGAAGTTTATGTCAGCGGCCGTGGCGGGTTTGGAAACCGTCCCTGCCCCCGCCCCCGAGTCGTATTTCAAGCCCACCGTTAAAAACCCGCCGGTGGTGTAGTTCGGGACGCCGTACGCGCCGGAGCTCAAGTACACCGGCGCCACCGTGGTGTCATTCACGTCGTTCACATCAATGCGGTGCGACGTAATCACCGACCCCCGCGTCGAGTCCTTCATTACCATGTTGGGAACGTACATGGTGCCGTTGTTGTCGCTGGCGTCAAACAGGAAGTACTGCGTCCCCGCCAGCACTTCGGTGACGGGGTGCTTGAATTGAACCGCTTGTTTGGGGCCGGCGGCAGCCCCGGTGGGGCCTTGAATCCCGGGCGGGCCTTGATTTCCTGTGTTGCCTTGAATGCCCTGGATGCCCTGGCTGCCGGTGGCGCCTTGCGGGCCGCTGGGACCCATGTTGCCCTGTATCCCTTGCGTTCCAGGGGCACCCTGAATGCCCGCCGCGCCAAACGTGGTTCTCAAATAGGAGTACGTGGACGCATACGTTAACCCCGTGGTGGGGTCCGTGTAGCCGCCGTTCGTGTTTTGAAAGTACAGCTTGCAGTAGTGCGTTCTATCCGTGTCCAAGTTGGTGGCGTAAATTTGCACCTGCAAGTAGGTGTTGGCGTCGGCCACGTCGGTGAACGGCACCTCCAGCGCCATCTGGTACAGCGCAATCCCGTTCGAGTTCAGTCGCGCCCCGGTGCTGACGGTGCCCACGCTCAAAACGTTGGACGGCAGGTTCACGGGCGGCATCGTGGTTCCCCCGGTGTCCAGGATGAACGACGTAGCCAGCGCCTGTGTCGTGCTGGTAACCCGAAACACCTTGAACTTGAGCTCAATGTTTTGAATGTCGGCAGACGTGACCGGTTTCGCAAACAGGTTCAGCGTCCACACTTCACCGCCGGGAATGGACGTCTGCGCCTGCGTGATGTTGGTGCGCTTGTTCCAGAAGAACACCAGCGGCTTGGTTTCGCTGGCTTCCACCGTAAAGTCCAGCACGCGCGTGGTGAAGCTCACGTTGGTGGTCGACATCAAGTAGCTGTCCGGGATGCCGACGTCGCTGAGCGAGTCACCGTCGGGGTTCAAGTACACCAGCAGCCCGCTGGACCCTTGAATGCCTTGCACGCCCCGGGCTCCGGTTGGCCCGACCGTGCCTTGCGGGCCGGCTGCGCCGGTGGTTCCGGTGGGCCCGGCTGGACCGGCAGCCCCCGTGTCTCCGCGCCCCACGAATGCGCCGTCGCGCCCGGTGGGCCCGGGTTCGCCCTGAATTCCGCGCGGGCCGATTGGACCGGCGGGGCCGCTGGGACCGCTGGGACCGATTGGACCGGCTGGACCGCGGGGACCTTGCGGTCCGGGCAGCGTTTGTGACACCGAATCACCGCCTAATCCGCCCCGGTTTGCAAAAAAATTGTCGACGTAGGCGCGGGTTGCCACATCCTGCGGGCCGCTGGGGTCGCACACGTTAATGATTCTGTTTTTTATGGTGAGCTCCCGCGTGTTGTTGGATGCGTCGGCCCATTCTCCCAAATCGAGCTGCCCTCCAATGGTGTGCGTTACGGACGCATTGTCGACGGTTGCATCGGGTGCTCGAATGTAATTGAACTTCGAGCGCCGAGAAAAAGAACCAACTTTTTTCCAGGATGACATGTTTATGGTTTCTGGTTTCTGGTTTTATTATGAGCTATTCTTATTCTTATATATTTATATTTGTAAAATCTTAATCCGAATCCATCGAATATCAAATATAAATTTGTTAGTTGTTGTTGTTAGGTTGTTAGTTGTTAGACTGTTGTTTCGGAGTCGGACCGCTGTTTTTCGCACATGGACGACCACAGCTTGGTTCCAAACCGGGTAACCAGAGTGGACCAATCCATGGTTCCGCCCAGCAGCACGCTGCCGTATCGCATGCTGGTTTCAATGAACTCGTCGCTGTTGTCGTTGCACTCCTCCGTCCACAGGTGGTACTCGCTCAAAATTTGACGGTGCACCGCGTTCACCATCCAACGAAACGCTTCGCTAGACATGGGGCGCCACTCTTGTGGTGTTCCGGCAGCATCGCAGTCGCTGTTGCTGTTGTCGCTGTCACACGCTTTTGAGAACGGGGACACCTCATATGTTAGGAAGTATCCGCTTTTGGACGTGTCGGCGTAAACGGGGGACCACCCTTCATACGCGGCGATTTCCTTCATCATGAGCTTGCACATGGCGTCAATGAGGTTGGGGGTTCGAAAAATGCACTCTACCAGCGTTTCGCGCGTAATGCGATCCACCACGCGGGTGAGTATCCATTTGCAAAAGGTGAGACTTGGAACCGCGTTTCGGGCTATAAGCAGCGCCCGCGCGTCGTGCTTCGGTTTCCGAATGTAGGCCAGCTGTTCCAGGTGCGCCACTTTGGCTTGCAGTTGTTGAACCGTGGCGGCCAAATGCTGTACCACGGCGTAAAGCTGCCCCGGGCTAGGAACTTGAGACGCCAGCTCTTCAGCATCGCTATATATTTTCGCGTTGATAGTGCTTTCTTGCACGCTTTTCGAATTGACCAGGGCGCATATGGCAACATGGCGGTTGTAATTGGTAACTTGTTTGTACTTTCGTTTGCACTGCTGGCACTGAAAACTGGGCGACGTTGATGAGGCCATTCTTTTTTTGGTTTCTGGTTTCTAGAAAAAAACAAAAAATAAAATAGTCAATTTAATGTTTTTTTATTTTTTATTTTTTATTTTTTATTTTTTATTTTTTATTTGGATTTTTGATTTTTTATTTTTTATTTTTTATTTTTGATTTTTGATTTTTTTTTGGATGTTTGATTTTTGATTTTTTTTTGGATGTTTGATTTTTGATTTTTTTTTGGATGTTTGATTTTTTTTTGGATGTTTGATTTTTTTTGGATGTTTGATTTTTAGATTTTTTATATTTTCGAGAACCACTGAAAAATAAAATTTATAAGTAAATTTGAAAAATAAAATTTATAAATAAAATTGAGAAATGTACTGTATTCCTGTCACGTTATACATAGTATTAATTTATAGTGTTACAGGTTATAGGTTATAGTCAATGAACTCAACCGCCGATACAGGGGTTTCATCACAACACAGCAACCGACTGCAGCAGTTGAACCCGCATGAACGCGACGCCCGAATCAAGTTTCATCCCGGACCCCACGTTTACACGGTCGACGACCACACCTCTCCCGACGCGTCGGAGTACGTGTCGGTAACCACGTGGGTGCACTCGCATTTCGAAGCCTTCGACAGCGACGCGGTTATCGACAGAATGATGGCGTCCCCGTACTGGCCCCGCGCCGAGCGCTACAAAAAGTATATTGGAAAAACAAGGGACGAAATCAAAGCGGAGTGGGAAGCGAACCGGGACGCGGCTGCACAAGAAGGCACGCGCATGCACGCGGCAATTGAGGCGTACTACAACGACGGACTGGACGCGGTTGACATGACGTACGAATCCCGACGCGAACTCGAGTATTTCAAAAACTTTGACGCCACGTTTCGTCGCTCGCTGCGCCCGTACCGAACCGAATGGACCGTGTTTCACGAAGAGCTGAAGCTGTCCGGAACCATTGACATGCTGTTTGAAAACGTGAACCCGGTAAACGGCAAGCCGAGCGGCACGTTCAGCATATACGACTGGAAACGGTGCAAAGAGATTGTGCAGAACGACGCGTTCAACAAGTGGGCGCTCACGCCGGGCATGGAGACGATTCCCGACACCAACTACTGGCACTACAGCCTTCAGCTGAACTTGTACAAGTTCATTCTCACTGAAAAGTACGGCATTACGGTTACTGGCATGTTCATCATTTGCCTGCACCCAAATAACGCGAATCGCGACTACTTGCGCATCGAAATAAAGGACATGCAGCCGCTGTTGCGAGCCGTTCTTCTTAACCGGTTGAAATCGTTTAAAAAAAAAATTATATAGTATTATATCACATTAAACATTAAAAACGCCACACCCGTAAATAAACAATATGGCCAAACGGTATTCCAGCTACGGTTCATACTTGACAAATGTAAAGGTGAATAATTTAACAACGTACATATCCGACAAAAATTTTGTTCAACTGTCTGAGCGAATTGACACCAACAATAAACAACCCGAAACGCTGTATGTGTCACCACAGTCAACCGTTTCAAATATAATTGACCCGCTCACTACTATAACCATACTTTCAAAGCCAGTCGATGCCAGTGGTGGTGGACCCGTTCCTGCTTTTTCTTCCACGATTCAGCTTCCAGCCAACTCCAGTATTCCCAACGGCACTGTGAAAACCATTGTAAACACGTGTGAAATAACACAGTCAAATCCTATTTACATTTACTCCAAAAACATGGAAACCAATTTAGGTGGGTTCAATGGAAACTTTAACTGCTACGTGGTTCCGGCAGCGTACGACACGCTGGAGCTGTGTTGGATTTCAAACCAACAACTGTGGTTTGCGAAACGGTACGGATTTGGCGGACACTTTACCAACATTAATATTTAGTGATTAACATAAAGAACGGCGGTGCGTAAAATTTGAAGGTATCAACAAACGCAAAAAAAAAAAAAAAAAAAAAAAAAAAAAAGAGAGAAAATAATAGTAAAAAAAAAAATACTACTCATAAGTATAAATATACCATAACAAAATGTCATCGTCCATTATTCCAAGCTTGCCCTCCAATATTTCAGGAAATGGGTTGTTCACGGTACAAGCCGTGGTTCCCACTGCGTCTGCCACTGCGTCTGACGGTCTCTTCGCTCCCCGTGAAAACGACGAACAGTCCAACTCTTACAGCTACCCCCTCATGAACCCGGCTGCCCTTATCGGAACGGAGTCGCAGCCGTACATGAACATTGCGCTTCCCGCATACATTGCCACCCTCTATGACAACGTGTACAAAATTAACACCAATTTGAAAAACTCTATATCCACCGCAGCCATAGACAACCGCGATTACCCCACGTCATACGCCGTCCAGCAGTACGTGCAGGAGCAGATTGCGGGCACACAAACCATTAACGGTGCGGCTGGAAACAACACTTATATTGTGAACACCACTATGACCAACACCGTAATCACCACCGCAAACACCGCAGCTGTCGGATTTTCGTATACTAAAAATGGGCATGCGGGTATAAAAACCATTGCCATGTACTGGATGGACACATCTGCCAACTCTGCCAGAAACGGCGCAACCAAGACCGTCATGTTCTCTCCTGAGAACTACTTGAGGGATGCTAGCGGTAACGTTACCCACAACCTGGCATTCTTGTATGCCGGCGACTCGTCCAACTTTCTGAACTTGGGAGCAAACTACAAGTACTACCAGTTTGTAGCTCGTGGCGACTTTGTGGACTTTATCCAGAACTATAATACTTCCACAAACAGCTGGGAGTGGATGGTTAAGGACAGTCTGGGCAACTTTTCAAACAGTGTGAGTGTTGGTAGCGACATCAGCGACTACAATCAGACCATGCCTACTCCTGCTTCCGGAATTACGCTTACCGGGGCTTAGTGGTGTTTGTTTAATGGTGGGTATGGGTATGTAATATGTAACAACGAATTAGTGGTTATAATGATAGATATAATATATAGATATAGATACAGATACTGTACATACATCTATATATACATTGATGTCGATGATGTCGACGGCGACGGCGTCAAAGGACCTGAACATTGACAACTACTCGTTTGCGGACGTGCTCAACCTGTTTCAGCTGAAGCCGGACCATGCCGGGGTCGCTATCACGGACCGCGACCTCCAGCGTTGCAGAGAAATGGTGGACAAGCTGCACCCCAGCCGCAGCAACCTGGGTATCGAATACTACGACCTTTTCAGCCGCGCGTACGAGTTGCTGGAGTCCAAGTCGGTCAAGTCATCCAAACCGATAGGGAAAATAGGAGGGAAGATAGGGGCGATAGAGGCGATGCGTGAACCGGCGTATACGCCTACGCCTTATACGAGAGACGGGAGTCGCGATTACCCGCACCCACAGGGGGGCGAAGATTACGGTGAAGGGGCTGGCGGTGCTGACGGTGCTGGCGGTGGACATATGCCGTACGGGTTTTACAGCGTGGCTCAGAGCAAGCCGCACCGAGAGGCCAATGTGGCTGCGCGGGAAGCGGGCGCCGCTGCTGCGGCACAGACCACGGCCGCTGCTGCTGCCGCGCGCATTGCTTCTGTACCGCCCAGCAGTTCGCTGTTGGGATACTACACGCCCCAGGCGTTCAGCACACACATGGTGACCATCCACACCGACGACCGCGACGTTTTGAAGTACCCGTTTGAAAACGCCTTTGAAGTTGTGCTGCCCGCGGTTATCAAGCACGCCATTTCCGTGGAGCTGTTTGACATTTCGTTGCCGACGGTGTACTACAACGTGTCGACGCATCTTCAAAACACAAAAATGTGGGTCAGCGTTCCGCTGTACTTTATCGCGCCGCTGGAAGTGGAAGTGCCGTCGGGCCGCTATACGTTGGACCAACTGTGTGCGGAACTGACCCTTCAGCTGAATCGGGCCATTTCCGCCAAGCTGTACGCGGTTGGCGCTTTTTCGTCGCCCAGCACGCAGTACACCAAATTCAGCGTAACGTACAGCGGGGTGACCCGAAAGGTGTCATTTCTGAATACGGACGACGACTTTAGTTTGCATTTCGATGTTCGTTCCGAGTATGAGTATGAGAACGCTGGTATGCCGCGGTTTGAGTCATGGAAGCTGTTGAAACGCTGGGGACTGGGGTACACCCTGGGCTTCTACAAACTTGCGTACGCGGTGACGCGCACAAACGGGGGGTCTCCCCTGATGGTTACGTCGCCCGACATGGCGGACCTGGAAGTGCCGTCCACCATTTACATGGACATTGACCCCTTCAACTGGATTGATGAAGTGTCGCCCTTTTCAACCGCAACTACGGACCTGTACAACGGAGACCTCAGCGGGCGGGTCAACAACTCGTTCGCGAAGCTGGTGCTTGGCGGTGGCGGTGGCGGGTACGTCCCGGTTAAAAAATTTAAACGAGTGCTGCCGCAGACGGTTGAAAAGGTGGGGCGGCTGAAGTTCAAATTTCGGTACCACACCGGCATGCTGGTAGACTTCAATCATCAGAGCTTTGACTTTTCATTAAAGTTTGAGTGCCGGTTCATTTGACCCCGCGTCGGCAATTTAGACTGGCGTTCACGATGGCGTTGTTGACCTCGCGGTTCACGTCGGCTTGAGTTATGGTGGAGCACTGTTTTATTTTCCACGAAATGTCGCCGTACGTTTTAGAGTCGCTCTTGTCGCTGTACGCGTTGCTTTCCGCCGCCGTCCCCACCAAGTCGTCTGACGTCACATTCAGTCCGCCAATCATGGTTTCAACGCGGCGCACGGATTCTAGCGCACCCAATATGACGAGCACTAAAACGGCGCCCAAAACCCATGCAGTAACTGGTTTCATTCCGTTTTCCGTTGTTGTTGGCTTTCGTTGCTTTAGTTTTTTATTATTACATTAGTATAGATAAAATAGGAAAAATAGGAAAAAATAGGAAAAATAGGAAAAATAGGTAAAATAGGAAAAGTAGGAAAAATAGGTAAAAGTAAACGAAGAATCCGATGATGAAGAATACGATAATGAAGAATCCAATTGGTGATGTCAAGGATGCTGCAAAGGATGCTGCCAAGGCTGGGGTGGCAAATGCCGGGGCGGCTGCCAAGGCTGGTCTGGCAAATGCCGCTGATAGTGTCAAGGCTGCTTTTGCCAATGATAAAGAAGGGCTGGTCTCCGTTTTACCCGGGTTTCGAATCACGGTGTTTATGGTATTGGTTGGGTTGGTGTTTGGTTTCATCATTGTTGGAATTATTTACATCATTCACTACACGGAATCCACTAAAAAAATGCTGATATTTATAAGCATCATTGTGCTTGTTATTTTTGTGGTCTGCATGAAAAAGGCACCGCGCGCGTACCTGTTTTCACTTTTGAGCATTGTCATGCTGCTTGCCGCCATGGGCTTCGGCTTCATTTATGACTTTCCGGTTCCGTTCCGGGTTGTTGCGGGCTGCCTCGCGGTAGGCGCGGGACTTATCAAAGTCTATTTTTACTAAAAAGTATGAAGAAAAAGTATAAGCGAATACATATAAAAAACCAGTTAAAAACTTTTTTTATTGGGTAGTTTATAAACCCCTCTTTGAACTCTCTCCCCCTCTCTCCTCTCTGATGTCTCGCATATCTTCTTCTTCTTCTTCTTCTTCTCGCCCTGGTTCTGGAGTCCCTTTTGGCGGCTCTGCCAACGGCGTTCGTGGCCCCACTTTCCAGTCCGGCGGTCACACTATCAGCGCCAACACGGGGTTCTTGGCGAACCCAAGCCGCGCTGCTCAACACGCCGCCAATAACGCCGGCGCGCTTACACGAAGTGAAGCAAGCGCCATTGGTCTTCAACTGGCCGGTCGTCCTAGCGGTCCTTTTAGCGGCACCAGCCGCGCGCTGCCCGGATTCAAACCTTGATAATATAGATTTATTATTTTTTACAAAAGCAAAGCATCTTCTGTCGGATTAATAAATAATAAATAAATTTTTCTCAGCGACGGTATTTTCTTGATTTTTTCATACCCCCTCCTTCATGTTTAGTTTTATGTACGGGGTTAGGTTTAGGTTTACGCATGCTAGTCTTCAAACTGGTAAACATGTCTTTTACTTTGGTCATAGTAGAGCGCGAGTCAATGGACCGTTCTCTGACATGTTGAGTTCTCGATGTAATCGCTGTGCTTAATCGCTCAAGTGTTTTCTTATTTGTTATCCTAATAAAAACGCGCCTACGTGTTCTGTAATTATCGCCGCGGAGAATATCTTCAAATATGAAAAACATAGCATTTCGATATTGACCCATTATACATAACAGTCTAACAGTAAAGCCAGTTGGCATTTCTTTCTTTATTTTTTCCACATCGTCACAGCTTAACCCAGACAATACTTGATGTTCTTCATCAACGAGTCGGGTTTCGTCTTGGTCCAATTCTACAATCGGGTTACTTGTTACATAATAATTATTCGGACCCGGATTTATTGACTTTCTACGCAGGTAATCAGTAAGTTCTTTAAATGTCATAGATGAATTATATTCTTTATGGGTTTTATCTGCAGCATCAGTTTGAATGGACATATCAACCGTATTCATCAGGTCATACTGTGTTGGATATAGGACTTTAGGTTTTTTCGCTACCGTTAATATTACTTTAAGATTTCTTATTAAAGGTTTAAGATCATTTGATTGCGTAGTTATGCCAGGTTTGAAATCTTCTTCCAAATTTTCTATCGTGAATTTTTTTTTATATGCTTCCAAATCTAAAGAAGCTGCGGCTAGTGGTTCATATGCCGCTGCCGCTCCTCCATTCTTTCGTTTTTTCCCACGAATTATCCTTTTTTTAGTTTTACGTTGTAGCATTTATTTGTTGTTTGTTACTTTTACTTATATGGATAAAATTAAAATACAAAAATTGACACATACTTCTTCTCTCAATTTTTGTGTTCTTGTATTCTTGTATTCTTGTATTCTTGTATTCTTGTATTCTTGTATTCTTGTTGAAATATGAACGCAACAACGTATTACGGCTGGTACTGCCCCGCCATTCAACAGCTGCGGCTTGACAACCCCAGCTACCACACGTTTCGCGGCAAGGTGATTCAAGCGCCGCCGTACACGTACTACGCCACTCCCGACGGGCGCACCGTGCTGGTGACGGAAATCACCGAATCCAGCACGCCCACCGACCGCCAAGTTAAAAACGGGGACGTCTTTTTGGGCGAGGTTACCACGTGCTGCGCGCGGTCGTACACGCGTCGTGTTCTTGTTACCCCGCCGCGTCCACAAAAAAGTACTGCATGATGAGCGCTGCGCCAAACAGGGTGACGCCTAGACCGGTGTATATGGGGTCCGTCCATGGAGTCCTGATATCAATGATGGAATGCAGCGTTATTCCCATTTGTTGGCGTATGAAGTTGGGGAACGTGATGAGCCAGCATCCTACGAGTGCCAGGGATGCAATGCCAACGCGTTTGACCACCTCGTTTGAAGTGAATACAATGGAGGTGCCGATAGCCAGCGTAACCAGAAACGTGACTACCGACATTGACGTGTAGTAGCGCACTTTATTCAGCGTTTCCGGACTGGCTTTCTTCATAACAAACACGGCAAAGTAAAGAACTATAATTCCCAAAAAAATGACAAAGAACATGACCGGAAGGTAAAAGTACATGCCCCGGATTTCCACTTTTGCGTCGCGCCAAAAAAGCGGTGCGACTACGGACATTACAACCACGATAACAATGAGTGCCAGCACAAACAGCATGGCATATATGTCGAGTTGCGTAAGCATGGTGGTTTTGGTTTTGGTTTTACAATGTTTTACAATGTTGTATGTTTTATGTTTTACTATGTATTTTTTTGAGGTTTGTAATTTTGTTGTAATTATATTATAGTATAGAATATATAGTATAGAATATAGTATAAATAAATAGAAAATGTCGTTTCTTAACAATGTACCAATTATTCGTGACGAGCGCGGGTGCTTGGTTACCACGTGCAATTTAATTGTTGAACCGGTTACGTATGTCGCGGGGCGCAAATACGCCACGCCGCCCAGCGCCGGCGCAACGCAAAAGCGCATCCAGAAAACGGTGCGGCTGGCCAGTTCCGACTACGTGAACAGCCTGGTTCCGCAGGTGGTGTTTGACCCGCCGCCAGTGGCGGGCCAGCTGCCTTGGCATAACGGCAGTGACCGCGCGGTTGCGGGCGTGGTTCATACCAACGTGCCGTCGCACGGCGATTCCACCAGCCGCAGTGTGACGCGGGCTCGACCAGGCGCCTGCAGCGCTGCAGGGCGCGGCGTTGACATAAAGCACGCGTCCTACGACCGCTACTTGGCCAAACTGAAGGGGCGGACCGTTGCGCGGTCATGCTCCCACTCCCACGCGACCCTGGGATTGCCCGTGCCCGTGCGCGGCAATAAAACGCAGTACTTTGCGGTGGCGAACGCGGACCGGTGCGCAAGGGCGTGAAGAAAACAAACTTTTATGGAAACGGATTTATTCCAATACATTCATCTAATCTCTAATCTCTCGGAATCATAACTCCGAGAGATTCCAATTTCATCTTAGTCTCTTTTGTTTTACATTTTCTTCTTCATCTTCCTCCCATCTTCTTGTTCCTCGGCGACCGTGATGATGACTTCGGCGACCGTGATGACCTTGGGGTGCTTGTGCTTTCACCGTTGTCTTTTGCTTTTCCTTTCCTTTTAAGGGTGCGTAACCGTAACATCTCCTTACCTCTCGCGGCAGATTCTCGTGAAGCAGCCGCTCGCGCTTTTCGGGAACGTGCATATTGGCTTTGGTGTTCGGGATTAGTATACCACCGGTCGATAACACCAGTTGCTTTGAACCGCTGATACAACGCTTCTAACTGCTCCATCGATTTATCTGAATGTAAATAGTCACATCCTCGAATAAACGCATTCGTACAGTTCAATCCACCAACCTTTTTTTTTTCAATACTGTCTGGACTGACCTTCGTTCTTGGATGAAATAGTTCCCCCTGTGCGTTTAACTGTAACAAGGGATGGACCGGAGGTATAAAAAATAAGGAGTCTTCATTTGAGTTGTCCCCTTTCAGGAATTTTTTAAGCGAGTATCTTATTTTGTCATTTTTGTCGGAGTTTGTTAATTTTCCGACTCGTTCATGGGTTGATGTAGGTTCCATATAAAAAAGCGTACATGCAGTGTCATCGTGAATACAACCACTTAATATTGAAGTATTGAACGACACGCTCTGTAGCATTTTCACACCACCACCGCGAGCGGAACGTTGTATCAATGAATCCTTTTCTAATACGGAACCTCTGTATAGAATTGTATATCCGGATGATTCTTGTAACTCAAAGTCAAGAACTTGGCGAAAGATTTCTTTTGTTTGTTGTGTTAAATTCAGATGAATTCTGGGGTGGGTATAATTAATATGTTCGGCTTGTAAAATATGTTCCAATATGGACGCACACGCTTTATTTCTATCTGATAAAAATGAACGAACGTCTTCCAGGAAAGAACCGGTCATTTCTATCTGTGGGGTAGATGTAGATGCCGGTTTATCACTTTTCATATCATATGAAGTAGGCGGCTTCCCACCTCCCACAATGTAACCAATTTTATTCAAAATAAATGTGTTGAGTTGTAAAATACGCAGTTTGTAATTGTTGTCTCCTCTTGATAAATATTGTTCTATACGAGAAAGATATGACGCATATGTTTTGTAGAAATCACTACCGCAATTCATATCAATAAAACTTACACTTGAACTTGTACTTGTTTCAACAAAATAAATTAAACATAATAAATCATACAACACTCGCGGTATTTGGACGAGCGCAATGCCGGTTAAAAAATCGTACCGTTTCATTCTGTCTCTTAGAAATCCGATTTCATCATGAAGCAGTCGGTGCTTTTCCGGTTCTGTCAAACTGCTTACTACATCTTTATTGGCCAAATAACACGGATACGAATATGCAGTTATGAGGTCACATATCGTTTGGCCTTGAAAGGTCGGTCGGCTTTGAACGGTCGACCGGACATTCAAAACACTTATATCGGACAAAGGATTTGCTTCATCATACCATATATATGCATAGTTTGCAATGTCTGGCATCCGTATGTATGTATGTATGTATGTATGTATGTATATGTATATATAATATGTATGTATATATTTTTTATTTTTTAGTTTAATACTCGTACAGCGACTTGGCGGCAAAGGTGAAGGACCAGTCGTTTCCGTTCAAGTTCACGGTGAAGCCGTTGTCGTCCACCAGCGTGATTTTGAGCCGTTGCAGTGTGACGGGACCGAAGTAGTCCCGCGTGTACGCGGCCAGCGCTGGGCTGGCATCCGTGATAGCAGACCCCACGGCGAGCCCGTTTTTGTTGAAGTTAATCATGGCAAACACGTTGGACGAGGTGGGTTCTGCCACGCGGTCCACGCGCGTCAAGTCCCGGTTGCGCCGGATTTCGTTCACCGTGTACAGCTGCGCTTCCGTCAGCGTGCGCGGCTCGGACGGAATGTTGACCGTGATTCTATCGGCGGGGCCGCCAAACGGGTCGGGAATGCTTTCGCACGGAATGTCGGCATCGGAGTAGTACGGCGTGTCCAGGCGCGTCTCCGTGTTGGTCACGCTCACCACGCCGCCGTTGATGCGGTTGTTCTTGTAGTCCTCCAGCACCAGCATAAAGTACTTGGAGCCGTACGTGTCGATGACGGCTTCGCCGGTCAGGATGTACCCGGACCCGGACCCGGACCCATACCCGGTAGAAAGAGTGGCCGGCACGTCGTACACCATGCCGTCCAGCGCAAAGCTGTTGTACAGCACGCTGGTGTGCACGCTGTTGCTGCGGAAGCCCAGAATCCAGCCCAGGCAGTTGTTGATTTTGTTGCTCTGGCGGCAGCTGGCGCCGCAGTCCAGAATGCGCCTCGGGTCGAAAAACGTGAGCTTGAATTTGACGGTGCCGCCGGACGTGTTTTGGAACATGCACTTCCCCGTGGCTTCCACGTACGAGGCCGTCAGGTTGGTCAGGGGTGACCCCGACCCCGGCCGTTTGATGAGCGTGCTTTCATCCGTGGCGGCAAGCCGCGACTGGATTTCGGTCATGAGCGCAACGGGCGTGTAGTTGCCGGTAGCGACGGTGATTGTGGTGGTCACGCTGTTGGCATCGCCGCCGCTGATAGGGTCGATTTGCGTGGCGGTCACGTGGAAGCAGTTGGTCCCCGTGGCCGTGTCAATAGCGTACCAGGAGTACGGCAGCGTGATGGACAGCATTTGCAGGGACACCACGTTCTTCAGTTCTTCGCTGAGCTGGACGTTGAAGTTGGTGCTGGACGACGCGCCGGCGGGGTCGGTCGTGTGCGGGAACAGGGTTGCGCGGCGCTTGCTGTTAATGACCACGATGCGCGTGTACATGTTGCGCAGCGTGGGGTTCATGGTGCCTTGTGCGATTGGCACGTTGAACGCGCTGGGAATGCTCAGCTGCCGCTGTTTCATGATGTAGTGCCCGTTTTCGTCGACCGCCAGCTCGAACTGGTTCTGGCGGTTGGTGGCGCCGAGTTGGGCGGACTGGCGGGCGCGGTACGCGCGTTCTGCGTTATCGTCGGTGGCGGCGTCCACTTTTGTCACTGTGCCGGTGCACTCCGGATTGGTGCCCGTGAATTTGGCGTTCGCTTTGACGGCGGCTTTGGAACTAGAGCTGGTGGTTGTCACGGTCAGCAGTACGGTTTCAGAATCGGCTTCTGCTTCTGCGGGTTCCACGGTTTCCACGGTGGCGGTGCTGCCGTCGCTGAACTTCAGCATTTGGCCCTCGGCTGCGGTACCGGATGTAAGCTTCACCGTGATTTGAACGACCGCGGTTTCCGTGTAGCCTTGGTCCCACGGCAGGTACTGGTTGCGCTCCCAGCGAAGCTGCTCATTCGGGTCCGACATGACGCGCAACCGCGACTTGGAGTGCACGTCAAACTGCGCGTACTCTTCCCGCTGCCGGTCATACACTTCGTCCCGGTCACCTTCCGCCGTACCGCCGTAGCGCCAGGCGTCTTTTACGGCTTGGGCCGCGGCCTCCGCCGCTTCTTGTCGTGACCGGGCCCGAATTGCGGCGCTGGCTTCAGCGTTGGCGTTGGCAATGACGGGGTCCCACGTGCCGTGCGCGCCCTGGGCCGCTTGACCGCGTTCTCGCGCTGCCAGGGTAGCCGCACGGTCCGCGTTTTCCATTTTTGCTGCGGCTTTGGCCGCGGTCACAAGCTTTACTTGAATCTCGCGATAAAAGAGCGCAAGCTGCAGGTACTGCGCCGACTCGCGCGGGGCGATGAGCTGCTTGCTTATGGCCTTGCCCTTGTACTTGGTGATGTTGGAATTGGTTACTGTCAGGATGTCGTTTTCGGACACGTCTTCAATGTGCGGCGGCATATCCAGCAGCTGCAACAACTCGTTGACGCTGTAGTTGTTTGCATTGAACTTTTCCGCGGACTCCATTGAACTGTCCGTCATTTTGTATTTTTGTATTTGATTTTTGTATTTATGTATATGTTGTTGTTTTTTATTTTTATAGTAAAATAACAAAAATAACAAATAACTATTTGTGACTTTTTATTTGTGACTTTTTATTTGGGATTCGGGGTTTGGTTCGTCTTTCAACTTAGTGGAAGTGCGCCGTTTCCGGTGCCGAGCGCAACAACCGCAACAACCGCAACAGCGCAGCCATGCAGCCTTGAACCGCTCCCATCTTGAAACAGGGGCGGGTTCTGGTGCGGGTTCTGGTGCGGGTTCTGGCGCAGCCGGTTCAGAAGTTGTGGGTTCTAAACCGGGTTCTGAAGTGGAAGCCGGTTCTGAACCGGGTTCTGAAGTTACGGGTTCTAAACCAGGTTCTGAAGTGGAAGCCGGTTCTGAAGCAGGTTCTAAAAGCGCAGGCGCAGGTTCTAAGAGCGCGGGTTCTGCGGCTTCTGCTGGTTCTGCGGGTTCTATATCGATTTCTGGAATAGGGACGAAGGCTGAAGCGGTATCTATCTCGATAATTACGTTGCCTTCATCGTCGCTGTGAGACACGGGGTTTTTAGCATGTACTGCGTGCGTGCGGACCTCGGCTTCAGACGCAATCGCAAGTGCTGCGTCTAATACAGAGGCGGCGTCCCGTTGCTGGCGGTATTTTTTTCTGGTCATAGTAAGTAAAAAAATAAATATATAATATATAAAACTGTTTATTTAAATTCATTCATTATTTTATTCTTTGGCACTTTGTTATGCCCAACGCTTCCAGTTCCAGCGACCGCATTAAAACGGTGCGCAACCGCGCGCTGTACCGAAACACCATGCAAATTGCTGCGCTGGGTGGCTTGAAACGTGTACGCGGCAGCGGCAGCGGCAGCGGTCTTGGTGTCGTGTTTGAACCGGCCACGCGACTGAACGGCACGTGCGTCAGCTTACCGGACGAAACCGGTGCCGACGGCTGCGCGTCTTTCTTCATTAGGTCCGCACCCAGCTACGAAAATTTACTGCGCGTCACGCAAGGCATGTACGAAGGCCGTAAACGCGCGCCGAACTTACCCCCGGCTCCCGTCAACACAGACACGGTGCGCCGCCTGACTCCCAGTAACCCGCTGTCTGCCAGTAACCGCTACAACTACTTGGGCGCCGCATCCGATAACGACATACTGATTCTGAGCGCCGTAAGGTCGAGCGCTGCGGTGTTTGACGCCGCGAACAAAAAGCCCGTAGACGCCGCGCAGTGCATGCAGTACCCGCCCAACCCGAACGTCAGCATCACATATGGTGGTGGCGGATGCCAGGCTACCAGTAATTTATAAGATTTATAAGATTTATAAGTATGTATACCCGTTAAAAAATTGACTGTAATTTCAAATGATGCACCGGCTTGTATTCAGTGCTCCGCTCCACCCGGTCAGTTACAATGCCGATGTTTGATAAGATGAAGATGATGATGAAGACGAACACGAGTCGAGTTGCTCACGCTGCAATGTACCTGCTACTCCCGAATGTGTTCGCACTGCTGCACTGGCTTGCAGTTCGCATGTATTCCAGTTACTGCTCGCCTCCTGGATTTATGGGCCTGGTAACCAGTTTATTCAATACCGCAAACCCTTTCTGTTCTTACACGCTGGAGATAATGGAACATACCAAAAACTTTTACACGCAGTCCTGGATTCTAATCGGCGTAGCAACGGTTGGATTTCTGAATGTGATATTCAACAGCGGTTCTGGTTCCGGTTCCGGTACTGCCCATGCCCCTGCCGCAGCTGGTGCCAAAGAATGAGCCAAAGAATGAGCCAAAGAATGTGTGTGTGTGTGTGTGTGTGTGTGTGAATAAAAAAAATAAAAACTTTTTATTTTTTATTTTTTATTTTGTTTCGGTAATACAAAACAAGCAAACCAAGCAAAGAAAACCAAGGAAACCAAGCAAAAATGTTGTGCAAGTACAAGGATGTTCTGGGCCGACCAAACGAGGGGATTCACTCTTGGCGCGTGTTCAACATTGCCATCGTGGACGTTGCCCTTACCCTGGTTGCAGCCGCACTTATAGCGGCGTACTTTCACCTTCCGTTATGGCAACCCGCGTTGGCGCTCTTTGCGCTGGGCATTATTGCGCACCGCCTGTTTTGCGTACGCACCACGGTGGACAAATGGCTTACCCGATTACTGACCACACCAAAACACGTAAGGTTCAATGTGTAATAATAATGCTGCTGCAGCAATAAGTCGGAATTCAGACCTTATTTTTTTTGAATTCGGAGTACTTGATATTCACGTACGGGGTTTCATCGGACGACCCCCCGGACCCGCACCGTTCTGGCGCTTTTCGCGTGTTTTTGTAGTCTTGCATGGTTCCCATGTACACGAAGTGCGTGTCGGATACTTTAGAGGGCTCCCTGGATTCTTTGTCTTTGTCTTTGTCTTTAGCGTCCGGTGCCGACGCCGCCGCCGGTTTGCGGTTGTACGATTTGAACATTGCAAATATTCCGCTGGAGGCAGCTTTTTCAGTGGCGGCTGGTTCGGTGGTGGCGGTGGTTTCAGTGGCGGATGTTTCAGTGGTGTCGGTTTTATTGCTGTGGCTGTTGCGGCGGTCCACGTATGCCAGACGGGCCAAGTCGGGTCGAGCATTTTTCACTAAAAACATGCGCGCTGCCGTTTCCAAGTGCGTGTACGGAATGGCGTCCTTTCTATCGGTGTAGTAGCCAAACGCGCTGCGCGCGGGCACGTACGTTATAACAAGTTCACAGCGCGGAGTGGTAACGGGGACTGCCGACAGTCTAGTGTCGACATGGTTGCTTGTTTCGGCGTTGCTGCTGCTGCTGCTGCTGCTGGGTGTTGACTCAGCCATTGCCATCATGGTGTCGTACTCATCGTAAAACAGCGACTCAAACTTCGTATCGGCGTCGATGTCCGCGGTTGAAGAATTCGAATCAGAAGATTCTGATACCTCAGATGATTCCAGTTCGGATGCGGGCCCGGGTAGTCCAGAGTACCGGGGTCGAAAACGAAAGCGGCTCACCGAGCCGTTGGGCAGGGACACGAACATACAAAGAACTGTGCCGGAAACCACCGTGGACGCCAGTCCCATCAACATTACGGACTGCAAGGCCGCAACCTTGTTGAAAATGGCGGCGGCCCATGCTGGCGGACAGTAGCAGCGCACTTCTGTACCAGCGCTGGTTTGTGCCAGGCTCCAAGCGACGCTGAGTCCTAAACCCGCCGTAATAAAAATGGGTAAAAACGCGCGAAGAACCACTCCTCCTGCCTTTTTATTATTATTATCGACTTTTTGTTCTTTTTGTTCGGATGGGTTTGTGTTTGAAGAAACCGACCTCCAAATGCGTTGCAAAATAGAGACGGGTGGGGCTGGGCTTGTAGCTTGAGAAGCCCGTTTTTGGGCATCCAAAAACAGCTGCCTTTGACGCATGATGGACGTAAACTGCCCCTTAAATGATGGCGAAATTGAAACTTTGGCCGTTGTTGTTGACGTTGGCGTTGGCGTTGTTGTTGTTGACGTTGTTGACATCGGACGAGAGATATTATAGGTGTAGATATTTTGTTTTGTTTTTGTTGTTATTTGTTCCGCAACAAATATTTAAGCGGTTTCACGCCCTGTATTAAATTACAAAGTTACACTAACACTCCATCACTTTATGAACTAGATAGAAATGAAAAAATATAAAATGTTATATAATACAAAGTAATAGTCAAAGTACAACTTAACCTAATAAAAATTGAAACAACTGTTTAGGAAAATTCTATTTCATAGTTATAATGGCGCCTAAGTTTATAGTAGGACAACGTGTAAAGCGATTGGAAGATAAAGAAGTAGTAGGAGCATTAGTTTTAGATACTACTGAAATGAATGAGAGTTTTTCATATAATATTCAGTATGATGAAGGTCAATCAGCTGGAAATAATGGAACTGGTTGGTGGCCAGAGTCTTGTTTAGCAGCTGAATAATTTATATATTATTTTTCTAAGAGAATAAAATATAAATTACACAATAATTGGTGTATTAAAGTATTAAATGCGTATGATGAATGGATAGCCTATTACTTACACTTTGTTGTCGTTGCAGATTCCCAAACACGCGCGAATGGAGTTGAACCGCTGCATGTAGCAGCGAACTGCCTCGGACTGCGCCGTGGTCAGCGTTTTTTGTTCGGCGCTTCCCACCATCAGCCCCTTCACTTGCTTCATGTCGTCTTCGGTGTAGCACGAGTTCACATCCTTCTCTTTCACCATTTGGTCCAGCGTTTTTTTGAGTTCGGGCTCGTTGGGCGCCGTGTTGAACATCACTGCAAACCGCAGCATCATGACGTCTTTCAAGAATGCAGACAAGCGTTCCGACAGCTTTTCAGAGCCCTTGTCCTTGGACCTGGCTGCAAACACGTTGTGTATTTTATTCTGCTCGGACTGACTCATTGCCGGGTCGGATGCCAGCTCGTACCCCAACTTGATAATGTCGGCCACGGCGCACTTGGTGTCCTTTCGCGACGGGCCGGGACATTTCAAGTCGGGGTCTTCTTTGGGAATGGTTCCACCTTCACCGGCTTTGGCGACTGCGTTCGTTTCCATGCCTTCTATGATGCTTCCGACGTTGACGTCTGATAAAAACACCGAGATAATGGTTATAACTGCTGCAGCAAAAAGTACTACCAATGCCGTTTTAATAAATGCTGAATAATCGTTTTTCATCTTTCTTTTTGTTTGTTGTAATTTATTTATTTATAACTATAAAAAAATTAGAAAAAAATAAAAAAGTGTTAGATGCATACACACATGCGCGCCGACTTACCTTCTGTTTTTTATTTTTATTTTTTTTCTTCTTCAACTCTTCAAAGCGGAACAGAACATGCGGTTCTTGTACGTCTTTTTCAACTTGTCTTGCGCATCATTTTCGGAAAGCGGGCCTGTTTCGAGACGAGCCAGACGCGCCACTTCCATCTCAATCAACTCGCGAAACTGTTCGCAAAACGAGGTGTAGCAAACGGATGGCTTTGAGGATGAGGATGAGGACGAGGACGCGGAATCAGAGACATTGGTGATGTGAACGTCCATGGCTTGAAGTACTGCGCGGTCCAATGCAATGTATGACCTGCGGCGACGGGGAGGCACTTGCGACTGTGCTGCAGACTGGGCATGTGTTGGCGAAGGCGGGGTTGAAATCGTCGCATCATCATCATCTTCAGCGTCGGCAGCATTGGCAGCGTCGGCAGCACCGGCCTGTTCTGTTGTTGCCTTCTTTTCACGTTTGGTCAAGTAGTACTTTGCAGTTTTGAACATTTTCACGAGAACGTCACCAGTGTATCCTGCATCAGCCAGCCTTGCAGATTCCTGTGAAATGAACTCCGCGTTCGCATCCGTGAAGTGTTCCCAGTTTTGTTTGTACGCCTTTCGAGGCAGGTGGAAATTGGCGCGCGAGAATTCGCTGAGCAAACGGAAACACTCGGGCGAAAACTCATGACGAAACACGGTTCGAACGACTTCTTTGGGTTCTGGGTCGGGAATGGGGTTGATGGTGACTTCGTTGACGACTTCGTTGATGGTGACTTCGTTGACGACTTCGTTGATGACATTGACTGCTTCTTCTTCTTCAGCCGTGTCAACCAGTTCAACCGGGTCAACCAGTTCAGCCGCCGCCATCGGGGTTTCTCCCTCGTCCAGTCGAAGCGCGTCAAAGTCCACGATAGAGTCTGGTTCGCCAATGTACATGTCAACCACGAGTTCTTCTTCTTCTTCAAGAACGTTTTCTTTTTCTTTTTCGTTTTCTTGAACGGCCTCAGTAAATGCGGTCTTCATTTCCTGGACCATTTGAACCACCTCCATTGTCGCTTTTTCTTCTGATTTTTTTTTCTTGGGAACTTTCACTTTCTTTTCTTCGGCCTTTTCCTTGGCGGCCTTCAAAACACGTACCTTCTTTTGTTTTTTTTCTTCTCCTTGAACCGGTTCTGCCTGTTGTCCCTGTTGTCCCTGTTCAACGACAGGAGAAATGACAGATGACCAAAGCAAAGCTGACGACATAGACGACATTATTCGAGTTTGTAATTGATTTTAAACGCTACATGCTGATAGTGAGGAAATGAAAAAACATTTCAATTTTTTTTTGAAATACAGTTGAAAATTGAAATATTGTTCGATTCATTATTTATTTATTTATTTATTTATTTATTTATTTATTTATTGTTTATTCATTAATACTGGCTGTACGAAAGGGAAGAACCGGAACCGCCTCGAGAGCTGCGGCGACGGCGCTGGCGCTGGCTCCTGCGACGCTTTCCGCCGTTTTGGCTTTGGCTGTGGTTTTGGTTCTGGTTGCGGCTCTTGCGCTTGGACTGACGGCTGCGGCGACGGCGCCTTCCGCCTTGCTGTGCAACTGCGCCGGCTTCAAACATGGCCTGGCCGCCAGACTGGCCTGGAGGAGAAGGAGCACCGGCATGAGCAGCATGAGCAGCAGCAGGGTCACCGCCGGCGGCGTGGGCTCCTGAAGAGGCGCCCATATTCTGGTTTCCTTCTAAAGCAAAGCCTTCAACAGATGAAGCGTGGTCAGCGACG
>Ga0194123_10001299_pt1 | contig 38561 bp, 33 predicted proteins | sample TA2MahsurfametaG_5_FD_155479 | JGI IMG/M metagenome (GOLD analysis project Ga0194123, IMG submission 155479) | Freshwater microbial communities from Lake Tanganyika, Tanzania - TA2015023 Mahale A surface | ecosystem: Environmental > Aquatic > Freshwater > Lake | place: Tanzania: Lake Tanganyika... | reverse complement strand
TGCACGCTGGTGATCGAGGCCCTGGCCGATTGAGGCAGTTGCACGTCGTGCAGTGTGCACGACATCGTCGATCTCGAAACTCGGGGCGTGGCGGCGATGTTCGTCGCCTCTGACGTGTTCATGCAGGCCGCCGAGGTGCAGGCCAAAGCACTGGGTTTTCCGTCCGTGCAGCGCGTGTTCGTGCCGCATCCGATTCAAGACCGCACCGACGAAGAAATGCGCGCGCTGGCCGACTCGGCCTACGACTCGATAGTCGCCGCGGTTACGCGCGGTTAAAAATCAATCCCAGACTTTGTCGGTGTCATATGGGCGCGAGCGCTTGGGGGCGCTGTCGCGCTTCCATACCAAAACTCGCCGCCTGAAATAACAGACCTCGTTGCCGAGTTGGTTGAAACCCTTCGTCTCGACAGTCACCACACCGCGGTCTGGTTTCGAACTCGAGGGCTTGACTTCTAGCACGCGCGTCTCGGCATGAATCGTGTCGCCGTGAAAAGTCGGGTGCTTGTGCTGCAGCGTCTCGACTTCGAGATTGGCGATCGCCGCGCCGCTCACATCGGGCACGCTCATGCCCAGCACCAACGAGTAGACCAAGTTTCCGACGACGACATTTCGGCCCTGCACGCTTTGTTCGGCGAACCAGTCGTTGGTGTGCAACGGATGATGATTCATCGTGATCATGCAAAACAAATGGTCGTCGGCCTCGGTGATCGTCTTGCCCGGCCAGTGTCGATAGACGTCGCCGACGACGAAGTCTTCGAGAAATCTGCCGAAGGGTCGCTCGTGCGTGGTCACGACCTACACGCTAATTGCCGCGTCGACGATCGTCACGCGACTCTTTTATCACCTGCGTGACGGGCAACTCGTCGGTGTCGGCCAAACCATATCGCGGGTCGTACTTAGGCAACGGAATCTCGCGGGTTCGGTCGGTGGTCGCGTTGCGCTCGGCCCACTCATATCGACTCGTGCGCGAGGCGTTGCCTGCGACCGCATAGCGTTGCAGCGACTTCAACTGCGAGCCCTGCTTCAGCGAATACCTTCCGAATCGCAGCGTCAGATAACAAACTCCGCCGACCAGCATCGGCAGCCAGAACTGCACGAGTCGGTAGCTGAGCACGCTCACCGTCGCGGTCGTGGTGCTCAAACCAAAACCGACCAACGACGGAATGTAAATGCCCTCGACGATGCCCAAACCACCCGGCGTGATCGGTATCGAGGCAAAAATATTCGCGAGGCAAAATGAAATCACCAGGCCGGTGATGTTCACCGACCCGTTGAACGCGCGAATGAAAACGAACAGCGCGATGATGTCGAGCCCCCAGTTGAAAAGCGACCACACCACAACCCGTCGCAGAAGTCCCGGTTCGTTGGCCAGGCCGCGAAGCCGGTCGCCGAGATGCACCGCGACCTCGCCCGCCTTGTCGGGATCAAACCTCAGCCGCCGCGCAACCCATCGAGTAACCCTCTCGGCTCTCCCTTCGTGGTCGACCAGCCCGAGCACGACGACGCCCGCCAACAGCATCACGATCACGCCGAAAATCGCGGCCGTGCCGTAAAACGCGTTGACACCCTGGCCGGGTATCGACACGATCAAAGCGACCCACAAGATCAGATTCAAAACCACCGCCGAACCGACGCCCGCCGTGGCGAGCGCGAAACCCGCGTCGCGCCCGTTGGCGCCCGCCATCGTCATCAACCGAAATCCGAGCGCGTTCGACGCCGCCGAACCACCCGGCACGAGACTGCCCAGCGAACGGGTCGACAACTGAATGCGAAACAGGGTGAAAATATTCACCTTGTCGGCGTCTTGACCCAGCGCGGCGTGGGTCAATCCTGTGTAACAAAACAGCGCGATGAACTCGAGCGCGATGCCGAGCACGAGCCACGAGGTCTTGACATTGCCCAATTCCCGCAATGCTTCGCCAAAACCGGGCACGATCGGCAAGACAAACAGCCAGAAAACCAGCAAGAAAATCGGCCACTTGGCCCATTTGAAAGTAGACCGCAGCCCGCTTGGTCTGCGTCGCGAGGGGGCGACATTCATCTCCCTATATTAAGGCCGAATGGTGACAAACAAGGCGCACCTATGTAGCGTTTCTCGCATGTCATCTGACATCGGCGCAAAAGATTTGGTCGACGCGGCGCGCGCGATCGAACTCGCCGACTCGGTGATCGGCAAAGCTGTGCGCACTCTCGCCGCGACAGGCGGCCCCGACGAACAACAAGTTTTGGCGTACGATCTCGCGCACGCCAGCGCGGCCGTCGAGACGGCGCGTTCGATGCTCGACTACGGCGCCAAAGGCGAAGTTGAATCGACGCTGACATGCGCGTTCGTCGCCGACATGGTGCAAGATCTCGTCTCGCGCCTGATCGGTAGAGAAAAACTCTGGGGCGTCGACCCGTCGGCGCTCGTCGAATCGCACGACTTCGTCTCGAAGTTTCGCGATCCGCGCCTGCTCGCCTCGCTCGCCGACAAACCGGGGCCGCGACATCTCGACGACGACTACGAAATGGTGCAAGACACGTTTCGAAGTTTCGCCACGAAGGTGATCGCCCCGCGCGCCGAGCATGTGCACCGCGAAAACCTGGATGTGCCCGAAGAGATCATTTCCGGTCTGGCCGAAATCGGCGCGTTCGGGCTTTCGATCCCCAGCGAATACGGCGGCTTCAGCGAGGGCGGCGACGGCGAATACATGGCCAGTTGCATCGCCACCGAAGAACTTTCACGCGCGTCACTGGGCATCGGCGGTTCGCTGATCACCCGACCCGAGATTCTCACCCGGGCGTTGGTCAAAGGCGGCACCGAAGCGCAAAAACACGAGTGGCTTCCCAAACTCGCCAGTGCAGAAGTGATGGCCTCGGTCGCCGTCACAGAACCCGACTACGGCAGCGATGTCGCGTCGATAAAAACCACCGCTACCCCGACGCAACTCGACGGCAAAGACGGCTACTCGATCAACGGCGTGAAAACCTGGTGCACCTTCGCCGCCAGGTCGAATGTTCTGATGTTGCTCGCCCGCACCGACCCCGACCGCACGAAAACCCACAAAGGTTTGAGCGTTTTGATCGTGCCGAAACCGCGCGGCGAGGCGCACGGCTTCATGTTCACCCAACCCCACGGTGGTCGAATGGAGGGTCGCCCGATCGACACCATCGGCTATCGCGGCATGCACTCATATGAGATTGCGATCGAGAATTGGTGGGTGCCCGCAGACCATCTGATCGGCGAAACCGCGGGCCTCGGCAAAGGTTTTTATTACCAAATGGAAGGTTTCGAAAATGGTCGCCTGCAAACCGCCGCCCGCGCCGTCGGTGTGATGCAGGCCGCCTACGAAGCGGCGCTGGACTACGCGCAAAACCGAAAATCTTTCGGCAAGAACATCGGCGAATACCAAATCATCCAGGCGAAACTCGGTCGCATGGCCGTGGTCACCCAGGGCGCGCGACAATTCAGTTACGCCGTGGCCAAACTCATGGGCAAGGGCCAAGGGTCAATGGAGGCGAGCCTGGTCAAGGCTTATGTCTGCAAGGCGGCCGAGTGGGTCACGCGCGAGGCGATGCAAATTCATGGCGGATACGGCTACGCCGAGGAATATGCCGTCAGTCGTCTCTTCGTCGACGCCCGGGTTCTCAGCATCTTCGAAGGTGCCGACGAAACGCTTTGCCTCAAAGTGATCGCCCGCCGCCTCGTCGAAACCGCCAAATAAATCAGGGCGGCACGAAATTTATCTGACGAAGTCGACCAGTTCGTGCAGGCTCTCGATGCGCTCACAATCTTTGTCGAGATGAAAACCAAACGGATCGAGCAGCACCGGGTTTAGTCGCGCATTGCGGGCGCCGCCGACGTCGTTGACGAACGAATCGCCGACATAGGCGATGCGTTCGCGCGGCACGTTCATCACGGTGATCGCCTCGTCGAAAATTTGCGGCTCGGGTTTGGCCACGCCGACCACGTGCGAGTCGGTGACGATCAACACGGGCACGCCCGAGCCCTCGCCCACTTGGCAGACATTTTCGTTGGCCAGAGTTCTCTCGATTTGGCCGCTGGCGTTCGACACGATTCCGATGCGCACGCCCATGAGATGCAGTCGCCACAGCGCGGCCACCGACTCGTGCAGCGGAAACCGCCACAAAAAAGCCGAGAACACGCGCAACAACGCCTCGGCCGCCTTGTCGACCAACTCGTCGGGCACGCCCGACTCGCGCGCATATGCCTGCCGATACGAAATCCAAGAGATCTGGTCGATCGAGCCCGCCGCCTGCGAAACCGTGGCGTCGTCGATCGCCGCCATACCCGCGTAGTGACACCGCACGAGTTTGCCGAGGTTCGTCGTGCCGCCAAATTGTTCGAGCACCATGCCCGTGGTCAACGGGTCGGGCACCACGAACACACCACCGGCGTCGAACAGCAGCGCGTCAAAACGGCGGGTCATCGGGGCGAAAGTTTCGGGTCGACGAGTGCTCGGGGCGAAATTCTTGGTTCGACGAGTGCCCGGATGTTACTTGCTGCGCTTCAAACCGGCGCGGCCACCGCGCGAAATGAACTTGAGCGCCATCTTGCGGCTGGCTTCGTCGATCATCTCGTCGCCGAACATCACCGCGCCTTTGCCCTCGCCTTCGGTGGCGGTCGAGTAGGCGTCGAGAATCGCCCAGGCCCGATCAAACTGTTCTTGGGTCGGCGAAAACACCTCGTTGAGAATCGTCACCTGGTCGGGGTGCAATGCCCACTTGCCGTCATAGCCGAGCGTTCTGGTGCGCTGGCAGTAATTCTTGAATCCCTCGGAGTCTCTTATATATAGGTAAGGTCCGTCGATCACTTGCAGACCATTGGCCCGACCCGCCATCAGAATTTTCGAGAACACATAATGAAAATGGTCGCCCGGATATTCGGCGATCTGCACGCCGCCCGTCAGCACCGGCATCTCCATGCTCGCCGCGAAATCGGCCGGGCCGAAAATTATCGTCTCGAGCCGCGGGCTTGCCGCGCAAATCTCCTCGACATTGATCAAGCCCCGCGCGGTCTCGATCTGCGCCTCGATACCGATGTGCCCGACGGGCAAACCGTTGGCGATCTCGACCTGGCGCAACAGCAAGTCGGTGGCCACGATCTGGGCGGCGGTCTCGACTTTGGGCAACATGATTTCGTCCAGACGCTCGCCCGCACCGCCGACAACTTCGATGATGTCGAACGCCGTCCACTTGGTGCTCCAGTCGTTGACCCTCACGCACAAAACTTTGTCGCCCCAATCTTGAGAACGAATCGCCGTCGCAATTTTTGCGCGAGAAGATTCTTTTTCTTTCGGCGCGACGGCATCTTCCAGATCCAAGAAGACCATGTCGGCAGCGATGCTTGGCCCTTTGCCCATCATCTTTTCTGAGGAACCAGGTATCGACAAACAGGAGCGACGAGGCAAATCACGTGAGCGCGCAGACATAAATCGAATTCTACAGCGCGCGAGAAATGCCCCGCCTGTTCGGTGCTACATCGCGCTCTGGCGCAACAGTTCGGGCGCCAACGGGCACTCGGGCTTGAAAGCATCATCGACCTGATCGTGCAAACCCGCCGGTGTCACGACGCGCGAAAACAACTCGCGCGGCACGACGTCGAATTCGGTCGGATCAACCGCCGCCGTCCACAACGGCTCGGGCAAAAAAGTGCCGCATGGGGCGACCAACCAAACCGGTTTTTTCGCGCAAACGGCCAACGCCGCGGCGGCGTGGCTTCCAGCAGAGCATGACGCCCTGTTCGGCCCCGCCGCCATCGCCTCGACGAGCACCAAATCTGAATTGTTGATGCTCGCCGAGATCGTCTCGAGATGCACAAGCGTCGCGTCGGCGCCGAGCGACTGAAGTCGTTCGACCGCCGAGTCGCCGTCGCCACCGCTTTCGACCACGAAAAATTTCAGGTCAGACCGCGACGCCAAACCGTTGAGCACCGTTGTCGGCCATCCGACGACGCAGACCCGAGACCCGTCGGCGATCGCGGCCCGCAGATTTGACGCCGTCGAATCGTCGTTGATCTCGTCTTCGCAACGACTCATCGCCTCGAACGGATCTGGTGCGTTGACGACACGACTGCACAACCACCACAATTTTCCCACCGACGAGTGTCGCTGCACGATCCTGCGCATCGACAAAATGATTCCCGCCGACTCGTGACGAAGGCCACGAAGCGCATTTATCGTCTCATATGCGAGCGAAACAGGGTCTGCCCCCTTTGCTCTGGCGACATATCGCAGATGCTCGATCGGGTGCATTTACGAAACGCTAGTGCCGACTTGCTACCGTCTTTGCCGTGACTATTTCACCAAGTTTGGACACCCAACTTCAGCCGCTGAAAGGCGAAACGCGACCGCTCGAAGAATGGTTGACCACTTTTCATCTGGCATCGGTGGTGCTCGACCCTTTCACCAACGAAAGCGCCTGGATTCTTCCGACCGCGGTGCGAATCTTGCGCCAATTCGGTGGCGCATCGGTGCGCACCAACTTCGTCGTCACCGGTTCGCCGACAGAGGCCCGCGAGTTTCTCGGTCCGCACGCCGACGAGTTTCTGGTCTTTTGCGATCCCTCGCGCACATTCGTCAAGCAACTCGGGCTCGCCGAACTTCCCGCGTTCGTTTTTGTGCAAATCGACGGCACGGTGCCGGTCAAAGCAGAAGGATGGAACGCCAAGGCCTGGAGCAGCGTCGCCAACCACATCGCCTCGGTCGTCTCGTGGCGCAAGCCCAGCATCCCCGTGGCGGGCGACCCTGTTTCTTTCAAGGGCTCACCAGCGCTCGTCTGAGCGAGTTGGTTCACGATCGTCGCAACGAGAAATCTCGCCGCACCAAGCGCGGTCGGTTTTCTGAATAGCCTGTGAGCGTGGCAAAAAAGCAGCCCGAGCCGTTCGTAAATTCGTCGCAACTGCCGATCGGGCCCGACAAAACCGTTTACCGCAAGATCTCGACCGACGGCGTGACGCTCGAAAAGACGGCGCTCGGCACATTTTTGAAAGTAGACCCGCGGGCGATCACTTTGCTAACCGAGCACGCGATGCGCGACATCGCCCACCTGTTGCGCACCGAACATCTGCAGCAACTCGCCGACATTCTCAAAGATCCGCAAGCCAGCGCCAACGATCGATTCGTCGCCCTCGACCTGCTGAAAAATGCGAGCATCAGCGCGGGTGGCGTCTTGCCGATGTGCCAAGACACCGGCACGGCGATCATCAAGGCGGCAAAAGGCCAGTTCGTCTTCACGGGTGGCAACGACGAGGCGGCGATCGCCGAAGGCGTCTACAACACCTACCAAACTTCGAACCTGCGCTACAGCCAACTCGCACCAATCACGATGTTCGAAGAGGTGAACACCAACACGAACCTGCCCGCCGAGATAAAAATCTCGGCAACTGACGGCGATGAATACAAGTTTCTGTTCATCGCCAAAGGTGGTGGTTCGGCCAACAAGAGCTACCTGTTCCAAGAAACAAAGGCGTTGCTGAACGAGAAGGTTCTGCTGCCGTGGTTGTTCGACAAGATGCAGACGCTCGGCACCTCGGCGTGCCCGCCCTATCACCTGGCCGTCGTGATCGGCGGAACATCGGCCGAATACGCCGTCGAGACGGCGAAACTCGCCAGCACAAAATATCTCGATTCGCTGCCGACCAAAGGTTCGCGCACGGGTCATGCTTTTCGTGATCTCGATCTCGAGGCGAAAGTTCTCAAACTCGCCCAGCAAACGGGCATCGGCGCGCAGTTCGGCGGAAAATACTTCTGCCACGATGTTCGCGTGATTCGTCTCGCGCGTCACGGCGCGAGTTGCCCGGTGGCGATGGCGGTCTCGTGCAGCGCCGACCGCCAGGCGCTCGGAAAAATAACCAAAGACGGGGTCTTCCTCGAGCAACTCGAACAAGACCCTGCGCGCTTTCTGCCCGAGATCACCGAGACCGAACTTTCAACCGAGGTCGTCAAGGTCGACCTGAATCGACCGATGAGCGAGATTCGCGCCGTGCTGACGAAACATCCCGTCAAAACCCGCGTGATGCTGAGCGGACCGATGATCGTCGCCCGCGATCTCGCCCACGCCAAACTCAAAGAGCGTCTCGACTCGGGCAATGGTCTGCCCGATTACTTGAAACAATTCTGCGTCTACTACGCGGGTCCGGCAAAGACTCCGACGGGTTTCGCCTCGGGCTCGTTCGGCCCGACGACCGCGGGTCGAATGGACAGTTATGTCGAGGAGTTTCAGCGCGTCGGCGGAAGCCTCGTGATGTTGGCCAAAGGCAATCGCTCGGCGCAGGTCACGGCGTCGTGCAAGACCCACGGCGGTTTCTATCTGGGATCCATCGGCGGGCCGGCTGCACGCCTCGCGCAAGACTGCATCACCAAAGTCGAGGTGCTCGAATATGCGGAACTGGGCATGGAGGCCGTCTGGAAGATCGAGGTCAAAGATTTCCCCGCGTTCATCGTGGTCGACGACAAGGGCAACGACTTCTTTGAAATCGTCAACGCGGCCGCCCTCGGCACGCCGGTTCAAGTTCGCAAATAGTGTCGCTGATCGACGAACGAATTTCTTGTCCGCTCGGCCAATGGCGCGGCGAACCCGGGCGATGCCAACTCTGCAACGCACTCATCGAATCGACGCGGCGACGAACCTGGTGTTCGGACAAATGCGGCCGGGAATGGCAGCGCAACCACATCTGGCGATTCGCCCGCTCGGCGGCCAAGCGGCGAGCCAAATATCGCTGCCAGCGCCCGGGTTGCACGGCCGAGCGACGCGACTGCGAGGTCAACCACATTCAAGCCCGTGACGGCGCAGGTTACGGCCCCGGTTGCCATCACCATCTGAATGCCGACAAAAACGGTGTTGGTGGGCTCGAAGTTCTTTGCCACGCCCACCATGCCGAAGTGACGGCCGCTCAGGCCAAGGCGCGTGCCGAAAAACGCGCTCAAGCCAAGGCGCGCGACACAAAACGCGCCAAGGCTAAGGCGCCGGCGCCTCGGTCGAATCGACTGAAGGGTCGACCGGGCTAGGCATCACATCCTTGCCCGCCGAAGAATCGTCGCGAAACTTCGACTCCAGACATTCGCCCTCGCGATACGGCGCGAGATCGAGCGCGCGCGCCATGGCGACGGCAAAAACACTTCGACCCTTCGGCGAAAGATGAACGCCGTCAGGGTTCAACACGCCCTTCGTCTCGGAGATCGTCTCCCAGTCCAAGATTGACGCATTCTCGTATTCGCCCGCGACCACGCGTATCGCCGCGTTCACCTCGCGTTGCGAGTTTCTGAACATCGAAGTAGTCACGAGCAACACCGGTCGCGGAGAAAGTTTCGTCAACATCTTGCGCAGTTGTTTGGCATACGAGTCTTTGTTTCCCTCATAGTTCGTGCCCAAAAAAATCACCGCGGCGTCCCACCCTGCCTCGGCTTTCAGTCGTTGATCCAACACCCTGTTGCCGAACTCGGCGAAACGGCTCGCCTCGGCCTCGATCGCGACCTGCCAACCAAGTGGTTTGAGCGCGTTGCACATTTCGTTGCCGTAACGACTTGAAGTCGAGGCGAGAATCGAGTCGCCGATCATCAACAGTCGACTGCCACCGGCTTTTGGCCCGATCAAACCACCCTCGACCTCGGGCAGATCGATTTCAAAACCCTCGGGCAATGTGATCGCGGTGCCGAAGTCGTAGCCGGGTATTCGACCGACGCCCGACAGCATGTCGGATTCGCCGTCGCCGCCGAGATTCAATGTGCTGCAACCCGCCAGCACGGCGATCGACATCGCCAATATTTTTCTTCGCGTCACGCCACCGTCACTTCGACGCGGGCATCGTTGAAGCACGCCCCGCCGGCGAGATCGCTCAGGTCGTCGGGGGCGAACGCGTTGGCGGTCATGCCGCTTGAGGTCGCCCGCAGCCAAAGTCCTTTCGGAATGAAACAGACGCCAGGTCGTATCGACTCGTCGACGACCAGATCGATTTCAAGTTCGGCCGAGTCGTTGTGCACCCGCACCCTGGTCGAATCTTTCAGGTTGCGTCGGGCGGCGTCTTTGGGGTTCATCGAAATCGCGATTCGCGGCGGGTCGGTGTCGGCGAACATCGAATTGATCGTGTGCGATGTCGCCGGGCTGATCAGCACCAACGGATACTTTTCATCGATCTCGCGAAATTTCGGCAACGGCAGTTCGCTGTCGGGCGAATACAGTCGCGCCTTACGGTCACCAAATGTCGGAAACGTGTCCTTGAATTGCACGGTCGTGCCGACCTCGCGCAACTTGACCGAGCGATCACGCTGTCCGGCGATTCTCGCCGCGATCGCCGCGGGCGAACCGTCGAACTCTTCGGCGCCAAAACCGAGGCGCACAGCCAGGTCGGCGGCGAACTCGTTGTTGGTTCGAGACTCGCCGACCCGATCGATCACAGGTTCGATCACTTGGGCCGTGTATGAACCATAAGACCCGACCAGGTCGTGCACCTCGAAATGCGTGGTCGCAGGCAAAACGACATCGGCAAACTTGGCCGTGTCGGTCATCACTTGGTCGTGCACCACCACAAAGATCTCCTCGCGCATCAGACCCGCGAGCATTCCGGCCTGATCGACGGCGGTAACCGCCGGATTCGCGCCCTGCACCAACAAAACTTTTGCGTCAACCGGCCAGGCATCTCGCTCTCCCCGCAGAACCCTGCCGACATGATTCATGTTCAGTTCGCGTCGTTTCGGTCGGGTCGTGCCCTCCGGCCACGAAGCATGCACATCGATTGAAAATCCGTCGCTGGCCGAGGCCAAAATCCCCGAACCCTGCGTGCCGAAATGGCCGGCGATCAACCACAAACCGAGCACCGCCAAAACACCGCTACCACCGTTTCGATTTCTTTCGGGACCATAACCCATTCGCAACACGGCGGGCCCCGAGCCCGCGATCAACTCGAACAGTTCGCGAATTTGCCCGACCGGCAGGTCGCAGATTCGACTCGCGTCTTCGAGCGAATATTTTTTCGCCTCGGCCAAAAACTCGCCGCTGCCCAAGGTGTGCGCCTCCAAAAAGCCTTCGTCGACTTTGCCCGTCCGCGCGAATTCGTTGGCCAACGCATACGCCAAAACGACATCGGTGCCGGGTCGAATCGCCAGATGCAGATCTGACCGCGACGCCGTGCCGGTGCGACGCGGATCCACGACCACGAGTTTGCCGCCCGCCTTTTGCACCTTGGCCAACAACGGCAAAAGATGCGTGCCACTGATCGCCGGGTTGGCGCCCCAGACCACGACAAGTTTCGCGTCCACCACATCGAGCGTGTCGATGCTCAACATCTCGCCGAACATCTGATCCCACGCGGCGCCGTAAGTTTCGGCGCAAATCGTGTGCAAAATATCCGGTGCCCCGAGCCGGGCAAACAGATGAGGCATCAAATACTTAGCCTCGAGTTTCGACGAAGACGAGTTGTAGAGATACGGCAAAACCGAGTCGACGCCGTGCTCGGCGATCGCCGTCTTGATTTTCACGGCGACCAGGTCGAGAGCCTCGTCCCAGGTTGCCTCGCGAAACTCGCCGCTTCCCTTCGCGCCGACCCGAATCAACGGCGTCATGATTCGCTCGGGCGAATAAACGCGATCGGCATGATGCTTGACCTTCTTGCAGATCCAACCATCGGTGAGCGGATTCGATTTTTCGTCGATTGGCGCGGCGTCGACTTTCGTGATCCGACCAAGGGTCAGTGTCACCTCGAGCGAGCAAGCATCGGGGCAATCCAACGGACAAGCGGTGCGCACCATCGTTCAATTATCGCAGAAACTTGAACTCGCCCGTCAGGCGCGAAACCTCTCGCTCAGTGGGCTTTTTGTTGTTCGGTCGTCAATTCGTCGAATGTGTCGATATCCCGCAACTGTTTGAACTTGAACCACCAGATACCGACGATGCCCAAGGTCGCGATGCCGCCACCAACCACGGTGGCTTTGGCTCCGACCAACTGCGACACAGCACCAGATTCGAAAGCTCCCAGTTCGTTGGTCGCTCCGATGAAAACATTCTCGACCGCCGAGACCCGACCGCGCTTGTCGTCGGGCGTCACCAACGGCACTATCGCGCCACGCACGAACACGCTGACCATGTCGCCCGCGCTCAAAACCATGACCGCGAAGAATGCGACCCAATAATTGTGGGTCAAACCGAGCACGATCGTGCCCGCACCGAACACGCCGACCGCGATCAACATCGCGCGACCCACGTTTCTTCTGATCGGGCGCACCGCCAAGAATGCCGCCGTGCTCGCCGCGCCGATGCCCACCGCGGCGCGCAACCAGCCGTAGGCGACATCGCCGACCATCAACTGGTCTTTGGCGATAACGGGCAAAAGCGCGATCGCCCCGCCGAACAACACGGCGAACAAGTCGAGCGAAATCGCCGCCAACAAAATCGGTGTTCGGCGAATGAAGCGCAGACCCTCCATCGCCGAATGAAGAGTTGGTTTCTCGGTCTTTGTCGCCTGTTCTGAAATCACTTTCAACTTGATTCGCGAGATCAAAATCATCCCGAGCGCGATCAGCGCTGCCGATGCCGCATAGGCGATCCACGGTGCGGCCGAATACAAAAAACCCGACATCGCCGGTCCGACGATCATCGCGCCGGTCCAAACCGCCGAGTACATCGCCACCATCTGTGGCAGGCCGTGCTCGGGCGCGATCATCGGGGCGATCGAGCGCATCGCGGGCGAGACGAAAGCGCGCGACGCCCCGTAGGCGATGGCGATCATGAACATCGGCGCGACGCTGGTCGGGTTCGTCCGCGAATAAAAAACCAGGGCCAGCGAACACAACAACTCGCCGCTCATCGCCAGCACCGCGACGCGACGACGGTTGTAGCGATCGGCGACCGTGCCCGCCACAAACACCAAAAGCGCCACGGGCAAAAACTCGGCGAGACCGAGCCAACCGATGTCGATTTCGCGCCCGGTTATGTCATATATATGTTTGCCGAGAGTCGCCGCCTGCAGCATCAGGCCGATGTAAAGAGCCGAGTTGGCGACGATGAAAGCCTTGACGGCCGGGGCCTGCAACACCTGACGAGCCGAAAGTTTTATCGGTTCGCCATTCTGCGACGCACCCGAAGAATCCACAGCGCTAACAACCTAGTCGGCTTCGGTGCGCGCGCCCGAGATAGACAAGACTTGTCGCATGTCGATTTCCGAACTGGCCAGACAAACTCGGTTCATCGACGGCGTCGGTCAGGCCGAACTCGTCGCCTCGGGCAAAGTCTCGGCGCTCGAACTGCTCGACGCGGCGATTCATCGCACCGAAGAGTTCAATTCGGCGATCAACGCCGTGAACATCACATGGTTCGAACACGCGCGCGAGTTGGCCAAAAAGTTCAAACCAGCCGCAGACAAAAGACTCGGTGGCGTTCCGTTCTTGCTCAAAGATCTCGGCGCCCCGTACGCGGGGCAACACATGTCGAACGGCAACATCGCGTTGAAAAACTCGCGATACATCGCCCAAAGCAATTCTCTGCTCGTGCAGCGGTTCATCGACTGCGGTCTGATCACATTCGGTCGAACCAACTCGCCCGAGTTCGGCAGCGTTCCCGTCACCGAGCCTTTGGCATGGGGGGCGACCCGCAATCCGTTCGACACCACTCGCACCCCGGGCGGTTCGAGCGGCGGCAGCGGTGCGGCCGTCGCCGCGGGCATCGTGCCGATCGCCCACGCCAGCGACGGTGGCGGCAGCATCCGCATACCTGCGGCATGTTGCGGACTGGTTGGTTTGAAAGTTTCGCAAGGCCGCGTCTCGCTCGCGCCGTTCGGCGACGAGGCGAACTTCAGCGTGCACTTCGCCGTGACCAGAACCGTGCGCGACACGGCGGCGCTGCTCGACGAGGTGCACGGCCCTGGTGTCGGCGACAGGGTCATCGCCCCCACACCGACTCGTCGATATTCCGAGGAGGTCGGCGCCGATCCGGGCAAACTTCGCATCGGCTTCATCGATCACCATCTGGCTGGCGCGAAGATCGACGTCGAATGCGTCACGGCCGTGCGCGACACGTGTCGCCTGCTCGAATCGCTCGGCCACCATGTCGAGAACAAGTGGCCGGCCATTTTGGGCGAGACGGCGGCCTCGGGCAAGTTCACCGCGATGTGGTCGACGAACATGTCCGTCGGGTTGAACACGCTCGCGCAAATGCTCGGGCGGGCGACAACCAAAGACGATGTCGAACTGATGAACTGGACGATGGCCGAATACGCAAAGGGCAAGACTGCCACCGACTATGCCCAGGCCGTCTACGACTCGATGCTGTACCGCCGGGTTTTGCAACAGTGGTGGGCCGATGGGTGGGACATCCTCGTCACACCCACTGTCGTGCAACTGCCCCTACCGATCGGCACGATCCGCAACTTTCCGAAAGATCCGATGGCCGCGTTGCGCATCGCCGGCAAATGGATTCCATACACGCCGCCGTTCAACACCTCGGGTCAACCGGCGATCAATGTGCCATTGCAGTGGACGCCAGACGGCATACCGCTTGGTGTTCAACTCGTGGCCGCTTACGGACGCGAAGACTTGCTGATTCGAGTCGCCTCACAACTCGAGGCTGCCCAACCTTGGGTGCATCACACGCCAACTCTGTAACACCCCTCGGTGAAGATGTTTCTTCCCCAAAAAGAAACGGAGCCAAGAAATGATCACCGAAAATCCTGTCAAATACGAGCGAATCCCCAAGCCGAAACATGGCAGCGAAGACTGGCTCAGGCTTCGCTGGCGCGACAACGACGGGCGCTGCACTTTCGGTGCCTCCGACGCACCCGCGCTCATGGGTGCCTCGCCATATTCGACCCGCTCCGACCTGTTCTTCGACAAGAGCGTCGATCCAATGGTCGAAGAAGACAAACCCGTCTTTCGTCGCGGCAATGTGCTCGAACCGGCGCTGCTCGAAGAGGCTTCGCATCTGCTCGGCGTAAATGTGTTCACGCCATCGGTCATGTATCGCGCAGGTCGATTCACGATCTCCAAAGACGGTGTCGACAACGAAGAATGCCCGACAATCGGCGTCGAAGCCAAAACCACCTCGCGTTACAGCGTGCACACCGCCGAAGACCTGCCGTTCGAGTGGCGCTGGCAGGGTTGGGCCCAGCAATCGGTGCTGAACGTGCCGCTGTTTTTCATCGTTCTCGACCGCGATCTGCGCATCAGTTTCGTCGAATTGCCGCGCAACCAAGAAGCCATCGATCAACTCTGGGCCGAAGCCGAGCGCTTCGGCGCGCTGGTCGACTCGGGCGCGCGTGCCGACTCTGAAATCAACCAGTTCAGCGCCGAGCAGATCTCCTCGCTCTATCGCGCCGCACCCACGGCCGTCGACCTCCCCGAATCCGCGAGGGCAGTGCTCGCCAACCTGCGCGACGCTCGCGAGGCGAAGCGACAGGCAGAAAAACAAGAAACCATCGCCAAAGACGAACTCGCCAGGTTGTTGCTAGAGCACGAGGTCGGTCTGCTCGACGGCGAGCAGGTCGTCACCTGGCGCGAGCAACCGGGCAAACAAACACTCGACGCCAAACGCTTGCGCACCGAACTACCCGAGGTCTACGAAAACTTCCTCAAGTTCAGCGAACCCTTCCGGGTGATGCGGGTCAAATAATTTATTTCGCGCCGAGCCGCGACATCCAGTGTTTCCAAATGATGACCATCGCCGCCGTGTCGAGTTCGCAATATTGCAACAGCATCTTCTTGACCGCATCGCGATGTTTGGCGTTGTTGCGGCTCAGGCCATACATCATCTCCTGGTAGCTGCGCATCGCCCCGATGCCGTCGCGCACGGCTTCGACGGCCAGTTCCGCGCCTTGACCTTCGGCGCCTTTCGTCTGCCCGGCGTCCAGAATCAAACCCTTCAAGGCGCTATACGGATCGAGCGCGCCGTCGAGGCTCTCGCGAAAATATTTTGAAAACCACGGGTCGCGCCAAAGTTCCTCGTTGCTCCCCCAGATCGCGGGCAAAACATATTTGATGCTCAGACTGCCGCCCATCTTCGGATGGTAATAGTGGGCTTTGCACAGGTCGGCGAGATCCTGAACCCTTCCTCCGTCTGTGCGGTCGGGCACGATCGCGTCGATCCACGCGGCGATTTTTTTGTCGGCATGGTTGTAACTCGTCATCTGGCGACGAATGTCGCGCAACGTCGTTTGCTCGAAGTTGGTCCAAACAAAAATCGTTCCTTTATCGCCGACCGCGTCGCGCAACGCGTCGGCGAATTTGAAACTCGGAAACGCATCGTCGACATTTATCCATTCCACGTGGCGCAACCCGGCGTCGCCCGGTTTCAGAATCGTGTGGCAACTGAACTGAAAGGCGATCTGCTCGTAGGGCTGCATGCCCTTGTGATATGGCACCGCCAGCCGCGATGTTTCGAAGTCGACGAAATGCAGCGGATACTCGCACGCGTCAAGTTCGGCTTTCAGGTTCGGGTCGACCCACTCGGCGCCAGACTTCGTGCACTCGAGTTGGCGAATCTGTCGCTTGCCAGTCGCCTTGTTCTGGTCGATGATTCGCGGCGGAATATCGACGAGTTTCGAGATGCCGTTGTCGATCAGCCAATTGAGACCCTCTTTGCTGGTGCCCGCGGCGTCGGGCAAAAGCCCCGCCCCGAACAAATCGACGATGTGCGGGTCGCCCGCGGCGAGCGCACCCCAGCAATCGGCAAAACCGTTGCGCAGACTCCCGAGGTTGCGATACTCGCAGTCTCGGCACTTGCTGCTAAGCGGCGGCTCGAGGGCCATGCTCGGGTCAATCGCGATCTTTTTCAGCGAGTCACCCTTCGAGCGCACCTCGGCGATCAGTTCGTCGACCTCGGTGCGCACATTCAAGAAACCAAGAAAGTGCTGGCTGCGCAGCGCCGCGACATCGCCGTTGTAGATCGCGCGCGGCCCGGTGCTGCCCGGGTCTTTGTCGGCTATCAATTCAACTTTGTTGAAGATCGCTTCTTCGTGACAAGTTTTTGCCTTATCAACCAAACACAGCTCGGGTTCGACACGCATTTTCGGAGATGCCAGTTCAAGCACGTTCGTCTGAAAAGAAACATCCAACAGATAGTCGCGCCAGTCGCTCAGAATGCCGCCTTGCTTGCCACGAAACGGTGTCGGGTCAAGAACTGAATCGAAACTTGCGGCCTTAACTTCAATAAGTCGCAAGACATTGCCCTTGCGCTGCAAAATATCGACGCGCACGAGCATGTCCTCGACCAAAAATGTCGGCTCGAACCACACCCCGTCACCCGGCACGGCCATAAGTCGCGCGGTCGCCTGCTCGGGTGTCTCGCCGTCAAGGGGCACGACCCAAACACCGTCGTCGAACAACGCTCGAGCCAGGGCCTCGACCATGAATCCACCGTCGGCGAAGAACTCGAGAAACGAATTCGAGTTGTTCAACGACGGATACCCCAGCTTGAAATATTTCAACTTGACCGGGCAATCGCACCCGAGCATGAAGTTCGACTTCGACAGCATCTATTGCGTCGCCATCGCCACGCGACCGTCACCTTCGGGGTCGCGCCACGAATGGCCCGACGGTGCGACCACAACCCGTTGCAACGCCGAGTCGGTGAAGGTGAAAGGTGAATCGACGCCACGAATCACCGAAGACCCGCGCAGATAACCCACCGTCAATCCGTATACGCCAAAAAACACCGGCACCGTCGCCGGTATCGCGCCCGTGGCCACGGGCAGGTCGTCGTAAATGAGGCTCACCTCGCCTTTGAAGCGGCCGGTCGACGTGAACACCACGCGCAAAGTGTGCGCGCCGATCGGCACATCGACTTCAGCCGATACCGAGAAATAATAGAGATCCAAAAAGTTGTGCACGTAATGCAGTCGTTTGTCTTTGACATAGACGGCGTAGCCGCCGGCTCTGCTGCCCTGGGCGATGATCGCCCCCTCGACGCCAGACGCGGGCACCATGACGTCGGCCAAAATCTCGAACGATCGATTGCGCAAATTCGGCGCGACCAAAGGCGGTATCACGCCGATTCCGGGTCGATACTCGTATCTCTCCCGTCGATATCGCTTGTCGCCGAATTTTCCGGGCTGGTTGTTGAGCGGCAAAATCTGTTGTTTCTCGGCGAGACTCCACCACAACGCGATCATCTCCTGCAGTTTTTTCGGATGCTCCCGCGCCAGGTCGTTGGTCTCCGCGATGTCTGTTTCGACTTGATACAACTCCCATTGTTCGACATCGAAACTAATGTTCGGGTCAGATCCGTCGTAGGTCGGCGCGCCAGGCAGGCCGGGCAATTGATGAAACACGACCGCTTTCCATCCGTCGTGATACAACGCGCGCGAGCCGAGCATCTCGTAGCACTGCGTCACGTGTTTGCTCGGTGCCTTGGGGTCGCCGAGCGTGTGGGCGAAACTCACGCCTTCGATCGGTTGTTGTTCGACACCGGCAATATGTGACGGCGGTTCGACGCCGACCAACTCGAGCAATGTCGGCATCACGTCGACAGAGTGCAGGTATTGCGTTCGCACCTCGCCCTTGGCGGCGAGTTTTTTCGGCCAGTGCACGATCAGCGGGTCGGTCACTCCACCTTCGTGGGTCTCGCGCTTCCATCGCTTGAACGGCGTGTTGCCCGCCCACGCCCAACCCCACGGATAATGATTGTGCGCCTCGGGTGTGCCGAGCAGATCGATTCGCTTCAGGTTCTCCTCGAGGTTTTCGGGAATGAAATTGAAATAGAACATCTCGTTGAACGAACCTTTCGGCCCGCCCTCGGCGCTCGCGCCGTTGTCGCTCATAACGAGCACGATCGTGTTGTCGAGCTCGCCCATTGACTCGATGTGCTTGACCACCCGACCGACCTGCGCGTCGGTATGGGTCAAGAACCCCGCGTAGACCTCCATCATCCGTGAATAAAGTTTCTTCTCGTCGGCGCTCAAACCCGCCCACGCCGGCACCCAATGGGGTCGCTCGCTCAAAACCGTGTCGCTCGGCAACAACCCCGACTTCTTCTGTCGCGCGAACACGCCCTCGCGCCAGACATCCCAACCTTGGTCGAACTTGCCCCGGTACGCGTCGATGAAACTTTTCGGCGCCTGATGCGGCGCGTGACACGCACCCGGTGCGAACCACATGAAAAACGGCTTCGAAGGGTGCGCCGCGCGCAGATCGTTGATGAACAGTTCCGCTTTGTCGGCGAGATCCTCGGTGATGTGATAGCCCTCTTCAGGCGTGCGTGGCGGGTCTACCTGATGATTGTCGTAAACCAAGTCGGGGTGATACTGGTCGGTCTCCCCACCCAAGAAACCATAGAAGCGTTCGAACCCGCGACCGAGCGGCCACCGCTCGCGGGTTGATCCCATTTGATTTTCGCCTTGTGGCGAAAGATGCCATTTGCCGAGCAGATAAGTGGCGTAACCGTTGCGCACCAAAATTTCGGAGATCATCCCCGCGCTCGCAGGCATGATCGAGTTGTATCCGGGAAAACCCGAAACAATGTCGGCGACCCGACCCATGCCCACGCTGTGCGGGTTGCGACCCGTCAACAGTGCGGCCCGCGTCGGTGAGCACAGTGCCGTCGTGTGATAGTTGCTGTAGCGCAGGCCGTTGCTCGCGAGTCCGTCGAATGTCGGCGTCGCGATGTCCGAGCCGTAACATCCGAATTGCGCGTAGCCGACATCGTCGAGCAACACGACGAGAATATTCGGCGCGTCCCGCGGTGCGGTTGGCAAGGGCGGCCACCACGGCGTCGAGTCGTCGAAGGTTCGCCCGATCTTGCCCTTGAAGTCGTTTTTCACGCCAACCCCCAGCAACAAAAATTAGCCCCGAACAAGTTCGTCGCGCGCATCAGGATTACCGAGCCCGTCGACGCCGATGGGCAGTTATCATTGGCAGTGCCAGCGCTCGTAGCTCAACGGATAGAGCATTTGACTTCGGATCAAAGGGTTGGGGGTTCAAGTCCCTCCGAGCGCGCCAAGTGAAAGACATACTTTCGCCAATTCATCTCAGTTCGCGATCGTTGAGCGTCGTGATCAGCCAAAGGGGCAATGTGCCCTCGATCGTCTATTGGGGTGCGAGTCTCGGAGACGGCCCGATCGACGAGGCGTTGTTCGACCGACCAGTGCACGGCGGCGATTTAGACCTCGACCCGCCCCTCGGATTGATCCCCCAGCAGCGCGACGGGTGGTCGGGTCTGCCCGGGCTCGAGGGCTTTCACCTCGGCAACGAGAATCTGTTCGCTCATCTGCAGATCACAAGTTCCGACTGTTCGGCGACGAAAGCCGTTTTTGATCTCGCCGACAAACACACTGGTCTCGTGGCTCATGTGAGCCTCGAGATAAACGATGCCGAGGTTCTGGTCGTCTCGGCAAAACTCACCAACAATGCCTCCGAAAAATTCGTCCTCAGTAGTCTGCGTCTAGCACTGCCCCTGCCGGCACGCGCCGAAGAATTGCTCACCTACAACGGCCGATGGGGACTCGAGTTTTGCGAGCGTCGCTCCTCGTGGTTCGACAACGTCGAAACCGTCACCAACCTGCACGGCAAAACATCGCATGAAAAGTGGCCTTTGATGTTCGTCGGCACGAGGGCATTTTCAGAACAAGAAGGCGAAGTCTGGGGGTGCCACCTGGGTTGGAGCGGCAACTATGAAATTGTCGCCGACTCGGTTACCGAGCACCATCGCCATATTCTCGTTGGCGAGCGGCTGTTCACGGGTGAGGTCGTGCTCGAGTCGGGCCAAAGTTACGAGACGCCGAAGATTTTCGCCGTGCATTCGAGATCGGGTTTGAACGGGGCGTCGCAAAAGTTTCACCAACATGTTCGGGCAATCGCCAAGCGTGACGAGGCGCCGCGGCGGGTCGTTCTCAACACCTGGGAGGCGGTCTATTTCAACCACGATTTCGCGACGCTGACGAGACTCGCCGACCTGGCCGCCAAAGTCGGCGTCGAGAGATTCGTTCTCGACGACGGCTGGTTCAAGGGTCGTCGCAACGACAAGGCGGGGCTCGGTGACTGGACGATCGACCAGAAGGTTTGGCCCGATGGTCTGAAACCTCTGATCGACCATGTCGCAAACCTGGGCATGGACTTCGGTCTGTGGTTCGAGCCCGAAATGGTCAACCCCGACAGCGATCTGTTCCGCGACCACCCCGATTGGGCTTTGCACGACGAGAAATACCAAATGTTGACCGGACGAAATCAACTCGTGCTCGACATGTCGCGCCACGAGGTAGTCGAATATCTGTTCAAAGGCATCTCCGACCTGTTGACGACGAACAAGATTTCATTCATCAAATGGGATCACAACCGCAATCTCCATGCGGCCAAGGCGCACGCCCAGACTCGGGCGACCTACGGCCTGCTGGCGCGACTCAAAAAGGCGCACCCCCATGTGCAATTCGAATCTTGTGCTTCTGGCGGCGGAAGAATCGACTTCGGCATTCTCGAGCATGTCGACCGGTTTTGGACGAGCGACTCGATCGACGCGCTCGACCGCGTGCTCATTCAACGCGGCGCGTCACGGCTGATGCCGCCCGAGTTTCTCGGCATGCATATCGGCGCGAAAGTAAACAGCGTCACGCGACGCACGCACGACTTGGCGTTTCGCGCGACAACGGCGATGTTCGGCTGGCTGGGTATCGAGACGAACCTGCTCGCACTCGCCCCAGACGAGATCACCGAACTGCGCGAGGTGGTCACGAAATACAAGTCGTTGCGGCCGCTGTTGCATTCTGGCGTGCACTTCAACATTGACAACCCTGACAGCCGAATCGTGACCCACGGCGTGCGCGACGCCGATTGTCGACGCGCTCTCGTGTCGGTCACGCGCACGCAGAACAGTCCGACGGGTTATATCGATCCGATCCGCGTCGCGGGGCTGTCGCCCTCTGCTCGCTACTCGCTAACCCCGCTCTACTTCGGCGAGAAGCGAAACTTCGCCCTGCATCGCAAACTTCCCGACTGGTTGTCGAACCCCGACTTCACCGCAACAGGTCGGCAACTCGAACAAGTCGGCTTTGTCTGCCCGCCGCTGATGCCTGCGTCGTCGTTCGTTGTCGCCATCGAGACAGCAAACTCATGAGCGATGCCGAGCGGTTCGACCCGTTCTCGGGCACTCGCGTGCACATCGTCGCCTCGCGCCAGAACCGACCGAATATCCCGACCGACGGTTGCCCATTTTGCGTCGGTGGTCTCGAGGCGCCCGACGAATACCGGGTGAAGTCTTTCGTCAATCGGTGGCCGGCGTTACAAAACGGAATCTGCGAGGTCGTGTTGTACTCGCCGAAACACGACTCGTCTTTCGCCTCGCTCGAGCCAAACGAAATCAAAGATGTCGTCGATCTGTGGGCCGAGCGAACCACGCACCTGGCGTTGCAAAAAGACATCGAATACGTGCTCGTTTTCGAGAACTGCGGCGCGCAAGTCGGGGCGACGATTCAACATCCGCACGGCCAGATCTACGCGTTCGACCATGTGCCGGCTCGTCAACATCGAATACTGTCGGCCAACTGGCGTCCCGAACTCGACGCCGGTGCCCGCGCCATAATTACGACCGAAAACTTCGTCGTCTATTCGCAGTTCGCCGCGATCCACCCCGTCTCGTTGGTCGTGGCACCGCGCGTCCGCGTCGGCACCGTCGCCGCACTCACCGATGGCCAACGCGTCGAGTTCGCCGAAGTGCTGAGCCGAACTTTCAGGGCGCTGCAAAACCTGTTCGACTCACCGCCGCCTTACATGATGTGGATCACCCAGGTCGCCGAGAACAAAAATTATTCCGAGCCGTGGATGCACATGGAGATCGTCTCGCCGTGGCGCGCCACCAACGTTCAGCGCTACATCGCCGCGGCAGAGGTCTCGACCGAAGAATATTTCAATCCCGTCGACCCTGACGATGTCGCCGCGCGAATGCGCAGGCTCGTTTCGTGATGCGCGCGGTCGCACCGGGTCGGGTCAATCTGATCGGCGACCACACCGACTACACGGGTGGATTGGTTTTTCCGATGGCGATCGACCGTTTCACGACGATCGAGTTTGAACGCTCACACGAGCCGTTGATCAGATTGCGCTCGCACGACGAACCGAACGAGGCGATCGTGCAATTGCCGTCGAGTGGCGAGGGGCGGGGCTGGGCTCGCTATATCGCCGCGGTGGCTCGCGAGTGCGATTCAAAAAACGGCATCACGGGCGAAATCTCGACGACCATTCCGATCGGCAGCGGCCTTTCGTCGAGCGCGGCTCTCGAAGTGGCGACGCTGCTCGCCCTCGGCTTCACCGGTTCGGCCAGCGAATTGGCTCAGACCGCGCGACGCGCCGAACATCGCGCCACGGGGGTGCCGACTGGAATCATGGACCAACTCTGCATCGCCTCGGCACGTGAGGGTCACGCGATGTTGATCGATTGCGCGAGCCTCGCGATCGAGCATGTCGCGCTTCCGCCTGAAACTCAGGTGATCGTGCAGTTCATCGCCAACCGCACCCTCGAAGGTTCGCAATACTCGCAGCGCGTTCAACAGTGCGCCGTCGCCGAAAATCTGATCGGCGCGCTGAGGCTCGCCAACCCCGAATCACTCGAAAAAATCAACGACCCGACGATTCGCGCCCGAGCCCGCCATGTGATCACCGAGAACCAGCGCGTGCGCGAATTTCTTCGCGCGTTGCGCCAAAACGATCTGCACGGGGCGGGTCGACTGATGAAACAGAGTCACGAGTCGTTGGCCGTAGATTACGAGGTCTCGACGAGCGTCATGAACGAGGCAGTCGCCAAATTGCAAAAAACCCCGGGCGTGTTCGGCGCCCGAATGACCGGCGGCGGGTTCGGCGGTTGCGTGGTCGCGCTTTGCGAAAGCGGCGCCAAAGTCGACGGCTGGCGGGTTTCAGCCGCCCGAGCCGCGCACCTGGCGTGACACCACGTAACTAAATCTGTAGGTGCCCGCTAGTAATTGATATTGCGGCAAAATATCTGGTCCGCAACTGGCGGTGCCAAGACCGCGATGGGCGACGTCGATATACATCGTCAAATAGTCGCGCCTGACCAATTCGGTCTGGTCTTTGGCGCGATACAAGTCTTCGGTCGTATATGGCAGCGCCGACATGTGCAGCACGCAGCCATCTGCGTGAATCGTGATCACCTCGTCGCTCTTCGAGTCGCCGATCTCGAACCAGCGGCACTCGGTGCGCAGACCATATTCTTGCGGCACCAGATATGGCATCTCGTCCGGCGCCGATTCGTAGATGCCGAGCATCGCCGACGATTGCCGATCGGCGTAACACTCGTGCGGGCCGTTGCCGAACCAGCGCAACGAGTCGAACCCCTCAGGCAGGGCGAAGCTCACGCCGATTCGCGGCAGATCTGAAAGATTCTTCGGCACGACCACCACGTGTTCGAATCGAATCGAGCCGTCGGCGCGATTCTCTTGCCGACACCGGTGTTTGACCAGCGACTCGGCGTCGCCATCGACACCTTGGCGTAGCCATCGTTTCAATGTCGTCTTCTTGACCCACGCCAGGTCGGGAAACAGTTTGAAACCGTCGTTGTCGGTCGGGGCACGCCAAATGTTCAATCGCGGCCGCACGATGAAGTCTTTCGATGGTTTCGTCGCCAACGCGACCCGGCGCGGTTTTTCGATTCTCAGCGCGACTTGGTCCCACGCCACGAGATGGCCGGCTTCGCACCAAGACTCGGCTCGTTTTGTACGCCAAAAAATATTGAGTCTCACGTCAGATTTCGCCGGCGCGAATTTCGGCAACGAAACTCTTCGCGTCTTGTTTGCCGCTATCGGCGTCACGACCAACGCGCCACGTCGCGCCACCTTGCCGTCGATCAGCAACTCGTAACTTGGCTTCAACCACGAGGTGTCGCGAAAACTTTGCCGATTCTTCAGTTCGAGCATCGAGCCCGACTTCGTCTTGACGATTTTTGTCGCCACAGGTCTGTGCACCCAGGCGACTTCGCGCATCGCCGGATGGGGCGTCAAGTCTGAATGCATCAAACCATCGGCGACGAAGTTGCCGTCGTTGGGTTCGTCGCCAAACTGGCCGCCGTAGGCAAAGCGCCATCTGCCGTCGGGCAACGTTTGCCGTATGCCGTGGTCTTTCCACTCCCAAATGAACCCGCCCTGCAAACCCGGGGTTTCATCGAAGGCCCGCCAATAGTCGGCCAAAGATCCGTTCGAGTTCCCCATCGCATGGTTGTATTCGCACATGATCAACGGGCGACGGCGTTTCTTGCTCTTGCCGTAGGCCACGACCAGATCGATCGGCGAATACATCGGGGCGACGATGTCGGTGGCCGTCATGCCCCCGTCGAACCAATTCGTGTTGAACACCGCCCCCTCGTAATGCAACGGGCGCGACGGGTCATACGAACGAATCCACCTCGCCGCGGCGTCGTGCACATCGCCGTAGCCCGCCTCGTTGCCCAGAGACCAGATGATCACGCTCGCGTGGTTTTTGTCGCGCTCGACCATTCGCGTAATTCGCGAGATCCACGATGATCGAAATTGCGGGTCGTGGCACAGGCTCGAAATCCAGGCGTGACTCTCGGCGTTGGCCTCGGCCACGACATACAGGCCGAGTTCGTCGCAGATATCCAAGAACCGAGGATCATTCGGATAGTGCGCACAACGCACCGCGTTGAAGTTGTGGCGCTTCATCGCCAGCACGTCGGCGCGCATGTCGTCGACCGTCACCGCCTTGCCGCGATCCGGGTGGTGGTCGTGACGATTCACGCCTTGAATCATCACCCGTCTGCCGTTGACCAGCAGGTCGCCGTCTGCGACCGCGACCGATCTGAAGCCGACAGTCTGGTCGACCACATCGAGCGTCTCGTCTTGGTCGTTCTTCAGGGCGATTCGCACCACATATCTGTTCGGGGTTTCAGCCGACCAGAGTTTCACGCGACCCACGCGCCATAAAACATCGCCCACATGGCCCGAAAATTCGTAGACCCGCTCAGAGTGCGGCACCGGCGCCTCGTGCAAGACACCAATTCGTTTGCCCACCGAGTTCTCGGTTGTCGCATGCAAACTGGCGACGACGCGCAGACCGCCCGGAAACTGCCGATGGTTCGACGATTCGGCGGTCTCGACATGCGCCTGCACGCGCAGGCGCCCTTGACCGGTCGACGCATCTGAGATCGCGTCGACGCTGGCGTCGACGCGCACATCGGCGAGCCGAGTCTGGTGTTGTGCTTCGATGAAAACTTCGCGATGCAGACCCGCCATCCACCATTGATCCTGGTCTTCGAGATACGACTGCGCCGAGAACTTGCACACCGAGATCGCCAAACAATTTTCGCCGGTTCGCACAAAACCTGAAATGTCATATTCACTGGCCAGCCGGCTGTCGGTGCCATAGCCGACAAACTCGCCGTTCACCCGCACCGCGTGCACGCTTTCGGCCCCGCCCACATGCAACAAAATTCGCCTGCCCGACCACCGCTCGTCGACAGAAAAACTTCGACGATAAACGAGTGTCGGTATCTCGGGCGGCAGATACGGGGGCGCCTCTTCCCACGGCATCGCGACATTCGTGTACTGCGGCACATCTCCCAGACCAAACAGCGTCCAATTGCTCGGCACCGGAATCTTCGACCAGGTCGAGTCGTCGCACTCGGTTTGCAGATCGGCGAGTTCGACGCGAGTCGGGTGCGCGTATCGCTTCACTTTCCATTCGCCGTTCAGAGATACACGCTCGCTTGACCGAGCAAGAAAAGCCGAGCGCATCGGCAGACGATTGACCTGAACGACATTCGGGTCGGCCCAAAATTTGAATTCGCTGAGTTCCGGCGCGCCCGACATGACTACAAAACTCTAAACCTCTAGGTCAAACAATCAATCGTCGGGGTCGTATATTGGTCTGATGCTCGTTGAATTTGGCGAAAAGACACCAAAACGACGAGTGGTGATCATCGGTGCCGGCTTCGGCGGTCTGGCGTGCGCCAAAAAATTGCGCAAATCACCCTCGTTTTCGGTGACGCTGGTCGACCGCAATCCATACCAACTTTTTTCCCCGCTGTTGTACCAGGTCGCCACCGCCTCGCTGCCAGAAGACGACATCGCGTTTCCGGTTCGCACCGCCTATCGCGAGGTTCAGTTCGTGCGCGCCGAGGTCACGAGTGTCGATACGCAGAGCAAGACCTTGGGTTTGGAAAACGGAAAATCGCTCGCCTACGACGATCTCGTCCTCGCCGTCGGCTCGGAAGGCTCGACATTCGGCATCAAAGGCGTCGCCGAGAACACCCTGCAGATGAAATCAGTGCAAGACGCGCGCGAAATTCGCCGCTCGCTGTTGCGCAACTATGAAAGTGTCGAGGACGAGATTCTTCCGCTCGAAAGTTTGAATGTCGTGATCGTCGGGGGCGGGCCGACCGGCGTCGAACTGGCCGGTGCGGTCAGCGAACTGCAGCGCGAGATTCGCCGCGAGTTCGAGCACATCGCACCGCAAGCCTCGGTCACGCTGCTCGAGGCAGGTCCCCGCCTGTTGCCGAGTTTTCATCCGCGGTCGAGCAATTACACGGCCAAGACGCTTCGTCGCATGGGTGTCGATGTGCGGGTTGATGCCGCCGTCACCGAGGCGACCCCGCGCTCGCTTCGTCTCAAAGACGGCTCCGAGCTCGTCGCCGGCACGCGCATCTGGGCCGCGGGCGTCGTCGCGCCACCCATTTGGAAGTTTCTCGGTGACACCGATCGCGCGAACCGCATCAAGGTCGACGAACATCTGCGACTCAACGATTCGATCTGGGTTGTCGGCGACGCCGCAAGTTTCGGCGACAAAACAGGTCGCGCATTGCCGATGATCGCACCCGTGGCGATTCAACAGGGCAAACATGTCGCCCGACAACTGCGCAGACGAGAATCAAAACGTGCACTTGAAAATTTTGAGTATCGCGACAAAGGCCAGATGGCCACGATCGGACGACGCAAAGCCGTTGTCGAAATTCGCTCATGGTTTCGATTTCAGGGTTCGCTCGCCTGGTTGACCTGGCTCGTGTTGCACTTGGCCTATCTTTCGGGCGGGCGAAACAGAACCAGCATCTTCGCCGATTGGGTTTGGAATTACATCGTCTGGACTCCGCGCCGCACGATCACCGACTAGCCAGTTGACGACACTCCGAGCGCCGCACGATCACCGACTAGCCAGTTCGCGGTGCTGGTGCTAGAACTTGCCCAGAGGAAAGATGCCCCGCCTTCGACAAGTGCCGCGCGACCAGGCCGACAAATCGGTTCTGCCCGTTTACGACATGTTGTTCGGCGACCGCGACCCCGTCGCCAACCCCGGCACCGCCACCGGAACGCCGGGCGATTGGTGGACAGTCTTCGCCCTCGTGCCCGAGGTGTTCGAACACGCAGTTCGCGGCTTCGCCCTTTATCGCAATCCGGCTCGCAAAATAAACGAACAACTTCGCGAACTCGGACAAACGAGGGTCGGCTGGGCACGCGCCAGCCAGTTCGTCTTTTCGCAACATTGCAAGTCGTGCAGGTCGGTGGGCATCGCCGAAGAAAAAATCGAGGCGATACCAAGTTGGCAGACGGCCGATTGTTTTTCGCCGATCGAGCGCGCCGTTCTCGCCTACACCGACGCGCTGGTCTATGACGGCGGCCGGGTCGCCGACGGGGTTTTTGAAACACTGCAAAAACATCTGAGCGACGAGGAGATTCTCGAGTTCACATACATCATCGCGATGTACGACATGCATGCGGTGATGAGCCGGGCCCTGCGCACCGAATTCGATGATCGCGACGAGCCGATCGTCGAAATCGACGGGCCCGACGGTCCACGCATGAAACTTAAAATCTGACGAGACTAAGGGGTCGAGATGAAACTTAAATCCGGCGTTCACCATGTCGCCTATGCGTGTCGCGACGCCGAGGCGACTCGCCACTTCTACGAAGACCTGCTCGGCTTCGAGTTGGTGCACACCGAGGTGGTGAAAGTGCCCGACTCTGACTCGTCGTTTCGACACTTGTTCTTTGACCTCGGCGACGGCTCCTGCATCGCGTTTTTCGACCTGCACAAGATGGGCGAACAGCCCGACTGGCGCTCGGATGTTTCGACGGGCAACGGGCTACCCGTCTGGGTGAACCACATCGCGTTCAGCGCCGACGAATCAACCCAAGAACAAGCCCGTCTCTCGCTTGAGGCGGCGGGCATCAAACCGTTCATGGATGTCGATCACGGATGGTGCCACTCGCAGTACTACCTCGACCCGAACGGCATCATGGTCGAGTTCTGCCGCGACACCCCAGGCTTCACCGTCGACCCACAAGCCGCCCGCGCCGCCCTGAAACAAAATTCTTAGTCGGCGATCCAGTTGCCGTGAAAGCCGTTGGGCACGCGCGCGGGCAACGAAACGACCGCGACGGGCTCGCCGCAAAAATCTTGGGCGTCAAGCACGACCAGATCTGAAAGATCGGTCTCGGTGTTGTGACGCAACGCCATGACGAAACCGTCGTCTTCGGCTTTCGCGTTCTCTCGCGCGACGAAGACCGGCTCGCCGTAACCGAAATTCTTTCCGTCGTGACGCACCTCGGTTGCATGTTTGCCAAGATCTTGTTTGATCAGGTTCGATTGTTTGAACACATCCTCGATGCCGGCGAGATAGCCGAACCGGTGTTTTTGACCGATCAACGCTTCGTTCATCCGCGGAAACTCTTGCGGGCGGTCGTCTAGTCGCTGTTCGGTGGCTTTGCCCGTTTGCGGATTCAAAATCCACCGATCAAAAGTCGGCGGCCCCTCGTTGGGGCCGAGTTGATCGATGTCGAACATCTTTTCGTGGCGTGCCGCGTCCAAAACGACGGTGCCATCGGGCGCGTCGTATGCGTTGAGCGGGTGAAAGATGTAGCAACTGTTGATTTCGACCCACTTGATGTCGGCGGCCTCGCCTTCTCGCGGCAACAGACCGATGCGCGGCGTGTAATTTTTGTCCCATATGTAAGGGAACGAACCGCCCGACATCGCCGTCTTCATGTCGAACAAACACGGCAGGTCGAATACCAGCACATACTTGTCGGTGATCGCGCAGTCGTGCAGCATCGGGCCACCCGGCAACGCGATGTCGACCGTGCGCCGCACTTTGCCGTCGACGCCAACCACGAGATATTGCACTTGGTTGCCCCAACCCCACCAATAGGTCATCACATGCAGTTCGCCGGTGCGCGGGTCGCGCTTCGGGTGCGCCGAAAACGCCTGTGGCAGCGTGCCGCCGAGATTCGACACACGAACCGTTTCAAGTTCGTAGTTCATTTCGATCGGCGGCGACCCGCCCTCGACCAACGCCCATGTCGCGCCGGCATGACCGATCACATTCGTGTTCGACGCGAACTGCTGATGCTTGTCAGGCCAATCAGTAGGCGGCGCCTGCTCGCCCAAACTTTTTGCGACATTGCGATCACGCACCCAGCGGTTGCGATACCACTCGGCTCGACCGCCTTTGATTCGAACTCCGTGCACCATTCCCGATCCCAAAAACCAGTGGTACTTTTCAGGATCAACCTCGCCGATCGGATTCGGGCCGTTGCGCAAATACCTACCGCTCAATTCGGCGGGCAACTCGCCGACGACCTTCAGGTCGAACGCGGTGGTCTCGACATCCACCGGCGCCAAATTGCCCGACAAATACGGATTGCTCGACTTGCGCAACTCGGAGGTGTTGCTCATACGCAGAACCTAGCGCTTGGGGCGTAGCGTGTTCAAGCGTGTGGGGCACAGCCGATATGGTCTCGAAACTCGAGCATGTCCTTGTGCGCACGCCGACCGTGGTCGGCAATTTTGTCGCCGATGCCCAGTGGCGCGAACCTGATCGCACCGCCCTCGTGCGTGAGCACGAACAATTCGTGCTGTTGCTCGAGAAACTCGGTTGCACAGTGCACATCGCCGGCGCCGTCGACGGCTTGGTCGACGCGGTGTACATGCACGACCCGATGATCATGACGCCCCACGGCGCGATTCTTTTGCAGATGGGCAAGCGTGTTCGTCGACCAGAACCGGCGCAGATTCGCCGAGATCTCGAACGACTCGGCGTGCCAATTTTGGGCGAACTCACGGGCTCGGCGATCGCCGACGGTGGCGACAAAGTCTGGCTCGATGCAAAAACACTGCTGATCGGCCACGGCTATCGCACGAACAGCGAGGGCATCGAACAGATCAAGAATCTGCTCGCACCGTTCGGAGTCGATGTGTTCTCGTTCGATCTGCCCCACTTTCAAGGCCCCGACGCGGTTCTGCACCTGATGTCGGTCTTGTCGCCGATCAGCCTGTCGCGAGCGGTGGTTTATGAGCCGCTCGCACCGGTTCGCCTGCTCGAGTTCCTCAAGTCGCGCAAAATAAGTTGGCTGACTGTCAACGACGAAGAGGTTCACACCCAGGGTGCGAATATTTTGACCGTCGCGCCAGATGTCGTCGTGCTCGCCGCGGGCAACCCTGAAATCGAAGGCAAACTGCGCGAGTCGGGCGTCAGCGTAAACATTTTCGACGGCGCCAATGTCGCGGTCAAAGGTGACGGCGGGCCGACATGTTTGACCGCACCGCTGCTACGCCGATAATCATCGGCTTTTGGGCCGCTTGCGGTATGCGGGTGGCTCGACACTCACGCGCCAGTGGCGCGAACTATTCGCGCAGATGCGCTGTTTCGTTCAGTGCCAAGATCGACCGCAACCCGTTGCGCGCCGCGACGACACGATGAATCGACGTGTATTGCGGATAAAAAAAGCCCCGCTCGGTCGTGATCCCCAGAATGTGCGCCAAATACTGGTTGATCACGCCGCCATGACACGAGACGACGATTCGTTGCGAAGCGTGGCGGCCGATCAGCTCTTCGATGCTCGACACGACGCGGTGGCGAAAACTGTCGAGGGTGTCGGAGTCTGACTCCCAGTCGCCCGCCAAAAGTTTCTGCCATCGATCGTCGTTGGCCTTGCGCAACTCTTCGATCGGAATATATTCGTTCGACAACCGGTCGTATTCGGCAACGTTATCGACAATCGAGATCGGCAGACCGGTCGCCTGCGCCAGCGGCTGTGCCGTCTGCACCGCGCGTTTCATCGGGCTCGAATAGATCGCGGCGATCCCCTCGCCCTTGAGGTAACTCGCCAACCGCCTCGACTGGTCGTTGCCCTCGGGCGACAAATCCGGGTCAGCAGGACCTTCGACAACTTCTCGGCGCAGCGGCAAACCGTGCCGAACAAGTATCAACTCCATTTGTCAGATCAATTTAGCAAGGTCCAATTCGTGAAATGCCCGCTCGAAGCGAGAGTTCATCGTCTCCACGAGCGCGCGCGATCGCGGTTCGTTCAGATCCATGCCGCGACTCGCGACCACTGGGTAAACCAGGCAGAACAACGCGGTGCCTCGATACTGCAACCACAGCCGATCGCGGTCAAGGTCGGTGACGCCGTGCTTTCGCAGACCCTCGAGCCATCGCTCGAAAAGTTCTCCCTCGTATTTGCTCGCATCCTCGGGCTTCAGGCTCTGCGTCACGAAGTATGCGAGGTCGTACGCACCCGAGCCGGTGCCGATCAACTGAAAGTCGTACAACACGAACTCGTTGTTCTTCGTGAACATCATGTTGTCGGCCCGAAAATCGCCGTGTGCCAGCGTCGTGACGCCGTCCATCAACGACGTCATCAGGTTTCCGATTTGCGGCGCGAACTTTTCGCCGACTTTCAAGATCGAGTCCGAGAGGTTCAATTCGCGTTTGACCTTCTCCCAACCCTCGGCGAACACCACCGGCAGCACCGCCGGATAAATCGGGTCACTGAACGGAATCGTCGTGCCGTCGGCGGCCAGCGCATCGGCTCGACCCCACCACTTGGCGTGAATTTTCGCCAACGCATCAACCGCCAGGCGCGCATCGTCGATCGTGATGCCGATCGTCTGGTCGATGATTCGGTGGCCCGCCAGATCTTCGAGCACCATCGCGAACTGGCTCGTCTCCTCGTTCACCGCGCCGAAATAAGAACGCGGCGTCAACACGGGGCACTCTTTGGCCAACGATTTGAAGAAACGAACCTCGCGAATGTACATCCGCAAAATTGTCGAAGTGAACACGGCCGCCTCGTCGAGTGCGGGCAGTTTTACGATCACGCTCGCGGGACAGTCGTCGCCGGTGAGCTTCGCCCGGTAAACAGCGCTGGCCACGCCGACACCCACGCCGATGATGCCGATGTCGGCAGTTTTGATCTTCAGTCCCGTGGCTTCGGCAAGCCACCGCGCATCGACATCTTTGATCGACCCAGGTATTGCAACACTCATTTCGACCCCCATCGAATCAAGTTCACCCAAACTTAACCCGATGCGTCGGTCGACGCTAATTGCTGAGTGGTGGCGGTTATTTGTCGGCGACGATCACCGCGGTGACCATGTAGCGCATGCCGGTCGGGGTTTCGGCGTGCGTCAAAATGTGGCAGTGCCAAGCCCAGACTCCGGCGTCGTTTGGCAAGTCTGGGGTCTTGTCAGTCGCACCTTACGAAATCACGGGCAATAAATTTTGCCTTTTGATTTGAATTTCTTTGCCTTGCCAACCTGTGAGTCGGTCGTACCAATCAACGCCTTCAAATCAACATCACAGAGAATCGCATCGGTCAAGTTCGCCCCTTCGAGGTTCGCCCCGGTCATCACCGCCGCCGTGAAATCGACACCGCTCAAGTTCGCCCCTTTGAAGTTCACGTTCGACAAGTCGGCACGAATGAAAAGCGACTTGGCCAGGTTCGTGCCCGCGAAACTCGCCCCCGCCAGCGAGGCGACGCTGAAGTTCTGAAAATCCAATTGCAGCCGCGAGAAGTCGACCCCGACCAAATTGGCATATTGACATTGGGTCAAACGAATGCACAACGTGTCCAGCACCGTGGTCGTCGTCGGCGGCAAAGTCGTAGTCGTCGTCGTCGAAGTCGTGGTGCTGGTCGTCGTCGAAGTCGTGGTGCTCGTCGATATCTCGGTCGTGTCGGTCGAGTCGATCGAATCGGCCGTATTTACCGGTGCGGTCGTCTCGCCATCGATCGATGTCTCAGTCGCATACTGCGATGCCGATTGCGCACCGCATGCCGTCAACCAGGCGCACGCACCCAATACGAGAACTCTGCTTAGTTTCACGCTTTAACCCTAGTTGCGCGTGACGCGCCAAAAAGTGAGGCAGACTAGACGAACATGTTTTCAATGCTTCAACAACTGCTCGTCGCCGCAAAACAAACCGAAGAAGAATCAGGGTTCTCACGGTTCTTGACCAAGCCCGTCATCGCCGGTCTCGTCGTCGTCGGCTGTTTCATCTTCACGCGAATCTCATACGCGATACTGCTCGCGATCGTCAAGCGCATCGCCGATCGAACCGCGACCAATGCCGCTCGATGGTGGCGCAACAGCGTGCGTCGAATCGGCGCCGAAACCGTCGAGGGCAGCGAGCACCGTCGTCGACAAAGAATCGACGCCGCCACACGAATGCTTCATCACCTGATCAGCCTCGTCGCATGGATCATCACCTTGATCGCCGTGTTCAACATTCTCGACTTGAACGCCGCATTCTTCCTGTCGAGCGCGGGCTTTCTCGGCGCTGGTCTGGCAGTCGGCGGTCAGCACCGTGTGAACGACTATCTCACGGGTTTGGCCGTGTTGCTCGAAGATCGTTACGGCGTGGGCGACGAGATCGAGGCCGAACTCGGCTGGCAAAAGCCCGTGCACGGCTTCGTCGAACATATCGGTATCGTCACCACCCGCCTGCGCGACGGCGTGAGCACGGTTCACATACCCCACAGTTCGCTAGACAGCGTGCGCAATCTGAGTCAAGAGCCGGTGATCACCAAACTTGAGTTGAACATCGCCACGGGCAACGCCGGTGCCAACACCGTCTCGAACGCGATGCGCGACCTGGCGGGCACGAAAGGCTTGACCACGGTGCTGTTCGTCGACGACATTCAGGCGGCCGGCGAGGGCGACAGGGTTGAACTGAATGTGCGAACCTCCAGACCGCTCTCCGACCAAGAGCGCGAACTGCTGGTGCAACGCGCTTCAGAAGTCTTGTCGAAGGACAAATAGCAAACCGAAATGATCCGTCGACTGACTCTGTTGGTCGTCGCAAGTTTCTCGTTTTGTGTTTCAACGGTCGAAGCCACCGCCGACGACCCGCGACCCAAAGGTGAACTCAAATATGTATTCCCTTTCTCAAAGGTTCCCGTCACCTATTCGCGCGACCATCTGCGCTACCCGGCCACCGATGTGCACGGCTGCTACGCGCACGTGCTCGCACCGACGTCGGGGGTCGTCTTCGACGTAAAGACGCGCGATTCGTGGGTAGAAGAAATCGATGCTCCCGGCACTCGGGGCGGGCTGACGATCACGATTCATGGCGACGACCGCGTGAGATATTTTTTCGCCCATTTGGGGCGCGTGAAAGTCAAACAAGGCGACCGTGTCGAACCGGGTCAATGGATCGGCGTGATGGGCTCATCGGGCAACGCGCGTATTACGAAGTGTCACACCCACCTCGGCATGTCGCGCATCTGTCCCCAAAATGAATACAAAGTTCTGCAGGGTGAAATCTGGCCGTGGAGATTTTTAGACGCATGGCGCAAGGGCATCAACAAGTCTCCGACCGCAGCAAAGAATCGGGTCATCAAGGCGTCGCCCGCGGCTTGCGAGACCGCCGCCGAACAAGACTGACTTTTCTGGCGGTAGTAATCTGCCTGAAGTGAAACCGAACGTTCTGCTGATCACGCTCGATCAGTTTCGCGGCGATTGCCTTTCGGGTGCCGGACACCCGGTCGTGCGCACGCCGCACCTCGACGAACTCGCCAGATGCGGCGTGCGACTTGCGAATCATTACAGCCAGGCGGCTCCTTGTTCGCCGGGTCGCGCCAGCCTCTATACGGGCATGTACCAAATGAACCATCGGGTTTGCGCCAATGGCACGCCGCTTGATGACCGCTTCGACAATGTCGCCCGCCTCGCGTTGCGGGCAGGCTACAAACCGACAATCTTCGGATACACCGACCAGGGCGTCGACCCTCGCGTCACGAAAGATCGCGACGATTCACGGCTGTCGACATATCAAGAGGTTTTGCCCGGATTCGAACGCGTCTTGAATCTCTCCGAGCCTTATCCACCTTGGTTGGCGAATCTGAAGAAGCACGGATTCGATATGCGCGACGACTACAACCAGGCGCTGATCACCGAACCCGACCGTCACGAAAACTTGAGCATCTCGACATTTTTGACCGACGAGTTTTTCAAGTGGCTGGAAACTCGCGACCACGATGAGCCGTGGTTCACCCACCTCAGTTATCTGCGACCACATCCGCCCTACGCGGCGGCAGGCAAATGGGCGCGCGAATATTCGCCTGAAAGTGTCGACCTGCCGATCACACCCGCCGACGACCGACATCCACTGCACGAGGCGGCGATGCAAATCGCGGGCTCGGCGGCGCCGAAGTCAGAAACCGGTCTGCGCGAAATGCGTGCACAGTACTACGGCATGATCGGCGAGGTTGATTTTCATATGGGTCGAATCTGGGCGAAACTTCGTGAACGCGACGAGTGGAACAACACGGTGATCATCATCACCGCGGATCACGGCGACCAATTGGGCGACCACGGCCTCAAAGAGAAGCTCGGTTTTTTCGAGAGCAGTTACCACATCGTCGGCATCATTCGCGACCCGAAATTTCCGCAAACTCACGGCACGATCGTCGATGCGTTCACCGAGAATGTCGACATCATGCCTACCGTCGCCGAGGCGATCGGTCAGCCGGTGCCGTTGCAATGCGACGGACTCCCCCTCGCAGATTTTTTGAAAGGCGAGAAACCCGCACGATGGCGCACGGGTGCGAGCTATGAATACGACTGGCGACACATATATATAGACGACGATCTCGGTGGCGCGGCGCTCAATTGGCCGCGCGATGGTCGGCTTGAACGACAGCACCTGGCGGTGCGTCGCACCCGCGACTCGGCCTACGTGCAGTTCGGCGACGGCAGTTGGTTGGCCTTCGATCTCGCCGCAGATCCGACATGGCGCACGACATTCACCGAACCGCGAAGGGTTTTGCCGTTGGCCCAAGAGATGCTCCTTTGGCGTTCACACCACACCGAGCGCACGCTCACGGGCATGCTGTTGCAAGACGGCGGCATCGGGCGCTGGCCGCACGGGGTCGAGTGGCGCGACGAAAAATGAACCGAGTCGTGTTGGCGACTTTGCCGACACCGTTAGAAAACGGTGGCAAACTGCCTGGTGGCTCGAATCTTTGGGTCAAACGCGACGACTTGACCGGCCTCGGTGTCGGTGGCAACAAGGCGCGCAAACTCGAGTTTCTCTGCGCCGATGCCCTCGGCGCCGGCGCCAAATCTCTCGTCACCGTCGGCGCCGCACAGTCCAACCACTGCCGAATGACCGCGGCGGCCGGTGCGCGTCTGGGTCTGCCGACGCATCTCGTCTTGTCGGGCGACGAACCACGGCAACTCACAGGCAATCAACTCTTGTCGGCGATGTTCGGCGCGACCCTGCATCACACCGGCCTGAAAGACACTGATTGGTCGGGTCTCGAGAAGTTTCGCCAACAACTCACCGACCAACTCTCACGAGGCGGCTCCGAACCTTATTCGATACCGATCGGTGGAAGCACAGCGATCGGTGCGGTGGGTTACGCGCTCGCCTTCGATGAAATCAACGAACAGTGCGCGACAAAAGGTTTCAGTCCCGAATCGATCGTGTTCACGACCTCGAGCGGCGGCACGCACGCCGGGCTCATCGCGGGTCTGGTGCGGGCGCGCGCCGAAAATCCGAATAAAGATTGGCCAAGGATCATCGGCATCGCCGTGGCCAAAGGTGCGGCGATGAGCGTCGAGCGAATCTCAGAATTGACCTCACAAACTTTGCGGTTGCTCGACTGCACCGCGACGGTCGAAACCACCGACGTGATCATCGAGACCGAATACATGGGTGCGCAATATGCGGTGCCAACAAAGGAAGCGAGCGAGGCGGCGACCTGGGCAGCACGGCGCGGTGCTTGGGCGCTCGACCCCGTTTACAGCGCCAAAGGTTTCTCGGGTTTGCTCGGTCTCGACGCCAAAAACTGTTTCAGCGCCGATTCAAACACCGTCTTCATCCACACTGGCGGACTTCCCTCGCTTTTTGTCGCCCACTAGTTTGGCGAGGTGGCAGTTCAGCGATTCGCCGAGCATCTGCAGGCACCTTGGCCGAACGGTCGCGGCACAAGTTATGAGATCGCCAGCCAAACACCCGGTCAGCCGGGGTGGACATGGCGGGTCGCGATCGCTCCCGTGATCGAAGACTGCGATTTTTCGCATTTCGAAAATGTGCACCGCCAGTTGTTGATCATCTCGGGCGGTGAAATGATCCTGGATGTCGGCGGCCAAGCCGTGATTTGCCGACCCGGCGAGGTCGCGCAATTCGCCGGCGATGTGCCGACCACGGCGAAACTCGTCGACGGCCCGATCGTCGACCTCAACTTGATGACCGTGCGCGGTGAGGCTTCAGGACAAATGACGCACATCACGAAACCTGGTCGGTTGGCGCCATGCGCGATGCTGGTCGCGGTTTCTGCGGATGCCGAAATCACGGTCGACAACGAGTCGGTTTCACTTCGGCACCAAGATGCGTTTCTCGACGCGCACGAC